>Ga0209345_10002255_pt1 | contig 21511 bp, 18 predicted proteins | sample Cruoilmetagenom7_FD_187294 | JGI IMG/M metagenome (GOLD analysis project Ga0209345, IMG submission 187294) | Oil polluted marine microbial communities from Coal Oil Point, Santa Barbara, California, USA - Sample 7 (SPAdes) (version 2) | ecosystem: Environmental > Aquatic > Marine > Oil seeps ... | reverse complement strand
GCATGTGGAAATGTTTGGCATGTGGAAATGTTTGGCATGTGGAAATGTTTGGCATGTGGAAATGTTTGGCATGTGGAAATGTTTGGCATGTGGAAATGTTTGGCTGAAAGCAACAAGTGGCTTTCAGCAATCTAAATTGAAATTTAGATTATTTTAGTCTTCGTGATGTACCTCTGGAGCAATTTCACTGACATCCATGTTCTCAATATTTATGCCATCACCCTCTTTACATTCACCATCTGCATCAACTGGACAAACCGCAGTAGTCTTAGCCATCAGAACTGGTATATAGAAGATAGAAACAGCTGTTGATGCCATACTACCAAAAATAAGTGCAATACCAAGACCACCAAAAATAGGGTCAGTTGCGAGAAGCAAAGAACCAAGTATAATCGCAACAGCTGTTAGCATAATTGGTTTTGCTCTTGTTGCTGTTGAGATTGCGATTGCTCTATTTTTTTCTATTCCACTCTCTATTAACGACATAGTAAAATCTATAAGAAGTAAAGAACTTCTAGCACTAATACCCATAAGAGAGATAAATCCAATAAGCGAAGTAGCTGTTAAGAAAAAGTGAATGTCAATTAAAAACAAAGATATTAAATCTGTAATAAAGTGACCAATTATTACACCGATAATCGATAGAAAACTACCTATAAGAACTATTCCACTAAGTATAAATGACTTGTAATAAACAACCATTAAGAAGAACATTAACACTAGTGCAGAGATAAAAGCACCACCAAGGTCTCTAAAAGTATCAAGAGAAACTTTCATCTCTCCATCCCATCTAATTAAAACTTCTTCACCTGTCTTTTTATGAGTAAGAGCTAAATCAAACATATACGTACTCATACCAGTTAGTCTCTCTATCTCAAAATCTTGAGATAACCTCTCAAACATTAATTCTCTAGAATCCATAAGAGGATAAACTTGAGATACTAAATCACACTCAGCTGTAACCGAAACCATATTCCTCATATTCTTCTTAAATATTGTAGGATCAGCGATTGTAGGAACTATATCTACAACCTCTTTCATAGGAACCATTACACCCATTTTATTTAGTAACTTTAGCCTTGATAGTTTTAAAGATAGCTCACTTTTAGTGGCAGAGTCAAGTGTTCTTGTTCTAGAATCTAAACTAACAAAAATAGGAATTTGGTCTTGCTGCATAGCAGAGTTCTTAATCGCAACTACATTGCCTTTAAATGCCATATATAAAATATTACTAACTTGCTCAACCGAAAGATTACTGTTTATAATTTTTTCTACATTTGGAATAATCTCAAATTTCTCATAAATATCATCCTGCATAACATCAATATCTGCAAGCCCTTCCGTATCATGAAGTGCTCCCTCAACAACCTTTGCAGTTTTTCTAAGCATTAAGCTATCTTTACCATAAATATTAACAACAATCGTTGCAAATGTTGGAGGACCTGATGGCATCTCTATAAACTTAATAGTAGTGCCTCTATAAATATTTCCACACTCTTTTTGTATAATTGGTCTTAGTCTGTGAACCATCATATAAGAAGCCTCTTCTCTGTGATGTTTATCCGTTAAGTTTATTACAATTTCTGCTTGATTTTTTAAACTTTTAAATGCACTACCCTTAACAAGTCCAGCATAATCAAGTGGAGCACCCTGACCTAAAAACATCTCCATATTTAAAACTTCTTTTTCTCTTTTAAATCTTTTAGCTACACAACTAACTACCTCTTTTGTTTGATTTATTGTAGAGTTAGTTGCAGTATCAACATAAACCGTAAAAGTATTTGCACTTTTACCAGGAAGCATTTTTGCTAAAACTATCTTTGTTGGTATCATAGCTAGTGAAAAAAGTAAAAGCCCTAAAATAATAAAGCCTACTTGTCTATGCTTCTTTTTAGAGCTAACTAAATTATATATATACTCTTCCATCTAGTGAATCTCCGCACGTTTAATAAGTTTTTTTGCCAAATATGGTGTAAACACATAAGCAACGAAAAGCGAAACAGCAAGAGCTACTGGAACATTTAGTGGAATAGGCAACATAAATTGTCCCATCATACCACCAACAAACGCCATAGGAATCATTGTTAACATAATCGCAATTGTTGCGATATTTGTAGATGGCCCAATCTCATCTGTTGCTTCTATAATAACTCTGTCAAAGTCTTGATCTTGAGTCTCTTTTAGATGCATTCGCCTGTGAATATTTTCAATAACAATAATTGCATCATCAACAATAAGACCAAGGCTAAGCAAGAGTGCAAATAGCGTAATCCTGTTGATTGTCTGGTCTGTCATAAACGCTATAAACAAAGTAGCCGCTAAAATCATTGGAACTGCAATCGTTACAACCAAAGACTCTCTCCATCCCAAAAACGGAATAAGAATAAGAGAGATAATAGCAATAGTTAAAACAAGGTGATGAACCAACTCACTAACAGCTTCATTTGCTCTAAGACCATAGTTCCTTGTGATAATATAACCTAAGCCATACTCATCAAGCATCTCATCATTTTTTTCTAATGTCTCAATAACTTCTGCTGATAAAGTTACCGCATTTGTCCCTTTTAGTTTTGAAACTGTTACCGTTACCTGATCTTCATCTTCTGAAAAAACCAGTTCCTTATGAATCCTTTCTTCCTCTTCTTCATGCGAGGCTTCTTCACTAGTATTTACATCTTTTTGATAAGAGAGCAGTGCTTCTTGATGATTTTGTATATCGTAAAAGTATCTTATCTCAGCAACATCTTTTAAATAAATCAAAGAACCCATATACTTAGCGATTATTAGGTTTTTTAAATCCTGAATACTATTTATGGCATTTTTTACACCAAAAACTATAAGTCTATTGTCTCTTGTAGGCAAGTCAACTTCTGGGGAGTTTTTTGCAATAGCTTGAATAGACTGGACAACTTGCCCAATAGATATATGATAAGCAGATAACTTATCCAAATCCATTAGAACATTAAACTGAGGTTTCTTTGCACCCTTTAAAGTTGTTTTAGATATATTTTGAATCGCATTAATATCTTGTTGAATATCTTTAATTTGTTTGTAAAGAACGATATGGTCAATACCCTTATCTTCTTTTTTGTAAAATGCAACTGTTACAATTGGAACATCAATATCAATATCAAAAGGCTTTACCAGTGGCATCATAGCTCCACCTGGTAAAGTGTCCATATTCTGCATAACTTTATCATAAAGTTTTAAGTTTGATGATTCTCTATCTTCACCGATTTTATATTGAACATTCAAAATTCCCACATTATGCATAGCCACAGAATATATATCTTTTATACCCTTAATTTCACTTATCTTTCTTTCTAATGGTTTTAAAATTGCATTGTTTATTTCATCTGGTGAAGCACCTGGCATTGGAACTACAATTGAACCACCACTTACTGCTATTTGAGGGTCTTCCTCTCTTGGCATAACCTGTAAAGATATAAAACCTAAAGCAAGTATTCCAAATGCTAAAATGGCTGTCATAGGATTATTTAAAAATCCTTTTGCCAAAGTACCTGCAATATTTTTTATCTTATATTCGCTCAAATGTTTCCCTAAAAATTATTTTATATTTTATATTAGGTTTATTTTATTTAATTAAACTAAAAAACAAACAACTATCTATTTGTATTTTGAATATTACTATTTTTTTTTACTTTATTACACAGATGATAAATAAATAACAAATAATTATAGCTACCTTAAGCATAGATACTAAATAAAAAGATATGCTTATACATTATTAATTAAAACATAAAAGGATATTTAATGAAAAATATATTAATTTCTGCTCTACTAATCTTTGGTTTAGGTTCTGCTTTGAATGCAAAGAACGTTGACGGAAGTATGCTAATAAAAAAAGATGGTGTATCTTATGTAAAAGCTCAAAAAGATGTGTTTACAGGTAATGCTTACTTCTTTTTTGAAGATGGACGTACAAAAAAAATTGTACCTTATTACCAAGGTAAAATCGATGGAAGATTAACTGAGTGGAGAAGTAATGGAAGTATAAAAACTATTGCTTACTTTAGAAAAGGCAAACAAGATGGCGAATATATCGCAAAGTTTTCTAACAATAAAAAAGCAATAGTTGCTTATTTTAGAGATGGTCTTCAAGATGGTGAGATTGTTACTTGGCATGAAAATGGTAGAAAAAAAAGTATGTCTTACTTTAGACGTAACCTTCAAGATGGTGAAGCAAAAACTTGGTACTCAAATGGTAAAAAAGCAACAGAAGTATATTATGTGAATGGTAAAAAAGATGGTTCATATAAAAAATGGCATGACAATGGCAGACTTGCTATTAAAGCTCTTTACTCAAACGGTGCAATAGTTGGTGAAGCCCAAGCCTGGGACACTGATGGCAATACAATTATAAAACAATAATATATAGTATATAATTACATAAAATAATTTAACTACTAGGAAATATACTATGTCACAAACACCAAACACTGTAAAGTGTTCTGCAAACTTTATTGTAATATCTACTATACCAGCACTATTTTTCTTATCTATGGTGCTAGGCTTTATAGGTCTTATACCTATAAAAGTACCTCTATCTTCTGTTTTAGTTATAGGGATAATATTCCTTATCTTTTTATTATTTGCAAGACATAATGCTAACTATAGTATATGTAAAATGCGTGCATCATTTCTAATAATGGAAGATGAACTAAAAGATAGTCTTAATAAAAATGCTCTTACATTAAACGGACAAACAAAATCTATTTTAAAAATAGATGAATTTTTAAGTGGCTATTACGCTAAGATTAGAAATGACAACTTCGTGTCAGTTGCTGCTTCAGTTTTTCCGATGCTTGGAATTTTAGGAACTTTTGTAGCTATCGCTATATCAATGCCAAATTTTTCCGTTACAAACAATCAAGCACTAGACAATGAAATTTCAATTCTTTTAAGTGGTGTTGGATCGGCTTTTTATGCTTCTATTTACGGGATTCTTTTATCTCTTATATGGACATATTTTGAAAAAAGTGGTCTTAGTAAAGTGGATAAATATCTTGCTCATACAAAGTCAATCTTTGGTAGCAGTATATGGAGTGAAGATGAACTTACAATCTATAAGTATTCTCAATACGAACTTAAAGACAACAAATTTATCACAGCGCTTAAAGAGACTTTTAACCTTGAGTTTGTTCAAACTCTAAACGAACAACATCTCTCAAACCTAAAAGAGATTATGACTGAGAGCAACAATAACTTCACTCATATTGCAAATCACTTAAAAGTTGCATCTTCTGAGCTTACAAATACTTTATCTCAAATGGATAACAATCAACAATCACTTGAAGCAAGAAATGAAATTGAAAAAAATCTTCATGACTTCACTAATGCTACAAAAGAGTTTGAGAAAAATTCTAAAATATTTAACGCTCAACTTACATCATCTCTTGATAAAACATTTGAAAAAATAGATACAGAAGTTGGTGATATAGTTATCAAACTTGCTGATTTTGCAACACATGTCAGCTTACAAAGTGAAGAGGTACAAAATAGTATCAGTTCATATCATAGAATGGTTACTAATCAAGCAAGAGTGAAATAGATGTTCAAAAAGAATTCTACCGACGGTGATACAAATTTTTGGATATCTTATGCCGACCTTATGGCTGGTCTTTTGTTCATTTTCATCCTTCTTATTGGTGCGATTGTAGTTAAATCTATAGTTCTCAAAAACAATCTTGCATCTAAAGAGGACTCTCTACACAACTCAATAAGCAGACTTTTTTTAAGGGATGCAGAGATTCAAAAACTAAAAAAGCTTTTAGCAGATAGAATGAGAGAGCTTCAAAATTCTAAAGATGCTCTACTTATCACTAAAGATGCATTAAAATTAAAAACAGACGAAATAGTTAACCTTAACAATATTCTCTTATCGCATAACACTAAAATTGATGATTTTAATGGCAAGATTGTAATACTTCAAAACCTTTTAGATGAGGGAAGTAAAGTAATGTCAAATCAAAATAAGAAACTTCAAGACTATGAAGATAAAGTTCTAATTCTTTCTAATACACTTACAGATAAACAAGATTCTTTAAAACTAAAAGATGAAAAACTAATTGACTTACTTCGTATCTTAGAGGAAAAAGAAACTAACTATGACAAACTGATTGCAAAACTGCAAGCTCAAAAAGCAAAAATAAAATCTCTTACAGGGATAAAAATCAAAGTTATTGCTGAGCTTAAATCAAGTCTCGGAGAGAAGGTTCAAATTGATCCAAATAGTGGTTCACTTAGACTATCATCAAGTATTCTTTTTGATAAAAAAAGTTCAACACTAAAAGAATCATCCAAAAAAGAGTTAAAAAAGATATTTATAAACTATATAGGTGCTTTGATATCTAACAAAAGCATAAAATCTCAACTAGATAAAATAGTTATAGAGGGTCATACTGATAGTGATGGAAAATATCTTTACAATCTAAATCTTTCTCAAAAAAGAGCTTATGCAGTTATGAGTTATCTTTTAACTTTAGATTTTACTAAGCAAAACAAAATCAAGCCTCTGCTTGTTGCTAGTGGTCGTTCTTATTTAGATACTATCTATGACGATAACGGTAAAGAAAACAAGAATGCTTCAAGAAGAATAGAGATTAAATTTAGCCTTAAAAATGATGATGCCATGAATGAGATAGAAAGAATTCTAGATTATGAATAATAACTTTGACCCAAAATCAATAAAAGAAGCATCACACTATCTTCAAGATAAACTCAACCTTTTCAAAAAGGGTGGAGCTAGTCCAAAAGAAGATAATGTTTATGTAATCGAATCAAAAAAAGATTCAGTTATGAAAAGATTGTTTGGTGGATTATTTAAAGCTTAGTCTATCTTAGAGTAATTAAGCATCCGTTAGAGAGTTTCTTTAGTTTGTATCTATAATAACCATCTAGCTCAATTACAACTCTATAATAGCCATCATGATTACCAATTCTTACCTTGGTAAATACAGAACCTTCTATCTTTTTTAAATAACTTTTCATACTGCTATCTCTTTGAAAGTCTATTACGATTCTGTGTGGTTGAACAAGTAAAAAGTTTCTTAATTGCTTATCATTAGTAAGAATTTTTAAACTCTTGTTTTGAATAAAAAACTTAGCATGCTTAATCTCTGCAACTTTTTTATATTCTGGTGCCTTTTTTTGAGTTGGAATTTTCTTTTTCGATGCATCTTCTTGTGATACCTGTTTTTGTGCATAACTTTGCGATATAAAAACAGGTAAGTGCCAGTCAACAGAGTTTTCTAACTCTATTGTTTTGCTCTCTAAAGAAGCATCAAGATTTTCATACTCTATTGTAACTTTTTTAATTACTCTAGCTTGTGGAGGAAGAGAAATTGTTGCTCTTTTTAACTTTGGAATTTCTTGATTTTGATTAGAAGTATATGGAATATCTTTTTCTCCTAGAGATGGAAAAAATGGATTTTCACGAGCGTCGATACTGATAAATAAAAAAAGTGTTACTACTAAAACTCTTATCACCAATACCCCTTTTAAAAATTTTAAATAATTATATCATTATTGTGCGGAAATCTCTTTAAGCTCAAAATATTCTCTTTGAAGTTCTGCATTTTCATGTTTAAGTCTAAAAATTTCATCTTGTAGATATGTCTCATATTCTTGAAGTCCAAACAATATCTCTAAAGAGTTTGATCCATAAAGTATTAGACCTATATAAATTCCAAAAGCCAGAACCATTAAAAGAAGAACTATAAACTTTGTTACTGACAGCCCAAGATATTCTTGTGTAACACTTTGGCTGTTATCTATATCGTCATAAAGTTCTTCTTCTTGCATAACTTTTCTTAATTAAAAAGGGCTGACCCTAAATATTCACCATATACAACTTCATTTTCTATCTCTAAAAGACGGTTATATTTAGCAGTTCTCTCACCACGAGCAGTAGAACCAGTTTTGATTTGACCACAGTTAAGTGCTACAGCAAAATCAGCGATGAAAGCATCTTCACTCTCACCTGAACGGTGACTCATTACACAAGTATAACCATTTCTTTGAGCAAGACGAACAGTTAGCATAGTCTCAGATACTGAACCAATTTGATTTGGTTTTATAAGGATTGAATTAGCAATTCCTTCATTGATACCTCTTGCTAAAATATTAGCATTTGTAACAAAAAGATCATCACCAACAATTTGAATCTTATCACCAAGCTTCTCAGTCATTAGTTTAAATCCATCCCAATCATCTTCATTAAGACCATCTTCGATAGAAACAATAGGATATTTAGCACATAAATCAACATAATAATCTACTAACTCTGCCGAAGTTACTGTACGGTTTTCAGACTCTAATCTATAGCCATTACCATCCTCAGCAAGGATTTCAGAAGCTGCAACATCTAAAGCAATAGCAATTTGCTCACCAGCTTTATATCCAGCTTTCTCAATTGCTTCCATAATTATTTGAATAGGCTCTTCATTTGATGATAAATCCGGAGCAAAACCACCCTCATCACCAAGTGCAGTATTGTGTTTATTAGCTTTTAAAATAGCTTTTAGATTGTGATAAACTTCAGCAGATGCACGTAAACCTTCTGCAAAATCTTCAAATCCAACTGGAACAATCATATACTCTTGAAAATCAACAGAGTTATCAGCGTGTGAACCACCGTTAATGATGTTAAGCATTGGAGTAGGGATAGTCATAGCATTTGCACCACCAAGGTAGCGATAAAGTGGCATACCAAGAGATGCAGCAGCTGCGCGAGCAATAGCCATAGAAACACCAAGAACTGCATTAGCACCTAGGTTTCCATAGTTATCAGTTCCATCAAGTTCTTTCATAGTAGCATCAACTGTAGCTTGGTTAAAAGGTGAAAGACCAATTAGAGTATCATTAATTTCATTATTAACAAATCCAACTGCTTTTAAAACGCCCTTACCCATGTAACGCTCATCACCATCACGAAGCTCTAAAGCTTCACGCTTACCTGTACTAGCACCTGAAGGTACAATAGCACTTTCAACTGTTCCATCACTTAACTCTACTGTCGCTTTAACCGTTGGGTTTCCGCGAGAATCCATTACTTCTATTGCGCTTACGCTATCTATAAACATTAATTTGCCTTTTAATTTATACACAAAATGAGCAAAGCCCATTTTATGGCAGGGACAAATGTCCCTACAACCCTCTAAAGCTACAAAAAAATTATTTTTTGAGATATAAAAAGTTTCTTATTATTATTTACGGCATTTTACCTAAATTTCACTAAAAATTTAGTTATTATAGTTAGCAAGTGTGATTTTTATGCATCAGAATCATTTATTTCGCTAGTATCCATAATCATAACATCACTTATTCCCATAGCTACTTTTATTTTATCTTCTATCTCACGTGCTAGTTCTGGTTCATCTTTAAATTTTGCCTTAACGTTTTCACGGCCTTGACCTAACTTTTCCTCTCCATATGAGAACCAAGCCCCACTTTTATCTACAACATCAAGCTTAACACCATAATCTACAAGCTCACCCTCTTTGGAGATTCCTTCACCAAACATTATGTCAAACTCAGCCTGACGAAATGGAGGTGCTACTTTATTTTTAATAACTTTTGCTTTAACACGATTACCAATTTGACTCTCCCCTTGTTTTAACGATGCGATTCTTCTAACATCTATACGAACCGAAGAGTAAAACTTAAGTGCATTTCCACCTGTTGTTGTCTCAGGAGAACCATAACCCATCATACCGATTTTCATACGGATTTGATTGATAAAAATAACTGTACAGTTCATTTTAGAAAGTACACCTGTTAGTTTTCTAAGTGCTTTAGACATTAATCGAGCTTGAACACCAACTTGCTGGTCTGTCATCTCACCCTCTAACTCAACCTTAGGTGTAAGTGCCGCAACAGAATCAACAACAATTAAATCAACTGCTCCACTTCTTGCAATTGTCTCAACTATATCAAGAGCTTGCTCCCCATAATCAGGCTGAGATACTAAAAGGTTTTCAACATCAACACCAAGATTTTTAGCATAAACAACATCAAGAGCATGTTCAGCATCTATAAAAGCACAAACACCACCCTCTTTCTGACATTCTGATGTAATTTGAAGTGCTAAAGTTGTTTTACCAGAAGACTCCGGTCCATAAACCTCAACAACTCTTCCTTGAGGAACTCCACCTATTCCTAGTGCTAAATCAAGCCCAATAGAACCTGTACTAATTGCTTTAATTGGTTCTATGTTTTTATCACCAAGACGCATTAAAGCACCTTTACCAAAAGCTTTATCTATTTGCTTCATCGCTAAGTCTAATGATTTTTGTTTATTTGCGTCCATCTTGGGCTCACTTATTTTAAATTTTGAGTAATTATATGTAATTTCTAACTTTCATATTAAAAATATGGCAATTTGTCATATTTTTAATATATATTCTTTTTTATATTTGGATTTTATCCTTATTTTATTAATACTTTGTTGAGAAAAATTTATATCTAATCTATCTCTTAGATGTTATAATCTGTCGAATTTTTGACCCAAGGACTAATTACTATGATAAAAAGAATAAAAAAGTATGCAACAACTAATACTCTCGTTGTTCTTGGAATAATTCTTGGAGCATTATTTGGAAGCTTTTTTCCAGAATTAGCTTTAGAGCAAAAAGTTATAGGTGCTATCTTTATCTCTTTTTTAAAGATGATAGTTGTGCCTCTGATATTTGCCAGTGTTTTTATAGCTATACTTGGTCTTGGCTCAATAGAGCATCTTAAAAATATAGGTTTAAAAACTATAGGTCTTTATCTTTTAACAACAGCCCTATCAGTTATAGTAGCAATTGTTGCTATGAATATATTTGCAATAGGAGAAGTTGTCAGTTCTGAGGGTCTAGAGTATGCAAAGGCTGCGACAATCGCCCCTTTTTCATTTGAGGCAATGATTTTAAGCTTTATCCCTACAAATATTTTTCATGCTCTAAGTAATGGCTCAATAATGCAGATAATAGTTTTTGCTATCTTTTTTGGTGTAGCTGCACTCTTTTTAAAACCCACTGAGCAAGAACCACTTGTAAGACTATTTTCTGCCGTTTCAGAAGCTATGCTAAAGATAGCTGAATGGGTAATTCTTATGACACCGATTGGTGTTTTCTCTCTAATATCTTATGTTATTGCAGACCAAGGGATAGATGTTGTTTTAGGTCTTTGGAAATATATTTTAGTAGTTATCGGTGTTATTATTTTTCACGCTGTTATAACTCTTCCAGCAGTTTTATCTATAATCGGAAAAGTGAGTCCTTATCGTTACCTCTCAGACGTTAGAGAATCACCTATCATGGCATTCTCAACTGCATCTTCTGCCGCTACTTTACCGGTGTCTATGAGGGTAGTTGAAGAGATGGGCGGAGTTAGTAAAAAGACTGCCTCTTTTGTTCTGCCTCTTGGTGCGACAGTTTCAATGGACGGAACAGCTGCATACTTAACAGTAGCAGTTCTATATATTGCAAACTTAGCAGGAGTTGTTCTTAGTTTTGGCGACCAATTACTTTTAGGAATTACAGTAGTTGCCCTTAGTGTCGGTGTGGCAGCCTTACCAAGTGCATCTTTAGTTATGATGGTGGTAATTTTAAATCAAATAGGCTTACCTGTTGAGTATATTGCCCTAATTGTAGCGGTGGATAGAATCTTAGATATGTGTAGAACTTCACTGAATGTTACCTCAGATTTAGTAGTAGCTAAAATAGTTGACCAACTAGAGAAAAGAAAAAATTGAGGGAACTAAAGTACTTAAAACACTACCCAAAACAAACCTTAGAACAAGTTCATAAACTAATAGACAGTGGTGGGTTAAAAAAACATCTTCTAAACAAGTATCCAAATCCACATGCCATAAAGAGTGATAAAACACTTTTTAATTACGCTATGGATTTAAAAAATGAGTATATTAAAAAAACTGCTCCTCTTAGCAAGGTAGTTTATGATGGTAAGATCAATGTGATTCATAATGCTTTAGGAACTCATCATTTCATATCAAGAGTTCAAGGCGCTAAACTAAAAGCCAAAAATGAGATTAAAATTGCTTCAATGTTTAAGAGTATGCCTGAAGATTTTTTACAAATGATAGTGGTACATGAATTAGCCCATTTTAAAGAAAAAGAACATAACAAAGCTTTCTACAAACTATGTGAATATATTCAACCATCATATCATCAAGTTGAGTTTGACTTAAGACTTTATCTAACACAGATTGATATGCAAGGTAAGATTGAGCAGTGGAGTTAATCCATCCAGCGAGTTGGATCATAACCATCAGTTGGACGAACAATCTCTTTTTTTTCTAATCTTTTAACAAGCAAATCATTATCCAGTCTCTCAAAACCAAACTTTTCATAGAATTTTATTGATTTTGGTTTGTGAGTTATATCTATTTGTACCTGCTCATACAGTGCCCCAGCCTCTTGCAAAAACTGCTCCATCATAAATATCCCGATACCTTGTTTTTTATACTTTGGAACAACAGCTACACTCATTACAGGCATATCATCTATTTTTCTACTCCAAATTGCACCTGCTATCTCATTATCTACAAGAGCATACAAGCCTAAATCTTTTGTTGTTAAGCCATAAAACTCTGTGTAGCTAGATAAATTTGGTGCAGTTGCTGGGTGTGCATATTTAACCATATCATTTACAATTTTTTGCTCTGAAGAGCGTAAAAAATATAACTCTTTATTCACGATAATTCCTCAATTCTTTTCTCATAATTTTCATTTATTTCATCAAGCTCTATTTGAACTTCTTCAAAACTCTCAAACAACTCTTCAACTTCTGTTTCCTCTTTTGAAACAAGTTTTGACAACTCCATCAAAGCACTGCTATCACCAGAATTTGAAACCTCTATAAGTTCTTTATGATGTAATTCTAACAACTCTTCTAATTCCATTATTTGAGACTCTAATTTTTCAACTTTTTTCTTTAGGGGTGATGTTATTTTATTTCTCTCACGAACGAGTTCAGCTTTAAGTTTTTTGTTCTCTTTGTTGTTAGATTTTGGGGCAACTTTTACTTTCTCCTCTTGCTCCTCTTCTTCCCAACCGATTTTACTTAGGAAATCATCATAACCGCCATCAAAATACTCAGCCGAATCTTTTGCAAAAATAATAAGTCTGTCACATACACGACGAAGCAACTCTTCTGAGTGAGTTACAATAATAACAGAGCCTTTAAACTCTTTAATAGCTTTAGTGAGTGCTTCTATAGAGTCCATATCAAGGTGGTTGGTTGGCTCATCTAAAAACAATAGGTTTACATTTCTAGCCAAAATCTGTCCAAGCATAACACGACTTTTTTCACCACCTGAGAGTAAAGATATCTTCTTTTTAGAACTCTCTCCAGGAAACATCATTCCACCACAAATACTTCTAACTTGCGCTTCACTTAACTGAGAATTACCAACATATATCTCATCCATAACCGTATTATTTGGGCTTAAATGAGAAATATTTGTTTGTCCAAAATGAGCAAAAGAGGTTGTCCCATGATAATCAACTTTACCACTAAGCTGTTTTAACTCTTTTGCGATTGTATTTAAAAGTGTTGATTTACCTTTACCATTTTTTCCAATAATTCCAAGGCACTCACCTTTTTGCAAGGTAAAAGAGATATTTTTAAACAGTATATTTTCAGGTGTATAACCAAAACTCAAATCTTTAACATCTAGTAAAACTTTTGCAGGTGTATCTTTAAAGTTAAACTCAAATTCTAAAGTATTATCAAAACCTAAATCTTCCATAATATCCATCTTCTCAAGCTGTTTTACTTTTGATTGTGCAAGAGCAGCAGTTGAAGCACGAGCCTTATTTTTTGCTATAAACTCTTCAAGTTCTTTTACTTTTTTATCTTGAGCTATTTTTTGTTTTGTATGGAGTTCATCATTTGCGCTTAACTGCTCGTAAAACTTGTGAGTATCGCCTTGGATAATTTCTATCTTTTTTCTAACAAGTCCCATAGTATGAGTACAAACAGCATCCATAAACTCTCTGTTGTGAGTGATTAAAATAACCTCACCTTCAAATGCTCTTAAAAAAGTTTTTAACCAGCGAAGAGAGACAATATCAAGGTAGTTGGTAGGCTCATCCAAAAGTAATAAATTCGGTTCAGTTACAAGAAGTTTTGCTAGATTTATACGAATTTGATAACCACCAGAAAACGAGAGTGGATTTTTATCTAAATCCTCTTGCACAAATCCTAGACCGAAAAGAATCTTTTCAACTCTGTAAGTATCATACTTCACCTCATCTTCAAGAGCTAAAGCTGCTTCTTCCCTAAGAGTGGATTCACTAAATGTAAGATGCTGTTTTAAAGAACCAATTTTATAGTTTTTAGGAATAACAATATCCCCTGTGTCTGCACTCTCTTCACCTAAAATTAGTTTAAATAGAGTTGATTTACCACTACCATTTCTTCCAACCAAACCAACGCGGTTACCACCATTTAGTTTAAAGTTAAGGTTAGAAAAAAGCTCTTGGCTTGAGAAGTTTTTTGAAATATTTGTTAGTTGTATCATATAGCTCTTTTATTATTATTTGCGTATTATATCAAAAAGCACTCACTTTATAAATAATTAATTTGCCCTTAGATATAATGAAATAATATATTTTTTATAATATTGGAAAATTAAAAATAACATGAATAATTTAAGAATAAAATTTATTTCTATCTTTATTTTGATATCTCTTGGTATTTTTATTATAGTTACAACAGTTAGTAATATTAGACTAAATAAATTAATAGAACTAGAAAATCACTTAATCAAAACAACTTACAAATCTATCATTTCAGAATACACTACTCATGCAAATATACTTGTTGAAAATGTAATATACAAAGATGAGATTTTAAAAATATTTGCTCAAGCAAAAACTTCTCCTAAAAAAAGCAGAAATACTTTATATCAAAAACTACAACCTATGTATGAAAATATGAAAAACTTTAAATTGAGACAACTTCATTTTCATCTTAAAAATAATGATAGCTTTTTAAGATTTCACAGACCTGAAAAATATGGAGATAATCTTTCAGACATAAGATTAACCGTAAAATATGTTAATGAAAAGCACATGCCAATAACAGGATTTGAAGAGGGTAGAATATTTAACGGCTATAGATTTGTATATCCATTATCTTATAATAATGAGCATATAGGAAGTGTAGAGACTTCCATCTCTATGCAGTCTGTTATAGATTCTTTATCATCTCTATTAGATGCTGAAATTTCTTTTTTCTTAGATAAAGATACTGTTGTAGCAAATGTTTTTCAAGATGAACTGTCTAACTATAAAGAATACAATGTAGTGCCTGGGCATTTTGTAGATAAATCTATACAAAATTCAAAAGTTCTAAATAATATTCTACAAAAATATATAGATGTGACATCTCTGCATATAAATGAAGCTAGAGAATCTGAAGTTGTTAGTTTTTATCAAAATGTTGGTTCAAAGGGCTATATTATAAGCATGGTATCTATAAACAAAGCTTTGTCAAATAAGTCAATTGCTCATATGGTAATTTTAAGAGAGCATCCTGAACTTTTTTATCTTAAGATGCAAAAAACAGTTGTAATGTTTTTCTTTATATTTCTAGTTGGGCTTGTGATATTTTATATATATAAATCCAAAAAAAAGAATATAACGATTGAGACAAAAAATAAAGCACTAAGCCTTAGTGAGAAGAAATTTAAAAAGTTATTTGATTTGCAAAAGAGTATTATGGTCGTTACAGATGGTAAAAATATGCAAATGGTTAATGATGCATTACGCAGATTTTTTGGTACCAAATACCTAGAGTCAATTACAGGGAATAATACAGATATCAGCAGTCAGTTTATAAAATCAGACAACTACTTTAACATAGATGAAATACCTAAACATTTAACTTGGATAGAGGCAATAAAATCTTTAAATGGAGATAAAAAAATAGTTGCAATGTATGACAAAAACAATAATATACATACATTTAACATCTCTATTAGTGATTATGATGGACATCATTATATTGTACTTTTTACAGATATAAGTGAGACGATAAAAGAGAAAGTCCATCTTAGTAATAAAATTATAAAAGACACTCTTACTGGTGCATTAAATAGAGAGTTTTTTGAAACAAATATACCTAATATCATCGAAAATATAAAAATAGATAAATACCTAGGTGTAACAATGCTTGATATTGATTATTTTAAGGCTGTTAACGATGTTTATGGACATGATGCAGGAGATGTTGTTTTAAAAGAATTAACAACACTTGTCAAATCAATAATTAGAGATGATGATGATTTTATAAGATGGGGAGGAGAAGAGTTTATTATACTTCTAAACACATCTTCAAAAGAAGCACTGCACAAAACTATAGAAAATGTGAGAAACAAAATAGATAGCACACATTTTAGCACCGTTGAAAAAATCACTTGTAGTTTTGGAGCAACTCTCCATAATGCAGAAGAAGATATAAAAGAAACTATCTTACGAGCGGATGAAGCACTTTATGAAGCTAAAAGAAATGGAAGAAATCAAGTTATAACTATTTAATCCCATAGTGTTTAAAAAGGTACTCGGTAACAGTCTTTTCATCTTCTTTTGTAATAGGTGCTTTAAAAACATCTCTCATTCTAACTACAACCTTATTCCAATACTCTTTTGATTGCTTACCTTGATTGAGTACATATCCGTAAGAGTGGCACCATTGACAGTTTCTTTGCATAACTCTAAAGTCTTGGTCAACTGCTATTGGAAAAGTGATACTTGGAAGTTTTACGGGTACTCTATAATCAGCCGATAGTGTTGTTAAACTTAACATTGTAAGCAGTATCAACTTCTTCATTTATACCACCTCGATAGTAACACTATCTATTCCGTTATATTTGTATCCGCCTCTGTTCCATTGTATATCTTTTGCAAATGGTTGTTCTTCACCTAAAGTGTTTACAGCTTTTGCCATTATTGTAAACTTACCTTTTTTCATTGGTTTAAACCCAAATTTGAAAACTCTAAAAGCATGAAGTGAAAGTTCTTTTTCTAACTCTGAACTCTCCCAAGTCTTTCCACCATCAACTGAGATAAGAACCTCTTTTATACCATGACCACTATCAAAAGCAACACCTTTTGCTAAAACATTTGAGCCTGCTGTTATTTGCGATTTACTAGTTGGGTAACCTATATAAGATTTAACATTCATAGTTGTTATTGGCTTTGTTTTTGGAGCTAAATTATCAGGTGTTTCACTCTCACTTTCATTATCAGCTATACGGTAAGCACTATCCATAAAAAACATCTCTTTGTAGTCTTTTAAAACTGTTATGTTACTAAGCATTTTAACCCAACTATCAGAGTAATAACCCGGAATCACAAGACGAACAGGATAACCATTTAAAAAAGGTAAATCTTCACCATTCATCTCATAAGCGATTATCACATCGTCTTTAATCTCATGAAGTTCTAACTCTCTCATAAAACTTGGCATTGTGTTAATGATAGGCTTATCATCACCATTTAATCCAACCCAAGAAGCACCATCTTTAAGTGACGCACTCTTTAAAATATCTTTTAGTCTAACACCCTTCCATAAAGCACAGCCCATAGCTCCGCTTCCCCACTGAATACCAGTAGTTGTAGGAGTAAAAGCAGAACGAGAATTTCCACCACATTGCATAGTAGCTGTAATCTCAACCTGCTCATAGTTGTTTTTTAAATCTTCAATCGATAAAGAAAGTGAGTTTTCCACATGCCCACCAACATTTATGCGATATGTACTAATGTATGTATGCGTAGGTATTTTTGGACTATGCCATCTAACAAAAAATTCATCATTTGGAGTTATTGCTTTAGTAAAAGCATCACGAGGAGTTTCTAAAATCGGTGGTCTATCTGAGTAAGTAATAAGTGGTCTTTTCTCAGGAAAAGCGACAGTTGATACAGTTTGTGAATCTAATGGTTTTTTAGTAGTTCCACCAAAAGCTGAACTACCAAGTAAAACAGTAGAAGCAATAAGTGATGTTTTAAAGAAGTCTCTTCTTTGCATATAAATCCTAACGATTTTTTTGTTTATTTTACCATCACTAAACTAAGACCAACTTTACCTTTTTCATTATCTATACTTATTACTTCAATGCGAGGTAAATATTGGTTTAATGACAAAACCTCCAAAGGATGGGAGATTCTTTTCTCGCTCATTTTAGAGATATGAATCATCCCATCATTTTTTAGCCCAATATCCACAAAAGCACCAAAATCTGCAATATTTCGAACTATACCTGAGATAAAACTTCCCTCTTTAAGCATCTTAATATCAGTTATCCCCTCTTTAAAAGGTATGGGAGGCAAATCCTCTCTTGGGTCAAATCCAGGCTTTTGTAACTCTTTGATAATATCTTTTAGGGTGTCAATTCCCACATGCCAAAGCTCACTCTTGGCACGTGGGTTTATTTCATTTAAGTCTAAAGCATCTAATTTTTTAGCTATTTCATAACTCTCAGGATGAATTCCACTGTTATCAAACACACTCTTTCCATCTTTTATACGAATAAATCCAGCTGCTTGCTCATAAGCTTTTTTACCCAAACCTTTTACTTTTAGCAGTTGGCTTTTAGTTGTAAAGTTTCCATTTTCATCTCTAAAGTCTATAATATTTTTAGCAATTTTTGCACCGATTCCTGCAACATGACAAAGGAGTGAAGCTGAAGCAGAGTTAATATCTACACCCACACGATTTACCAAATCACTTGTCACATCATCTAGTTTTTTCTCCAAAAGTTTTTGGTCAACATCATGTTGATACTGCCCAATTCCTAATGATTTTGGGTCTATCTTTACAAGTGCAGCCATTGGGTCACGAAGCCTTTGAGCTATCGAGATAGCACCTCGAATGGTAACATCGAGATTAGGATACTCTTCTAAAGCAAGTTTAGAAGCAGAATATACAGAAGCACCAGCTTCTGAGACAACTGTATAGTTTAGACTCGCACCCTCATCTTTATTAAGATGCGCAAAAAATTCTTGCGTTTCACGTGAGGCTGTTCCATTCCCTATTGCTACACCACTAATGTTATATTTTTTAGAGAGTTGTAAAACCTTGTTTTTAGAGTTCTCATAATCTTTTTTTGGCTCTGTTGGATAAATTACAGCAGACTCCAAATAGTTACCATTTTCATCTATAACAGCTAACTTACATCCACTAACAAAAGCAGGATCAACACCTAAAATTACTCTCTTAGTAACTGGTGGAGTCATAAGAAGTTGGTTGAGATTTTTACCAAAAACAGAGATAGCAGATATATCAGCCTTCTCTTTTAGTTCTGAGTGAACCTCTCTCTCCAAAGATGGAAGCAGAAGTCTTTTTAGTCCATCTCGATAAGCCTCAAAAAGTAATTCTTTTGAGCTTGAAGCATGACGTGGAATTTTATACTGTTTAATATTTTCCTCTATACGTTTTATGTCGGTAGTTATTTTTACCGAAAGTTCTTTTTCTTTTACTCCACGCATAATCGCAAGATATCTATGTGATGGAATGTAAGCTACTTTTTCTGATTTTCCTACAAAGTTTTTAAAAGTTCCGTTTTCATTGAAGTTCTTAGTTTTTTTAGTCTCCAAAAGCCCAAAACGAAGCATAGAGTTTCTAATTGCTTCACGTTCTCTTGGTAAATCGGCATATCTTTCAGCCAAAATATCCTGAGCACCTTTTATAGCATCCTCACGTGATTTTATATCACCTTTTACAAACTCTTTGGCATGTGCGTTTAACTCATTTACTGTAAGTTTCGCACCTTGTAAAGTGTTAGCTAAAGGTGTTAATCCACATGCCATAGCAGTAGTTGCTCGAGAACTCTTTTTCTCTTTAAAGGGACGATAGATATCTTCTAAAACTCTAAGAGTATCAGCATCCTCAATACTCTTTTTAATAGCCTCTGTTAAAGTAGCTCTCTCAGTTATAAGACGAGATATTTCTTCTTTTCTTTCTAATAGTTTTTTAGAACTTAGATAAATAGTCTCAAATTCTCTTAAAACCTCATCATCAGCTCCACCAGTCATCTCTTTTCTATAACGTGCTATAAAAGGGATAGTAGAACCCTCATCAAGAAGTTTTAAAATATTGTTTATATGTTCTTTTTTTAAATTTGTTTTTTGTGTTAGTAAGCTTATTAAGTTTTGCACTAGTTATTCCCTAAATTGTTTTTTATTTTACCAAGGTTTTTCATTCTTTTCATCATTTTCAAGCATCTCTTCATTATTTAATCGATAAAGATAAGTATTTTGCTTGGAGTTTAATTTTTTGACCCATTTTTCCTCTTCTAAATCACTCATCCCCTGAGAATCAAAAGAAGACTTAGCGTCACCACCCTTATTTTTGACCTCTTTTTTAGTTTTATCTTTTAACTCTTTTGCCTGTTGTTTTGCATCTCCATCATTATCATCTGAGTCTTCATTACCGTTGTTATCCCCATCTTTTGCATCATTAGATTTTTTCTTATTGCTAGAATTTCCTTTATCATCAGACTTATTACCTTTTGAGCCATTTTTATTTTTTGGGTCTTTGTTCTTATTTTTATTTTTATTGTTTGTATCGTCTGCTTCATCCGAACCACTACCACTTTCATCAGTTTTTTGTTCTGAATATTCTTTTTCTTTATCTTTTTTTTCATCTTCGTCTGTCTTATCTTTAGCATCTTCTAAGGCCCTTTTAACAGCTTCTAAGTTCTCCCTTGTCAACTTATCTTCTATGAGTTTTAGTGATGCTTCGTAATGTTTTACTGCCCTTTCTAAAGTATTTTTTGTACCTAAACGAGTAAGAGCATTACCCATATTTGACAACTTCTTAGCTCTTGAGTCTTTATCTTCAATTCTTGCAAATGAGTAAGCACTTAAAGCTTTTAAATACTCTTTATTTTTATAATAAGAGTTTCCAGCATTATAATACGCTTCCCCATTATCAGTTTTTTTTGCGTAATCTTCATAAATTTTTGCAGAAGAGTTGTAGTCATAAGCTTCATAAAACTTTTTAGCATCAGCTAATTTCCTAAAGTCAAACATCTCTGCAACTGCTGGAGAACTACTTAATATCAATGCAAATAATATAAATACAGATGCTGAAGTATTATGTTTAACTCTCTTAGTAATAGAACTAAAAGAGATTAATAAAATAAGTATTGCCAGAATTATAGGATAATAAAACAGAGCAACATATCTTGGTATCTCTTGTGTTTTAAGTTCTTTAACTTGAGAGTGATTTATTATCTCACTAAGCATTGCTTGAATATCTTTTGATGATGTTGAGTTTTGGATATAAATACCACCTGTCTGTATAGCTAAAGCAGAGATAGAAACATTTAGTTTTGATATTATAGTTTTATTATTATATTCTATAAGTGAGCCATCTTTCTTTTTTATAGATGCACCAAGCTCTGTTCCCATACCAAGAACAAAAACCATAATACCCTTTTCTTTTGCAAAATTTATTTCAGCTTCAAAATCTGTTT
>Ga0209345_10002254_pt1 | contig 21515 bp, 16 predicted proteins | sample Cruoilmetagenom7_FD_187294 | JGI IMG/M metagenome (GOLD analysis project Ga0209345, IMG submission 187294) | Oil polluted marine microbial communities from Coal Oil Point, Santa Barbara, California, USA - Sample 7 (SPAdes) (version 2) | ecosystem: Environmental > Aquatic > Marine > Oil seeps ... | reverse complement strand
ACCATCACCCGTTACCTCTGAGGACATTATGCTGGGTGTTCTATCGGATCGAACCTACAGACACCTCTTCCTCGCCCAAGTTGTCGCACTTCTCGGCACAGGCTTGGCAACGATGGCGCTTGGCCTGCTAGCCTATGATCTGGCCGAAGATCGGGCCGCCATGGTGCTGGGCACAGTCTTTACGATCAAGATGGTGGCCTATGTCGGCATCGCGCCGATTGCTGGTGCCTTTGCCGAGCGTCTGCCGCGCCGCGCTCTGTTGGTCACGTTGGACCTGGTGCGGGCGGCGGTGGCCTTGGCCCTCCCCTTCGTGACCGAGGTTTGGCAGATCTATATCCTGATCTTCTTCCTGCAATCAGCCTCAGCCGCCTTTACGCCGACCTTTCAGGCAACCATCCCTGACGTGCTGCCCGACGAGGCGCGCTATACCAGAGCGCTGTCTCTGTCCCGCTTGGCCTATGATCTGGAGAACATCATCTCGCCCGCGCTGGCCGCTGTGCTGCTGACGGTGATGAGCTACAACGCTCTTTTCCTTGGGACGGTCGCAGGTTTCGGGGCCTCGGCGCTGCTGGTGCTGACGGTCGTTCTGCCCGCTCCCAAGGCGACAGTCGCGCGCGGGATTTATGACCGCACCACGCGGGGGCTGCGGATCTACCTCGCAACACCGCGGTTGCGCGGGCTGCTGGGGCTGAACCTCGCGGTGTCGTCGGCGGGCGCGATGGTTTTGGTGAACTCGGTCGTGCTGGTGCGGGGGCAGCTGGGGCTTGATGATACGGCGCTGGCTTGGTCCATGTTCGCCTACGGGGCTGGCAGCATGGTGGCGGCACTGGCTCTGCCTAAAGTGCTGGACAAATTTCCGGACAGACCCGTCATGCTGACAGGGGCTTGGCTGATGATGCTGGCTCTGTTTGGGATCGCAGCGGGCATTATAGGTTTCGGCTTATCTTGGCCCCTCCTGCTGACGATTTGGCTGCTGATCGGTCTGGGCAATTCTGCGGTTCTGACCCCCTCGGGCCGTCTCTTGCGCCGATCGGCCCAGCCAGAAGACCGGCCTGCTGTATTTGCAGCGCAATTCGCGCTGTCTCATGCCTGCTGGCTGATCACCTATCCTTTGGCAGGTTGGACCATGACCGCATTCGGAACGGTTCCAGCGCTAATACTGCTGGGTAGTTTGGCCGCGCTCGGGATCATAGCAGCCCTGCGCGTTTGGCCCGCTGACGTATCGGATAACACGGGCGCGTCTAGCACTCATTTTTAATTGGACGGGTCGCCGTGTGGTGAGTCGCCGAACGGGGTCTCTTGTCCTCACGCATTCGGCATACGACTTGGGTCGCTAAAAAGCGAAAATCGGGCGTTTCCGCCCGATTGACCTTATTCGCTTGCAAAATGGGCGTTTTAGCCCGGCCGATGGCTATTGGAGGTCAGAACACCACCCCAATCAACCACACTTACTATGCCCGCAACTCCCACAAGTCATGCAGCCTTCAACCATCCGCAGATCGAACTGTCCACAGGACGGGCACGACTTCCCGCGCGGCGCGTCGAGGCCGACAACCTTCGCCTGAGGGTCAGTCTTCAACCCCATGCCTTCGCCCGCGATAAACCCAGTGGCGATCATGTGTTGCTCGATCACGCCGCCAATGGCTGCGAGGATGGACGGGATGTATTTGCCCTGCATCCAAGCCCCGCCGCGCGGGTCGAAGACGGCTTTTAGCTCTTCCACCACGAATGAGACATCACCCCCGCGCCGGAACACGGCGGAGACCATACGCGTGAGTGCCACGGTCCAGGCGAAATGCTCCATGTTCTTGGAGTTGATGAACACCTCAAACGGGCGGCGGTGACCGTTTAGCACGATGTCGTTGATCGTGATGTAAAGCGCATGCTCGCTGTCGGGCCATTTGACCTTGTAGGTATTGCCCTCCAACTCGGCCGGACGGTCGAGCGGGTCGGACATATAGACGATCTCGCCGCCTTCGCTGACCTGATCGGGGCTGTCGGCAGGGGCCTTGTCGGTCTTTTCCGAGGACACGCTCAACACCGAGCCGGTCACGTCGTTTGGACGGTAGGTGGTGCAGCCTTTGCAGCCCATGTCCCACGCCTGCATGTAGACGTCCTTGAAGTCGTCAAAGGAGATGTCTTCGGGGCAGTTGATGGTCTTGGAGATCGAGCTGTCGATCCATTTCTGCGCCGCGGCCTGCATCTTGACGTGGTCGGCGGGCGGCAGGGTCTGGGCGTTGACGAAGTAGTCGGGCAGCGGTGTGTCACCCTTCAACTCGCGCCACATCTGCACGGCGTAGTCGACGACTTCTTCCTCGGTCCGGCTGCCGTCTTTTTGCAGCACCTTGCGGGTATAGGCATAGGCAAAGACCGGCTCGATCCCCGAAGATACATTGCCCGCATAGAGGCTGATCGTGCCGGTGGGCGCGATGGAGGTCAGCAGCGCATTGCGGATGCCATGCTCGCGGATCGCATCGCGCACATCGTCGTCCATCTGCTGCATGGTGCCGGAGGCGAGGAATTTCTCGGCGTCAAACAGCGGGAAAGCACCCTTCTCTTTGGCGAGGTCCACCGACGCCAGATAGGCAGCACGGGCGATTGCCTTCAGCCAGCTTTCGGTCTGCGCCGCGGCCTCATCGCTGCCATAGCGCAGGCCGACCATCAGCAGGGCGTCGGCCAAGCCGGTGACACCAAGGCCGATGCGACGTTTGTTCTGCGCCTCATTCGCCTGCTCGGGCAGCGGGAAGTTCGACACGTCGACGACGTTGTCCATCATCCGCACAGCGGTGGCGACAAGCTCGCTCATCGCGTCTTGGTCAAGATGGGCGGCCTCATCGAAAGGCTGTGCCACAAGACGCGCGAGGTTGATCGAGCCCAAGAGACACGCACCATAAGGCGGCAGAGGCTGCTCACCACATGGGTTGGTGGCGGCGATCGTCTCGCAATAGTTTAGGTTGTTGGCTGCGTTAATGCGGTCAATGAAAATCACACCCGGCTCGGCGTAGGAATAGGTCGCCTGCATGATGTTGTTCCACAGGTCGCGCGCTTGCACGGTCTTGTAGACTTTGCCACCAAAGACCAAATCCCACGAGCCGTCGGCCTTCACGGCCTCCATGAAGGGATCAGTGACCAGCACGGACATGTTGAACATGCGCAGGCGCGCCGGGTCAGACTTGGCGGTGATGAAGTCTTCGACATCGGGGTGATCGCAACGCATGGTCGCCATCATCGCGCCGCGGCGGCTGCCTGCGGACATGATCGTGCGGCACATCGCGTCCCAGACATCCATGAACGACAGCGGGCCAGAGGCATCCGCCGATACGCCCAGCACATCCGCGCCACGGGGCCGGATGGTGGAGAAGTCATAACCGATCCCCCCGCCCTGCTGCATGGTCAGCGCGGCCTCTTTCAGCATGTCAAAGATGCCGGACATGCTGTCGGGCACGGTGCCCATGACAAAGCAGTTAAACAGCGTTACACGGCGCGCGGTGCCAGCACCTGCGGTGATGCGGCCAGCGGGGAGGTATTTGAAATCCTCCAGCGCGCCGAAGAATTTGTCTTCCCAACCATCGGCATCCGATTCGACCTGCGCGAGATCACGCGCGATGCGGCGCCATGTGTCTTCCACTGTGGCGTCATTGGGCGTACCATCAGCCGCTTTAAAGCGGTATTTCATATCCCAAATTTGTTCGGCGATCGGGGCAGTGAAGCGGGACATACAATGGTTCCTTTGAGTCGTGAGGCAGCACGAATGCGACTTAAGAGGCGGCATCGATACTACATGGCGGGCAGATTTCTCAACGGCCAATTCGCATTTTGGTGAGAATTTATTCCTCAGTGTACCACAATACCTTGCTAGCTCCGAGGGCGGAACTACTATATAAAGGCTCATTCTCGGGCAACGCGGCGGGGGAACTTTTGGATAACTACATCAATCTAATCAAACTTTCGGTCGGCACCGAGGGTGTCGAGAGCCTCGCCAAATGGCAGGCGCGCAAGGATGTGCGGACCAAAGACGGTCTGCCGCGCCATGTGACCCGCATGTGGCCCAAGCGCGAAACCGAGATTCTGAACGGCGGATCAATCTATTGGGTCATCAAAGGGGTGATTCAGGCCCGGCAGCGCATTGTGCGGCTAGAGGAAATCACCCGCGCCGATGGCATCCGCCGCTGCGCCATCGTGCTCGACCCCGAGATTATCCGCACCCAGAACAGCCTGCGCCGCGCGTTCCAAGGCTGGCGCTATCTGAAACCCGAGGACGCGCCCCCTGACCTGCCTGAGGGCCGTGAAGACGAGGCTGACCTCCCGGTGGAACTGAACCGCGCACTGGCCGAGATCGGCGTGCTCTGAGACCAATCACGTATAAAGCGCGTCAATTTCCCCGGCATAAACCTCATAGACCTTGGCGCGGCGCACCTTCATCGTCGCCGTCACCTCGCCATCGTCGTGGTCCAACTCTTTACGCATCAGCCAAACCTTTTTGACCTGCTCGACCCGCGCAAGATCGCGGTTGTGCCGCGCCACTTCGGCGTCGATCAACTCCTGCACCTTCGGATGCTCAGCCAGCGAGCGGAAGGTGGTATAGGCGATCCCCTGCCCTTCAGCCCAGAGCCGCACGGTATCCATGTCGATCTGCACCAAAGCGGTGACATAGGGCCGCTTGTCGGCCACGGCGATGACTTCCTTGATAAAGGGGCTGGCCTTGATGACATTTTCGATATGCGCAGGTGCGAGATTCTTGCCCGCTGCGTTGATCATGATGTCTTTCTTGCGGTCGATGAGGGTGATCGACCCGTCGGCCTCCTCCCTCCCCACGTCGCCAGTGTGCAGCCAGCCGTCCTGAATGGCCTCGGCAGTGGCTTTGGGGTTTTTGTAATAGCCCTTGAAGATCGTCCCGCCCGTGAACAGCACCTCACCATCTTCGGCAATCTTGGTGCGCACACCGCTCACGGGGAAACCAATGCGCCCGTCACATTGCCCCCAAGAGCGCTGGATCGTCCCCACCCCTGAAGTTTCGGACATGCCCCAAGCTTCGCGGATGTTCACGCCAATGCCCCGCATGAACCCCAGCAATTCCGCACTGATCGGTGCTGCGGCAGAGATTGCGAATGTTGTGCGCCCCAAACCTAGGTAGCTGCGGATATGGCGGTAAACGAGCGTATCCCAGAAGGCATGGGCCATCCGGTTCCCCGCGCTCCATTTATCGCGCCGGATCATCCCCCGCCGTTGCGCACCCTTCAGCGCCATCAGCGTCAACGGCCCCTTGAGCCGCCCCGCCGTTTGCGCCTGTACCAGAACGCCCGCCTGCATCTTTTCCCAAATCCGCGGCACGCCAAAGAACACCTGTGGCGCGACTTCGCGCAGGTCGAGGGTGATGGTCCGCAGGCTCTCGCCAAAATTCATCACGAACTGCTGCGACAACCCGTTAATCACCGTCACCGCCTGTTCGGCGATGTGACACAGCGGCAGGTAACTCAACACATCCGTCCCCGGCGGGTACTCTCCAAAGACATCCCGCGCAACGCCAACGCCCGCGTGGATATTGCCATAGGAAATCTCCGCCGCCTTTGGCAGGCCGGTGGAGCCGGAGGTAAAGACCATCATCGCGGTGTCATCCGGCTTAATCCCCGCCTGACGCGCCCGCAGATCATCGTTTAGGTCGGCAATCCGCGCCCGGCCCCGTGCGAGCAGATCATCGAAGCTGATAAGCCCCAACAGGTCTTCGCCCCGCGTGCCTTTGGGGTTGAAGATCACCAACTGCTTGAGCTGCGGCACCCGCCCGTCCAGCTCCTTAATCTTATCCAACTGCTCCTGATCTTCGATAAACAGCACAGTGGTATCTGAGGCATTCACCAGATGCTCCAACTCCGCTGCGGGGCTGGTGGGGTACATGCCCACCACAACCCCTGCCGCCGCGTTGATGCCAAATTGCGCCTGCACCCACTCACTGCGGTTTTCGCTCAGGATGCCGACATGGCCACCCGGCGCCAGCCCCAGATCGACCAGCCCGGCGGCTGTGGCCTGCATGATCTCCTGCAGCCCCGCCCAGGTGATCTCATTCCAGATGCCGAATTCTTTCTGCCGCATCGCCACGCCCGTGGGCCGGTTGCTGGCATGGTTGTGCACCATGCGCACCAGCGGCGCGAAATCGCCTTTGAACTCATCAAATGCCATCTGCGGCCTCCTTAGCTGAGCCAGCGTTTGCGGCGTTTGTAGTGCTTCACATCGCGGAAGGACTGCCGCTCACCGCCCTCCTCCCCCATTCCGAGGTAAAAGGACTGGATATCCTTGTCGCCACGCAGCTTGGCCACATCTCCTTCCATGACGATCTGACCGCTCTCCATGATGTAGCCGTAGTCGGCGACCGAAAAGGCCACGCCCGCGTTCTGTTCGACCAGCAGGATCGCCGTGCCGTCCTCTTGGTTAAGCCGCTTGATCGTGCCAAAAATCTCGGCCACCACCTTGGGCGCAAGGCCCAGCGATGGCTCATCCATCAAGATTAATTCAGGCCGCGCAATCATCGCTCGGCCAAAGGCTAGCATCTGTTGCTCACCACCCGACAGGTAGCCCGCAATCTGTTTGCGCCGCTCCTTCAACCGCGGGAAGAAAGCATAGACCTTGTCATAATCCGGCTTCGCCTTGCGCTGATCCAGCGCATAAGACGCGGCGATCAGGTTATCCTCAACCGTCATCTCGCTGAAAATCCGCCGCCCCTCGCGCACATGGAACAGCCCTTGCTGCACCAGACGGTCAGGCTGGATCGTCATGATCGACTGGCCCTTAAATGAAATCCGTCCCTCACCCACCTCGCCATTCTCCAATGCCAACAGGTTGCTTGCGGCCTTGAGCGTCGTCGTCTTACCTGCGCCATTGGTGCCCAACAGCGTGACGATCTTGCCGTCCGGCACTTCCAAAGACAGCCCGCGCAGCGCTTGCACCGTGTGATGATAGGTCACTTCGATGTTCTCGATGGTCAGCACGGGCGCTTCCTTTTCCGGCCAAAACGGGGGAATCCGGGGGCCGCACCCCCGGACGTTTGTTTAAACGGTGAACCAATCCGACTTGGGCGTGAAAAGCCCATCCTCGGGGTTGTAGCCATAGACCCGGCCCGTCCCGATCGCGTTGTTCTCCATGCTCACTGGCCCACCGAAAAAGCCGCCTGAATCCCAGTCAGAGATATTCGCGAGGTTCTCGGCGATGTTGTCGGCGGTCAGTTCTTGGCCAGCTTCGGCGGTATCGCGGAAGGCCTTCATGGCAATCTCTAGCCCGCACATGGTCTGGATCGCCCATGTCGACATGTAGTTCTCAAGTGGCGTACCTGCGAACATCGTCTTGCTAAGCTCTGCGTACTGCTGGTAGCGCGGCGCGTCTTCGCGGTCATAAAAGTAGCGGTAGGGCATGACACCCTCGTAACCGGCAAGGAACGGCCCCGCCTCGGCGGTGATCCGGTCAGCGATCAGCTTTTCCATGCCCCAGAAGGTGCCCTTGAACTTGACCGGCAGGCCAAACTGCCGCGCGCCGCCGATAAGTTGTGGCCAGACGCCGGTCACATAGCCCTGCAAGATGCAGTGATCCGCGCCCGATTGCGCCAGTTTGGTGACGTGCGTGGGGATGTCCGCCCCCTCGGCCTTGGTGCTTTCCTCCAACACGACTTCCAGCCCCAGCTCTTCGGCCCGTTTGCGGCCATGCTCGATCGGGTCGCGGCCAAACTCGGTGTTGGAGAAGATGAAGGCGACCTTCTGCCCGCCTTCGTTCTTGATGTTTTGCAGCAGGATGTCGAACTGGCTCTGATAGGTCGGGCCGCTGAGATATTGGTAGGGATGCGTCGCGGGATCGGCCAACTCGGAGGCGAATGAGGTCGACCCCATGATCCGCGCGTTCTCTCCCTTCAACTCAGGCGCAATCAGCTTCATCGCGCCGGTGCTGTCGGCGAAGTAGCCGATCATGTTTTTACCTTCGGACGCCAGCGCGCGCTGGTAGTTGTTCAGCGCGTTCTGCGGCACATAGCCGGAATCTTCGGTGACAAAGCGGATCGGCGTGCCTGCAATACCGCCCTCGTCGTTAAAGAGCTTCGCCGCCATGGCAAATGCCGGAGCGACAAGCTGGCCCGCTGTGGCAAAGGGGCCGGTCAGCGGCAGTGACGCCCCCAACACATATTCTTTTGGCTGCGCGCGCAGGATCATCGGCGCGCCGGTGATCGCCGTCGCAGCGGCGGTGGTGGCGAGGAAGGATCGGCGGTTCATGGTCATCTGGTCTTCTCCCTAAAGTGGCCTTTGTTGTTATTATCCGCGCGCAAAGGGCCATCTGTTTGCGGCGCGTAATATGCGGTCTACGATCTGGTTAATGCCAAGCGGTTCTTTCAGCAGGAACAGCACAAGCAGCACGCCAAAGGCGATTTGCTGCAGCGGCGCGCGCAGTTGCCCGGCCCCGGCGCTGTCGCCCGCCAGCGCACCAAAGAGCACCTTAATCAGCTCCGGCACCAGCACGACGATGATAACGCCAAAGACCGGACCCATCGTGCGCCCCATGCCGCCGATAATCAACGCCGCCACGAGGTTGAGCGACAGCGCCAGTTCAAACTGCTCAGGCAGAATGCGCGCGTAGAAATAAGCGAACAGCGCCCCCGCCAGCCCGCAATAGGCGGCGGAAAGGGCAAAGCTCATCAACTTGTAGCGTAACAGAGAAATGCCGAGGATTTCGGCAGAATAATCCCGGTCACGAATCGCGATAAATGCGCGCCCAATGCGTGTGCGGATCAGGTTCTGTGCGGCCAGAAGCGAGACGAGGCCCACCACTGCAATCAGCCCGAACATCTCGCGCTTGGTGTCCAACTCCCAGCCCAGCAAGTTCGGCACATTGGTGTTGATCCCGACCATGCCGCCGGTCCAAGGCGCAAAGAGGTCTTCCTCAATCAAGAATATCACGATGAAGTTCGCTGCCAGCGTTGCCACGGCAAGGTAGAGCCCCTTGACCCGCAAGCTCGGCAGCCCGACCAGCACCCCCACCGCAGCCGCAAGCGCCACCGCCAGCGGGACAGAGATGAAGGGCATCAGTCCCGCGGGGATCACCCCAGCCCCGAGGTTGCCAAAGATCGTCACCGCGTAGGCGCCGATGGCCACAAATGCGCCGTGGCCCAGCGACACCAGCCCGGTATATCCGGTCAGAATATTAATCCCCACCACCGCGATCAGCAGGATGCCCATCTGACTGGCGATCAGGATTAAGTAATCGTTGCCAAAGGCCGTAAACAGCGCCAGCGCCACAATCGTCGCATAGACGAACGCCTGCTTGTAGCGGTTGTTCAGCACCCGCTCATCGGCGGCGTAGGTTGATTTGAGGTTCGCGTTAATCATATCCGCTCAACCTCTTTTTGGCCCATTAACCCATGTGGCCGCCAAACCAGCACCACCAGCACGGTGAAATAAGGCACGATCTCGGCCCAGCCGCCGCCCATCTTCCACTGGGTCATCGCCTCAAGCACGCCGACAACCATCGCGGCGATCAGCACGCCCACATAGCTATCGAGCCCGCCCATCAACACGATCGCCAGCACCGAGAAGCCGAAAAGCCCGAGGCTGGGGGAAATGCCGTTGCGCGTGGCCAAAATCGCCCCAGCGATAGCGCCTGTCGTGCTGGCCAAGACCCACGCCCGCGAGAAGACTTTGGGCACCGAAATGCCCATCGAATAGGCGGTCGACTGATCCTCTGCTGTGGCGCGAATGGCGATGCCGCCCTTGGTGAATTTCACGAAAGCCACGATCCCGCCGAACAGCAGCAGTGCCACAAACATGTTCACCAAGTCGGTCCCGAAGAGGAAGATCATCGTCCCAAAAAGTTCAAACCGGATCGGCATATTGGGCGCGATATAAGGTACGCTCGCCGCATCCGCGGTCCAGATCAACTGCGCAGCACCCGAGAGGATCGAGATCAGCCCCACCGTCACCATAATCATCGCAAAGATCGACTGCCCCATCAGCGGACGCATCAACACCCGTTCAATGATCCGACCCAGAATGGCGTTGCAGATCAGCGCGCCCAGCAATCCCAGCACGATACGCGGGAGGTTCGCCACCCAATCGAGCACCGCCGCCACGGGCGAGAACATCGGCAATTCGCCCCGCATCTCGACCATCCAGCCCGGTTGCCAGGAGGCCAGCCAAGCAGGTGCCCAAGGCTGTCCCGGCACAATCACCGCGAAGGTGAAATAGAAATAGGCCCCGAACATGATCAGGTAGCCGTGGGCAAAGTTGACCACCTTTGTGGCCTTATAAACGCTGACGATCCCGACGGCGATCAGCGCATAGATCGCCCCCGCCATCAGCCCGTTGATCGCAAATTGAACAAACTGCCCCATTAAAACGCCTCCCCGTGCCGGACCCCGGAATTTTCAAAAAATTCCGGCCCGATTTCTTTGAAAGAAATCGTCATGCTGCGGCCCCCAGATAGGCTTCGATCACCGCCGGGTCTTTGGAAACCTCTTCTGGCGTGCCGCTGGCGATCTGCTGGCCGAAGTTCAGCACCACGATGCGCGAACAGATATCCATCACCATATGCATGTCATGTTCGACCAGTAGGATCGTGGTGCCGAACTGCTCCTGCACGTCGAGGATAAAACGCGCCATATCCGCTGTTTCTTCGCGGTTCATCCCCGCCACAGGCTCATCCAGCAGCAAGACCTTCGGCCGCATCGCCAGCGCCCGGCCCAGCTCAACCCGTTTTTGCAACCCGTAGGGCAGCATGGTGATCGGGTATTTGCGGATGTGGTCGATCTCAAGAAAGTCGATCACCTGTTCTTCGATCTCGCGGCGCAGCTCTAACTCGGCTTTCTGCGCGGCGCCGAAATAACGGAGCGCTTGCCAGACGTTGGTATTGAGCCGCGTGTGGCCGCCCAGCTTGATGTTATCAAGCACGGTCATGCCACGAAACAGCGCGATATTCTGAAAAGTCCGCGCCAGCCCAAGCCCCGCCCGTTTGTCGGGGCTGAGCGTGGTGATATCCTCTCCCTCGAAGGAAACACGCCCCCGGTCAGGTTTGTAAAACCCTGAAATCGCATTGAAAAGCGAGGTTTTGCCCGCGCCATTGGGGCCAATGACACCGGTGATCTCTCCGGCCCCGGCTTCGAAATTCACCCCCTGCAGCGCCTTGATGCCGCCAAAGGACAGATGCAAATCCTCAATCTTCAGCAATCGCCCACTCCCATGCGGCGACAGCTGCGGCCCCTCGCGAGGGGCGCGTGACATCCGATCATCGACGGATCCTCCCTATGTCCCGATCCCTGCTCCTTTTGGCGGCGCTTTCGGCATCGGGCCTGTTGACCCTTTCACCCTATCCAAGTCGCGCCATCCCGCAAGGGGCTTGATGATATGCACAGCAAAGCGCCCCTGAGCCGAACTGGCTCAGAGGGTGCAATGAACTGGAAAACAAGGGAAAACCGGGCGGTTGTAACGCTACGTCAGGTCAGTTGGGCGATCAGGGTTTTCAGCGCTTTGCGGCTGTGATCTTCCAAGGGTGCCATGCGTGAGCGCCAGAGCGTCGCCTGCGACTGCAAGATCAATCCGTCGCTGAGGATCTTCAGGTGATTGGCGCGCAGGGTCTCTCCGCTGGAGGTGATATCGGCAATCGCCTCGGCGGTTTCATTCAGCACCGTGCCCTCGGTCGCGCCTTGGCTGTCGACCAGCGCATAGTCGGCAACCCCATGGGTGCGCAGGAATTCCCGGACCAATCGGTGATACTTGGTCGCGATCCGCAGACGGAAGCCATGTTCGGCGCGGAAAGCGGCAGCCGCGGCGTCTAGGTCATCCAGCGTATCGACATCGACCCAAGCCTGCGGCACGGCGATGATCAGATCGGCATGGCCAAAGTTCAACTCTTCCAGCGGCTCAACCAATTGATCCCAAAGCGCCAGTTTCTCCTGCACCAGATCGGTGCCGGTTACGCCAAGGTGGATGCGCCCCGCCGAAAGCTCGCGCGGGATTTCCCCCGCCGAGAGCAACACCAGAGAGACATCCTCAATCCCTTCGACCTTGCCCGCATATTCGCGGTCAGACCCGGTGCGCTGCAGGCGCACGCCCCGCGCGCCGAACCATTCAAAGGTCTTTTCCATCAGCCGCCCCTTGGACGGCACGCCAAGTTTCAGCGTCATTGCCCGGCCTCCAGTTCCAGCATCAGACCGGGGCGCATCACACCGCCCACCGCCGGGATTTCATCGCCCTGCCCCAATCGTCGGGTCAGCGCGTCATAGCGGCCGCCGCTGGCGATATTCGGCAGATCGGGGCGCGCTTCGGCCTTAAAGGCAAAGACAAAACCGTCGTAATATTCCATTGACGCCCGGCCATGGCTGGCCTCGAACAGCAGTGCATCGGTGTCGATCCCGCGCGCGCGCATCGCCTCGGCGCGGGCGGCAACGCGGGCCACCGCATCGCCGATGGCAGGCATGTCGACGGCCAGATCACGCAGACGGCTGAGTGCATTGGGCAGGGTTTCTTTGATCTCTAGCAGCGCCTCAAATAGGTCGACCTGCTGGGCGGAAATCGGGGCTGTTGTGGCATCTTCACGCAGCGCCGCAACACGCGCTTCGATCTCTGCCTGGGACCGCAGACCGACCTTGGGGGCATCGCAAACCGCGTCGGCATTGGCGAGCAGCGCCTTGCGCCCGGCAGGCACTTGGGTACGTCCGGCATAGCGGTCAAGCAATGCGCGGAACCGACGCGGGCGCCAGATGTGCCGCATCAACGCCTGTTTACGTGCGGGCGAGGTGCCAAGCCCCTGCACTGCCGCCATCAACACGCCGATATCGCCCGTCACGGGGCGCACCGGCAGACCCTGCATCGCCTCGGCGATCAGGGCGAAAACCTCGGCATCCGCCGCCGCCGGGTCGACACGGTCAAAGACCTCAAAACCCACTTGAATATATTCGTTGGCGCGGTTCGGATCATGCTCTTGCCGCCGAAAGACCTCTCCCGAATAGGTGTAGCGCGCAGGCTCGGCCCCATGGGCCATATGCATCTGCACCACAGGTACGGTGAAGTCGGGGCGCAGCATCTGCTCTCCACGCAGCGCATCCGATGTCACATAGGCCCGCGCGCGGATGTCCTCTCCGTAGAGGTCCAGCAGCGTGTCGGCCGGTTGCAGGATCGGCGGCTCAACCAGCACGGCGCCCTGCGCGTCGAAAATCGCGCGCAGTGACGCAGCACGCGCCAGCGTTTCGGAACGTGTGGGCATCAGCTTGTCCGATCCAGAATATCGCGGACCGCCTTGATTAGATCGCTGCGCTGCACCTCGTATTGGTTCTTGCGCTCTTTCCACTCATCATGGCTCGCGTCCTGCGCCATCTGCGCGCCGAGCACCATGTCCTTGATCTGCACCACACCGCGGTCCTGCTCGTCACCGCCTTCAATGACGACGACCGGGCTTTGTCGCTTGTCCGCGTATTTCATCTGGTTGCCGAAGTTCTTCGGATTGCCGAGGTAAACCTCCGCCCGGATGCCGGCCTGACGAAGCTCCGCGACCATCGCCTGATAATCGGCCATGCGGTCTCGGTCCATTACGGTGACGACGACGGGGCCAGTGGCTTCCGACGCCAAACGCCCTTTGGCCGCCAGCGCGGCCAAGAGCCGGTCCACACCAATTGAAACGCCCGTCGCAGGCACTTCCTGCCCGGTGAAACGCTTGACCAAATCATCATAGCGCCCGCCGCCCGCGACCGAGCCGAAGTTCCGCGCGCGGCCTTTTTCGTCTTTGATCTCGAAGGTGAGTTCGGCCTCAAACACCGGCCCGGTGTAATAGCCAAGGCCGCGTACGACCGACGGGTCGATCTCAACCCGATCAGGGCCATAGCCGCCCGCTGCCAAAAGGTCAGAGATCAGTTCAAGCTCATCCACGCCCTGCACACCGACATCGGAGTCTGCCACCAACTCACGCAGCCGCGCGACCGTCTCGGCACCGCTGTCGCGTTTGGCCTGCATGAAGCCCATGACCACATCGGCCTGCGCGTCTTCCAGCCCGGCGCCCTTGGTGAAATCGCCGCTGTCGTCTTTGCGGCCTTCGCCTAGCAGGGCGCGCACGCCCTCTGGCCCCAGCCGGTCCAACTTGTCGATGGCCCGCAGCACGATGCCACGCTCGGTATCTTTGTCGTCGCCGGCAAGGCCCGCAACCTCCAGCACACCGTTCAGCACCTTGCGATTGTTCACCCGCACGACATAGTCGCCGCGCGCGATCCCCACTTCCTCGAGGCAATCGGCCAGCATCGCGCAAATCTCGGCGTCTGCCGCCACTGATGACGCGCCCACGGTATCCGCATCACACTGATAAAACTGGCGAAACCGCCCCGGCCCCGGTTTTTCATTACGCCAGACTGGCCCCATCGCATAACGGCGGTAGGGCATCGGCAGATCATTACGGTGCTGAGCATAGACCCGCGCCAAGGGGGCCGTCAGATCATAGCGAAGCGCCAGCCAATCGCCGGGCTTGTCGCCTTCGGAATCTTCCTGCCACGCAAAGACACCCTCATTCGGGCGGTCCACATCGGGAAGGAATTTGCCAAGCGCCTCAACCGTCTCAACGCCCGAGCTTTCCAGCGCGTCGAACCCATAGCGGTGATAAACGGCGGCGATCTTGCTGAGCATCTCGGCCCGATGGGTCACCTCGGTCCCGAAATAATCGCGGAACCCCTTCGGGGTCTGCGCCTTGGGACGTGGGGTTTTCTTGGGCTTTGCCATAGCAAGGATCCTCGGTGCATCAATTGGCCTCGCGTCTAGCCCAAGCCCCCCGCAAGAGCAAGCAACGCCGCGTGTTGCCCCTGTCCTGTGCCGCCCGCCCATGCTAAATCGCGCAAAAAGGACGCGCCCCCATGACAGATCAAGCCGCAGATCAGACACCAGACCAAACCGCAGACCGGATCAACCAACTCGAAGAGCAGATCGCCCATCTGACCCGCGCGGTCGACGATATGTCAGAGATCGTCACCCGTCAGGAGGATGAGATCGTCACTCTGAACCGCCGCGTGCATATGTTGATGCAGCGCGAAGGGGAGCGGGACGCTTCGGGCGGTGGCGCTGTCGTCATGGGCGATGAGCGGCCCCCGCATTACTAAGCGGCGGTTCCGCTCAATCCGCTGATTTCATTGCCACGGCGGCCACGGCCCCGTCATGCACCAGCACCTCTGACCACCGCGCGGTCTGGCCCAAACGCTCATAAGCGCTGACGAAAAACGCCGTATCATCGAGCGTGCCAATCCGCTTGCCGCAGGGTTTGCCCTTGCCCGCGCCGCAGACGTTGGCCTTGATCGCCTCATAGGCCGCGTCGGTCTCGGCGGTGGGCAGGTTTTCCCCGGCCGGGCCATAGTGCAACTGTTCGTAGACCGAGGGCGTGCCAAACAGCACATTTGCCGCCGTCAACTGCCGCGCGCAATCATCCGCAAAACCGGTGATGTAGAAACTGCGCGGCCCCGCGCTGCCGGGTTGCGAATCAAACAGCCGATAGCCCCGCGCCACGGGTTCTTCGACCATCTTACCCAAATTTTGCTCGCGCACATCACAGACACGGGCGACCTCGCCAAATGGCAAGGCGGTGCCAAAGCCGACCTCTGCGACCTGAGGCGATGGCGCGGGGGGCGCCATGCCGCAGGCGGAGAGAAGCGCTGCCATGAATAAAAGGCTGATGCGTCGGTACATGGTCTGCTCCCCTTTGGTTGTCAGGGAATTAGCGCAGCCACCGCTTGCCGTCCACCGACGGGCGGAAAAAGAGCCGGACCTTCGCAAGATCCGGGGTTAGATTTCTTCGACTTCCATCACCCCGTCAAGCGAGCGGATCGCCCCCTTGATCTGCGGCGTCACCGGGAACTCGCGGCCCAGATCGACCTCGACCTCGCCGGGCAGGCTTGGGTCCATCAGGCAGAATTGTACCGGCCCCTTGCCCGCCGCCTTGACCGCTTGGCGCGCACCGTCCAGCACATCGGCCACCGCCTGAATCGCCCCCGGCCCATCGATAAAGACTCGCAGCCCCATGCTGCCCGCATCCGCCACTGCCGCATCAATCGGTGCGACCGACCGGCCCAGCAGCTTAAGCTGATCGCTCTCCATCGTCGCCTCAACGGTGATGACGATTTTCGAGCCGACTTCGAGATGCTCTCGCGCCAATTCCAACGTGTCGGAGAACAGCGTCACCTCATAACCGCCCGTCGTGTCCGACAGCTGCGCAAAGGCAAAGCGGTTGCCCCGCGCCGATTTCCGTTCTTGCCGCCCGGCGACGACCCCCGCCAGCCGCGCGTTCATCGCGCCACGGGTGCTGACCTTCTCGGTCAACTCATCTAGCGTGAGGAAGGGCAACCCGGTCTCCCGCGCCCATTTGCGGCGCAGGGGGACCATGTAGTCGTCCAGCGGGTGGCCTGAGAGGTAAAAGCCCACCGCCTTGAATTCCTCAGCCAAACGCTCTGCCGATTGCCAGTCGTCGCACGGCAGCATCCGCGGCTCGGGAAGATCATCGCCCGCCTCACCAAAGAGCGAGACCTGATTGCTGGCCTTCTGCTCGTGGATCGCCGCCGAATAGCTCACCAACCCGTCGAGCGATTGAAACACCCGGCGGCGGTTGCTGTCGAGCTGATCGAAAGCGCCCGAACGCACCAGCATCTCCAAGGGACGCTTGCCGACGCGTTTCAGGTCCACCCGCCGCGCGAGGTCATAAAGCGTGGCAAAAGGCTTATCGACCCCTTCCACCTTGCGCCCCTCAGTCACCAAGCGCATCGCTTCCAAACCGACGTTCTTGAGCGCGCCCAGCGCATAGACGAGCGCGCCGTCGACCACTTTGAACGTCGCATCCGAGCGGTTCACACAAGGCGGCACCCACGGCAATTCCAGCCGCTTGCGCACTTCCTCGAAATAGACAGCCAGCTTGTCGGTCAGGTGAATATCGCAGTTCATCACCCCGGCCATGAACTCGACCGGGTGGTTCGCCTTCAGCCAAGCCGTCTGGTAGCTGACCACCGCATAGGCCGCCGCGTGGGATTTGTTGAAACCGTAGTTGGCGAATTTTTCGAGAAGGTCAAAAACCTCCGCCGCTTTCTTTTTATCGACCCCATTGGCCATCGCACCCTTTTCGAACTTGGGGCGTTCCTTGGCCATTTCCTCGGCGATCTTCTTACCCATCGCACGGCGCAGCAGGTCGGCACCGCCAAGGCTGTAGCCCGCCATGACCTGCGCGATCTGCATCACCTGTTCCTGATAAACGATGATGCCTTGGGTTTCTTCGAGGATGTAGTCGATCGAGGGGTGGACCGACTCCAATTCGCGCTGGCCGTTTTTGACCTCGCAATAGGTCGGGATGTTCTCCATCGGGCCGGGCCGGTAGAGCGCCACGAGCGCCACGATGTCTTCGATACAGGTCGGCTTCATGCGCTTGAGCGCATCCATCATGCCGCTGGATTCCACCTGAAAGACCGCAACAGTCTTGGCGCTGGAATAGAGCTTGTAGGTCGCCTTATCATCAAGCGGGATGGTGGCGATATCGTCGATATGCCCCTCTGGCGGCTGGTAGATTTCCGAACCATCAGCGGCGATATGCAGATGCCGCCCGCCCGCTTTGATTTGATCAACGGCGTTCTGAATAACGGTGAGGGTTTTCAGACCCAAAAAGTCGAACTTCACCAGCCCGGCCTGTTCGACCCATTTCATGTTGAACTGCGTCGCCGGCATATCAGAGCGCGGATCTTGGTAGAGCGGCACCAGTTGATCGAGCGGCCGATCCCCAATCACAACACCCGCCGCGTGGGTCGAAGCGTTTCTCAGCAACCCTTCGACCTGCTGGCCGTAGTTCAGCAGCCGTGCGACAACTTCTTCGTTCTTCGCCTCTTCCCGCAGACGCGGCTCATCCGCCAACGCCTTTTCGATGCTGACGGGCTTGACCCCCTCAACCGGGATCATCTTAGACAGCCGGTCCACCTGCCCGTAAGGCATCTGCAATACGCGCCCGATGTCGCGCACCGCGGCCTTAGACAGCAGCGCACCAAAGGTGATGATCTGCCCCACTTTGTCGCGGCCATATTTCTCCTGCACATAGCGGATCACCTCTTCACGGCGGTCCATGCAGAAGTCGATGTCGAAGTCGGGCATCGAAACACGTTCGGGGTTGAGGAAGCGCTCAAACAGCAGCGAATAGCGCAGCGGATCGAGGTCGGTGACCGTCAGCGCGTAGGCGACGAGCGAGCCCGCACCCGAGCCCCGTCCCGGCCCCACCGGAATGTTATTGTCCTTAGCCCATTGGATAAAGTCAGCAACGATCAAGAAGTAGCCGGGGAACCCCATGCCTTCGATGATGCCCAGCTCAAAATCGAGCCGCTTTTGGTAGTCTTCAACGCTGACCGCATGGGGGATCACGGCAAGGCGTGCCTGTAGACCCTCATTGGCCATGCGGCGCAGTTCGGCAACCTCATCATCCGCAAACTTCGGCAGGATCGGGTCGCGGCGGTAGGCCATGAAGGCGCAGCGCTTGGCGATCTCGACCGTGTTGCTCAGCGCCTCGGGCAGATCGGCGAACAGCGTTGCCATCTCGGCCTGCGATTTGAAGTAGTGCTGCGCGGTCAGACGGCGGCGCGGCTGCTGCTGATCAACATACGCGCCTTCCGAGATACAGATCAGCGCGTCATGCGCCTCGTACATATCGGGCTTGGGGAAATAGACATCATTCGTGGCCACCAGCGGAATATCCATCGCATAGGCCATCTCGACGAAGCCACGCTCGGTCAGCCGTTCAGGCTCACGCTGGCCACCGTCAACGGGGTGGCGCTGCAACTCGACATAAAGGCGATCGCCAAAGGCGGCTTTCAGCCGCGCCATCAACGCCTCAGCCGCCGGGCGCTGTCCACCTTGCAGCAGCATCCCCACCGGCCCCATCGGCCCCCCGGTCAGGCAGATGATATCCGCGCTCAGCGCTTCCAACTCGTCCAGCGTCACCTCGGCCACCGCCCCGCCTTTATCAAGGTAGAGGCAAGAGTTCAGCTTCATCAGGTTCTCATAGCCCAATTCGCTCTGCGCCAGCAGCACCACCGGCGCGGGCGGGCGCGGCTTTTCACCCGGCTGCACCTCGACATAGGCCACATCGACCTGACAGCCGATGATCGGCTGCACACCGGCACCGGCCATGGCGACAGAGAACTCAAGGGCGGCAAACATGTTGTTGCTATCGGTTAGCGCCAGCGCGGGCATGCCCGCATCGCGGCACATGCCGGGCAGCTTTTTCAGGCGCAGCGCGCCCTCCAGCAAGGAATACTCGGAATGGCTGCGCAGGTGAATGAATCGGGGATCATTGGACATGGGCGCAAACTACGCCAGCCACCCCGGAGGCACCAGCGCCGGATCGGCCCTTGCGCATTTTTCCCCCGGTGCATTTTTCCTTGCCAAGATGCCCCCTGCCCCGCTAGCCTGACCTCCACCTTGCCCGCGCCCGGTTCTACGCCGCATCGAACCCCGCGCATTTCCATGGGCCACCGAGTACCGCGGCGGATGAAAACCGATGGACATCACTTTTCTTCTTAACGGAGAAGTCGTGTCGCTCTCCAACGTATCCCCGACGACGACACTGCTGGACTGGCTGCGCGAAGACCGCGGCCTGACGGGGACCAAAGAGGGCTGCAATGAAGGCGACTGCGGGGCCTGTTCGGTCATGATCACCGATGTGAACGGCAGCCGCGCGCTCAATGGCTGCATTCTGTTCTTGCCGCAGGTGAACGGCAAAGCCGTCACCACGGTCGAAGGCATGGCCAGCCCCGACGGCGCGTTGCATCCGGTGCAAGAAACCATGGTCGACTATCACGGCAGCCAATGCGGCTTCTGCACGCCCGGCTTCGTGGTCTCCATGGCGACGGCGCATCTGAACGGTGCCACGGACCATGACGTGCAACTTGCAGGCAACCTCTGCCGCTGCACCGGTTACGCCCCGATCATCCGCGCCGCCGAGGCTGCTGAAGGCACGCCGGTGCCCGAACATCTGCGCAACCTCAAGGGCAAACTGGCCCAAGACATCCCCGCGCCCGCCAAGGCCGAAGGCGCACCGCATGTGCAGCCCGAAAACTGTGACGAACTGGCCGCATGGTATCTCGACAACCCCGACGCCACGCTGATCGCCGGGGCCACCGATGTGGGCCTCTGGGTCACCAAAGGCTTCCGCGACCTGGGTGCCGTGGCCTTCCTCAACCGCTGCGCCGATCTGCGCGGTATTACCGAGGACGAGACCGGCCTGCGCATCGGTGCGATGACGACGCTCACGGAAGTTGAAGCAAAGCTCGCCCCCCTGCACCCCAGCCTCGGCACCATGCTGCGCCGCTATGGCTCGACCCAAGTGCGCAACGCCGCGACCTTGGGCGGCAATATCGCCAATGGCTCGCCGATCGGGGACGGCCCGCCCGCGCTGATCGCACTTGGCGCCACCCTGCATCTGCGGCGCGGTGACAGCCGTCGCCAGATTGCGCTGGAAGACTTCTTCCTCGACTACGGCAAGCAAGACCGCGCACCGGGGGAGTTTGTCGAAGCCATCACCATCCCGCGCCAGCACGACACACTGCGCTGCTACAAATTGTCGAAACGCTTCGACCAAGACATCTCGGCGGTCTGCGGCTGCATCTCGATCACCGGCAACGGCCGCGAAATCCTCACCGCCCGGATCGCCTTTGGCGGCATGGCCGCCACCCCTAAACGCGCCGCCGCGGCCGAAGCCGCGCTGGTCGGCCAGCCGTGGAGCGAAGAGACCATCCAAGCAGCGATGACTGCCTTGCAAGAGGACTTCACCCCGCTCTCGGACATGCGCGCCTCTGCCGCCTACCGGATGGAATCGGCGCAAAACATGCTGCTGCGCTATTTCCATGACGCCAATGGCCAAGCCACCAACCTGCAGGAGGTCTCGGCATGAGCGTTGCAAAACCCCTTCCCCATGATGCCGCGAAACTCCATGTCACCGGTGCCGCGCGTTACGTCGATGACATCCCCACCCCGCGCGGCACGCTGCATCTGGCCTTTGGCCTCAGCCCCGTCGCGGCGGGCGATCTGACGGGTCTCGACCTCGACGCCGTGCGTTCCGCGCCGGGCGTGGTCAAAGTGATGACGGCGGCAGACCTCCAACATGATTGCGACACCTCACCCTCGAACCATGACGAGCCGCTTTTGGCCACCGATCAGGTGCATTTCGCTGGCCAACCGCTTTATCTGGTCGTCGCCACCAGCCACCTCGCCGCGCGCCGCGCCGCACAACTGGGCAAGCCGCAGATCACCCCGCGCGATCCGATCCTGACCGTGGAACAGGCGCTCGCCGCCGACAGCCGCTTTGAAGACGGTCCGCGCATCTACCAAAAAGGCGATGCCGAAGCCGCGCTGCCACAGGCCCCGCGCCGCCTTTCGGGTCAGATCGAGATGGGCGGGCAGGAGCATTTCTACCTCGAAGGTCAGGCCGCCATGGCCCTGCCGCAGGACAATGGCGACATGCTGGTGCATTCCTCGACCCAGCACCCGACCGAAATTCAGCACAAAGTGGCC
>Ga0209345_10002253_pt1 | contig 21535 bp, 22 predicted proteins | sample Cruoilmetagenom7_FD_187294 | JGI IMG/M metagenome (GOLD analysis project Ga0209345, IMG submission 187294) | Oil polluted marine microbial communities from Coal Oil Point, Santa Barbara, California, USA - Sample 7 (SPAdes) (version 2) | ecosystem: Environmental > Aquatic > Marine > Oil seeps ... | reverse complement strand
CCTTTACGTAAAAGTGTCTAAAGTAGCCTGTACATGGGTGAAAAATTCTTAAAATACACGCTCTTCAATCAGTTTGATTAAATATTCGCCGTAACCACTTTTACGTAAAGGTTGTGCTATTTCACGCAGCTTTGCTTCACTTAACCAGCCATTACGATAAGCCACTTCTTCAGGGCAATTAACTTTTAAACCTTGACGTTTATCAATAGTGGCAATAAATTGTGCCGCCGCGAGTAAGTCATCATGAGTACCTGTATCAAGCCAAGCCGTACCACGGCCCATAATTTCAACTTTTAATTCACCTGCTTGCAAGTACTGGTCAATAACATCAGTAATTTCTAATTCGCCACGCGCTGAAGGCTTAACATTTTTAGCAAATTCAACTACACGTGAATCAAAAAAGTATAATCCTGGCACTGCATAATTCGACTTAGGCTCAGCCGGCTTTTCTTCAATAGAAATTGCCGTACCACTAGCGTCAAACTCAACTACACCGTAAGAACGTGGATTGGAAACATGATAGCCAAAAACAGTACCACCTGTTGTTTGCGCCTTGGCGCTTTGCAGTGACTTAGTTAAGTCATGTCCATAAAACATATTATCGCCAAGCACTAATGCTGCAGCAGCACCGGCAAGAAACTCTTCAGCTAAGATAAAAGCTTGGGCTAAACCATCAGGGCTAGGCTGCTCTTTATAGGAAATTGAAATTCCAAAGTTTTCGCCATTACCGAGTAAGTCTTCAAAACGACTAGTTTCTTCAGGAGTTGATATAATCAATATCTCTCGTATTCCTGCTTGCATTAAGGTAGCAAGAGGATAATAAACCATTGGCTTATCGTAAACTGGCATCAATTGCTTACTAACCACTTTTGTGAGTGGATAAAGGCGAGTACCACTGCCGCCTGCTAAGATAATTCCTTTTCTCATAATTTTCTCTTTATTTAAACAAACTAAAATACTGTTCTTTTACTATTTTCCAAGTATAGCGGCGCTCTGCTATTTCTTGCATAACAACGCCGTTATTGAAGGTTGCAGAATTCTCTATCAACTCGACTAATTCCTCAGTGTTTTTAAAGAACAGTGCCTTACTTTCGGTTGAAGCAATATTGTAGTTGCAATCATAAGCAACAATGCTTTTATTAAAGTGCATCATTTCAACTAAAGAAGGGTTAGTACCGCCTGCTGAATGCCCATGTACATAAAAACTACATTTTTGACGAATATCAAAAAGCGTATTAATATCATAAATAGGATTAATAATTTCTATATTATCATACTGGTCATATTTAGCTTTCATGGTTCTACCAAACTCACTATTGTCCCAGTTACCAATGAATTTTAATGCTTTATCTTTTTGGCTAAATGCTTCTAAAATTAATTCAATATTATTTTCAGGCTCGATTCTACATAAAGCTAATGCATACCCCTCATCCGAACGGTTTAAATCATTTACAACCGCATGATCACCACCATAAGCTATGACTTCTGACACAACACCATATTCATTTTTTACATAATCCGCGATCGCTTGATTGTCGGAAATAACAACATCAGAATATTTCACTGCTAATTTTTCAGAAAGCTTTAAAAAACGTTTCGGCCATTTACCCCACTTTGCTCTGCGCCACTCTAAACCATCAATATTTGTGATAATTTTAGCCTTAGTGAACAGCCTGATAAAAGGTAAGGAAATAGCACCGGATACACCTAACAGCAGAATATTATCAGTACCTTTAATTACTGCATGACATAACGAGAAAATATCATATGGAATACTTTGTACGCCATTGGCGTTTAAAGGAATATAATACAATTGTGCATTTTTGTATTTTTTGGCTTTGTCGCTATAGCTTTTTGAAGAGCAATAAACGCTAATCACTTTATCATTTTCATTTTCATCGAGTAAATTCTCAACTAACGTTTCAAACCCGCCATAACAGGCAGGAACACCAACGGTGCCAATGATTGATATCATAACTCTTTTACTCATAGGAAAATTTCACACTAAATCAAATTTTTGAAAATATGCTTTAAAGGATTTTTTATACTCTTCAGCGGTGAACAGCTTTGACGTTTGAAACGCTTGTTGCGAATAAGCATTCCACACATCGAAGGAGCTGTTTAAATGTAAAATGAACTCAACAATTTTCTCTGTCTGTCGCGAATCCACTAAATAACCATTACTACTGTTTACAAATTCAATAGGCCCCCCTACCGGTGGCGAGATTACAGGTGAGCCAAAAGCCATCCCTTCTAAAAGCGATAAACCAAAGGTCTCCACCCAACCATCAGGCAGCGATAAGTTCAATACTAAAAAACTTTGTTCGAAATAAGATTGGATGTTAAGTGGGCGAATATGAAACAACATATTTTTAGGTATTATATTACTCTTTTTATATTGGGCCAGCTCTACCTCTGCGCAATTAACCGCAGCGATCACCTTGAAATCAGGTAAATGCAAAGCAAGTTGAAGTAATTGGTCAATTCCTTTATAAGATTTTAATGAACCAGCAAAAAACAATTGCTTATGCATAAACTTTGCCTTCGAATCAACGTCCTTTACCACAGGAAAGTCTGTTCTTAAGCCATTATAAATCACTTCAGCCAATGGTTTTTTAAATGACTCCGTTTGCTGAAGGTATTTCGAGACAAAAATAACATGGGTTGCACAATGCTCTATAAAAAAACGTAAAAAACACTTCAATACATCAGGTTTAATGTGTGTTTCATGAACATAATATACAATACTATTAGCAAAAAATTTAGCGGAAAGCCCTGCACCGAATGGCAACATAGTATTAATAATAACCGTTGACTTACGGCCTTCAAGCCGCCCTTTAAGTAAAAAACAGGATAGCTGACCAAACAGTAATATTTGAGAGAGAATAAAGTAAAAAAGCTGCATATACCTATTATTACTTCTGGCATAGAAGCAATTAATTCGACTAGCATTAACACCATCTAGAAAACCTTGATGTTTGCTCGTTACAACATAAGTTTTACCGAAATTATTAATATTACTATCTATTGCGTCTTTAAACACTCTAGGACTGCCACTAAAGTCATTGAAAAGGTGGACATAAAACAAATCTATATTATTTGACATTTTTTATTTCTTTTAAAATTTTTGCCGGTACCCCACCAACAACAACATGATTGGGAAACACCCCATTAACGACCGCACCAGCAGCAATAACACAACCATCGCCTACTATACTACCATCCAAAACCGTGACTTTAGCTCCGACCCAGCAATTCCTACCTATTGATATCCCTTTTCTGGAGACACCTTGGTTGCGGATAAGCTCGTTAGTGTCTGAAAAAACGTGGTTTTCTGGGTGAATACTTAGATAAGCACCAGCAATAGTGTCATCACCAATCTCAACACCGCCAGCCCCACCAATATGAGTAAAATCCCCGAGACCGACATTACATCCAATATTTATACCTTTACCAAGAGACTTTAATGTGCCGCTTACTTTTAACAATGAAAAAGAACCTATTGATGAACCCGCCCCAATGCATAGTCCCTCATGCCCTAGTGCATCTAATGTACAATAGTCACCAATAGAAACACCTTTGCCAAATTTAACGTTTCGTTTAGCTTTAATGACAACATTGTTTCCTAAAAAAACCACTTTCCTGAATCTTAACAAGCCTCTTAACACGGCAAACCCTTGCGTGAAGAGTAAACTGAGCAAATCAATATCACGCACTTTTTCATCAAAAGTAATAGTACGACCTTTGATTTTTAACACAGAAAATTTAAGTATCGACTTTATCATTTAACGTCCTTTTGTTAGATAAAAAACTAGCAACACAGATAAATAAAGCAAAACAGACTGAACTCATACCATTAAAAAGTACGTGCCCAGCAATAATTGAGTGCAGCGAAAGCAGTAACATACCTAAAAACAAGACTTTATAATTTCTTAGCTTAAACAGCACGACACCAATAACAGCTAAATATGCAATTACAGCAAATAAACCATACATGAACAATAAATCAAAAAGGTCTGTTTCTAATGTATCAAATTCTCGAACAAACAAAGGATCTTGAAAAGATGTATAAGCCCCCATTCCAAATAACAACCTAAAAGGATTAGGATCCCCTTGAAAAAACATGTCAAAAGCACCAGCTACATAATCAACTCTACCACTGCCTAAATACAATATTAAGTTATCTGAATTGGTTAATCGTTTAAAAATAACATCAAATAAAACACTCAAAGTGTCTATAATTGTTGGTAAAAAGGTAAAAACAATTACAGACAATATAATTATAAAGCTGCTTCTATATTTCGACAGCATGATTATACACAACAAGTTGAAAGCACAGAGGATTAATGCAGTTTTAGAACCAATAAGTGCAATGGATAATACAATGTAAAGTAACGTCTTTTGACTAAAGCTTGTAAGTTTATAATGCCTTGCCCCAATTAAAAACAGGCTACCAACACCTAGATATAAGCCTAGCCCATTGCCTGATGCGAAAAAACTTTTGGTGCCAAAACCAAAACCATAAGTACTATTACCAATTCCTGTGATTGTAGAAAAATACAACATTGAAGCAATTATAATTAAATTGTATTTTAAAAAAACACCAAACTGATTTATCCCTTCTACATTTTTTGTATAATTTTTAAGTATTATGGTTAAAAACATCAAGTAACCTAACTTATAGGCAGATAATATGCCGTAAGTAAAGCCATATAGATTTTGATGATAGAGAGCTGAAAAAATTTCTACAGTTAATAAATATAATAAAAAAAATGCGGGTAAAACAGCTAAATTTTTAGCGATAAGGATGTAGAGTATTAGAGCCGATACCACCAACCGCCCTAACTGGGAAGGAGACGCAATACCAGCAGCAGCAATAATCCCCTTAACGACTAAATATCCATTAATCGCATCAAAAACAGGCAGTATTATAAAGAGCAATGTTAAAAGTACAAAATAGTTACTTATTGTGACTTTTTGAAATTGAGGTGCTTTATAAATTAAATTATTCATATTAGATAGAATTTAATTTCTTAACCTCTGTATTTATTCGTTTTTCCCATGTCATTAATTCATGGGGCACCGTATTATTAAGCTCAAATCTTTTTTGTCTAACTTGCTCTACATCACAACTAACTAGAAAATCAGCAATCTGATTAATCACAGAATCCTCATCTATCTCCTCAAAAATATAACGATTCTTGTTTTCATCGTTTTTTACTATAGAAAGTAACGAACTATCCGCTAACGTTATAATGGGTACATTTAAAAACATTGCCTCTAATAACGGGTTGGTAACATTCGTCATTTTATATAGAGATATGATAAAGTCTGCATCAGTCATAACTGATGCAACTTTATCATGACTGATTTGCCCTTTTATAGTTACATGCTTTTGAAGGCTGTACTTTTCAATCAAGTTTTCTAAATGAATAATTTCGGCTTCGTTACCGTGACCATATATGTCAAATGTAAAATCTTCTCTACCCTTGATATTAATCAAAATATTTAATAACTCTATTCCTAGATATACTCGCTTCCAGCCTACTAATCTTGAAACAGTTACAAGCTTTATGACGGGGCTTTTCAATTTTTTATAACTATATTTATTGGAGAATTGAACAATACCTTCAGAAATGCCATTCATTATATGCAAATATGCAGAAGGCTTTATACCATAATGCTCTAAAACAATATCACCATATGTGCCATCATTTGTCATGCAAACCAAATCAAAGGTCCTTAGTTTTGAATATGCGCTATGATCCAATGTGTAATTTTTATCACTGTTTTCAATTCCCTTCGTTATTGCATCGTATAGAATCGTCCCTTGCATTTTGGAAAACAATTTAGCTTTTCTATTAAACATATTTCTATACCTAATAGCAGGAGTAACCCCTCCTATTTCATAACCACATATATAATCTGCTGAAGGAAGTCGGCCTAAAAACTTTAACTTCCCAGCAAATAAAAATAACGAGAAGTAGCTAACGTGAAATGAAATAATATTGAGTAAACTATAGTTTAAGTTTTGTAAGTTGTTATCAACTTTTACTTCTTTACAATTTTTTTTCTTAGGAATAACTCTTCTTATAAAACTAATGGCAAATCTAAAAATATCTTTAAACCAACCCGATTGCCTAAAGAAAAACACATTATTTGGCAATGATTTTTTAGCCTCTTGTGACGACAAGTAATAATTATCCCTAGCGCTAGCTGATGTTATAATATAAACATCATAATGCTTTGAATATTGCTTTACTGTTTCTAACATAGATTGATTGCCGACTTTATTAAAAAATAAAGTCGTAAAAATAACCATTTTTTTCATTACGTTAGCTCCAAGAGCAATTGAACTATTTTTCTAGCTGCATTTCCATCACCGTAAATATTATCCTTGAAAGACGATATTGAGTTTACATTTACTAAGCTTGCAGATACTTCAGCGACAATATTACTTTTAACTGCAGCTACAAGCTTATTAACACCCGCCTGTGTTAATTCAACCCATTCAGTTTGTTCACGAATCGTCACGCAATATTTCTTAAAAAAATATGCCTCTTTTTGTAAGCCGCCACTATCAGTCACAACAGCTGTACAGTTTTTAAGCAACCAGATCATTTCAAAGTAACTAACAGGGTCAATCATTAAAAACGTAGGTTTGATATTTAAATCTAGAATCATCTTCTTTGTGCGCGGGTGAACTGGACAAATAACAGGTGTTGTTAAATTTAGTTCATTTAACGCAGCCACTATATTAGATAAACGCTCTACATCATCGGTATTGTCAGCTCGATGGATGGTGACTAGAGCAAAGCCCTCATCTACATTAACAGAGCTAGGCTTTCTACTTTTTGAAGAGTAATACATTGCCGCGTCATACATTACATCCCCGACATTTATAATCTGACAGTTTTTATTTTCAAAACCTTCATTTTTGAGGTTGTTAATAGCGGTGTCTGTTGGACAAAACAATATATTACTGACTTGGTCCGTTAAAATACGGTTAATTTCTTCCGGCATTTGCATATTGAAGCTTCTAAGACCTGCCTCTACATGTACCACTGGAATATGTAATTTCACTGCGGCTAAAGCGCCTGCTAATGTTGAATTAGTATCACCATAAACAAGCACATAGTCAGGTTTTTCTTTGAGTAATACCTCTTCAATTTTTTCTAATTGGCGTCCGGTCATAGCACCGTGCGTGCCGCCTCCAACACCCAAGCTATAAACTGGCTTTGGTATTGCCATTTCATCAAAAAATACATCACTCATATTTGCATCATAATGCTGACCGGTATGTACTATTAATTCTTTAATGATATTTAATGGGTTTGCCTTATTATGCTCTATGATTGCACGACTTACTGTGGCAGCCTTAACAAATTGAGGGCGAGCCCCGACAACGGTAATAATTTTCATTATTATAACTAACCTTATAAAATTAGAGTTTTGAATAGAGTTTAAACAAATAAATACAGCATTATACCTATCATGCAAAACATTAAAAAGGTGAATACATTATTAATAGGTATTTTATAAAAACGTTGGGCGAGCACCGCATTACAAATCAAAGCAATAAATACAGAGAACAAAGTACTAAAGGCAGCACCTAAAGCACCAAACTTAGGAATAAACACATAATTAAGCACAACATTTAGTAGACCTACAAGTACATTAACAAACGCTATAACCGATGTCTTCTTAGCAATACTCAGACCAGGGAAAAAAAGGTACATACTTGAAAATAATGCCGAACAGACTAATGGCGCAACGTAACTTACTGCCTCCACATATTGTGCGCCAGCCACTAGCGTCACTAGCCAGTGTGCTGAGCCCCCTAAAAGTATTAAACTTAGAAGAGATGCTGACAAATAAAAATGGAACAGTTTGGCTATTTTATGTGGCGTTTCTGCTTTTTGATAATTAGCATAAATCAACGGCGTTAATGCTGATTGAAAACCAACCATCAATAAAGTAACAATACTGGCTATTTTAATCGCTACAGCATAGGAGGCCAATTGCTCCGCACCTAAAAACTCTTTCAGCATCACTCTATCTACGAACATTGATAATACAACACCAATGCTAGAGAGAATTAACGGTGCTGAGAATGACAGCATTTGCTTGAGTGACTTAAAACAAAAAACTAACCTGACCCAAGCTTTAACAAAAAATAATGCAATGAAAATACTTAGACTAACACCTATCAACTGTCCTGCAATAAGACCGAGAAGACCTAACTTTAAATAAACCACTAATACCAATGAAAAACTCGCTACAAAAATTGCATTAAGTGTTGAAACTAATACCACCTGTTTAGATAAAAGCTTTGCGCGCATTAATGAGGTAAAGTTATATAAAATTGCATTACTTAAAAATAAGATACTGGTGATTTTAACTAGTTCGGCAAACATTGCATCGTCAAGCAAAATTTCAGCCAATTGCGTTGAAAAAACAAAGCAAAATACACATAACAACGAGTACATGCCTACTGAAAACCAAAATCCAGTTGAGGCTAATTTTATTTGCTTTAGAGGATCTTTTTTATATTCAGGAATGAAACGGTATATCGCTTGAGTTATTTCTAGTGTCACTACCACACCCAGTAATAACCCAACTGTAGTTAAGTAGTCAAATAAGCCGTATTCTTGTTTAGAAATAATTCTGGTATAAATAGGTAATAAAACAAAGCCAATGCCACGAGTAAATAAGTTCGCAAAGGTATAAAGTAAAGAGTCCTTAAAAAACGCCTTAATCATTAATAATATCGTTAATTTTTTTCACGCCTGCAGTATAGGTACAGTGTTGTTTTACCCAATTATAACCTACTACCGCTTGCGGTTTTATCATTTCAGGGTTATCTAAAAATAGTTTTAAATTATCATAAACCAACCAATATGGCGTAACTTTCCATGCGTTATTTGCCCCTTCATCTAATGTAGATTCGATATTTTCATCAGCAGAAGTAAGCAATGCACAAGCACTTGCCATTGCTTCTAAACCAAAAACACCAGGCACAAACGCATAAAACTCGTTAAGCACAATATGAGCCGAACACAATGTCTTAAGCATTTGTTCATGTGGTACATTAATTAACTCTATATACTTAAATTTGTAACCTTCCATTTGGAGTTTTTTTATTGCGCCCCTAACAATCGGCGTACCTTTGATAATTGGTGAACTGGGCCCATGAAGCACAATAATTTCACTGAGGTCATCAAATTTGTTTAACGATGGTTCAAATAAGTCATCGGCTAAAAAATAAATACATGGGAAGGTTTTTCGTTGAATATAGGCCATTTGATCTGTGCTAGGGTTAAATATAACGTCGGAATATTTATCGGCTATTTGCCCCAATTGTTTTCTTTTATACTCGTTTTTTGGCGCATCAATACCCACATGAGAAATTGCTTGGTAAGTAGTCAGTACATCTAGTGAACGATCTTGAGAAAATTGATTTAATAATTTAAAAGAGCGAATTTCAGAGCCTAAAAAATAGCATACTAGCTGCTTATTTATACTCTTAATAAACTTAAATTCTTGCTGGCGGCCATCTGTGTATGGACTTACAAAACCAATAGCGCCAAGGTACATAAATTTATCGTATTTACTAAGTAAATAGCCGAATAATATTGGGGAATATACTAAGGTGATGAGCTTTAAAAGACCTTTTTTTGGATATACCTCATAATTATAATTGAAATCATAAAAGCGATTAGGAGCAAAATTAACCGACACTGAATTCGGTAATGCGCTTGAAATATTTTTCAGCATTGAAGCCGTTTCAACAGCAACAACAACCCAGCCATCTTGCTTTTTTATATTAAAAAATCTACAAATATAGTAGCTAATTCTAACGAGTATCATTTGCATGATACTCGTGCATGTAATTAATAGTTTTTTCAAAATAACAAAATACCTAACTAAATACGCAACAAAGGCTTAGATTAAAATAATGCGACTATTTTTTTTCTACATTATGGGGCAAGGTATATTTAATGTAAAAGCTCCATGGTATGAGCTTCCATTTCGCCATTAAATAGAAAAATGGCCGCATGCGTTCAAAGGTTTTTTTATACGTTTTAAAGTCCGTATAGTGCTTTTTAGGTAAATTCATTAAGCGCTCAAATTCTTCATCTGAAAGATTCAAACGTTTTTTGTAAAACTCTAATAAACCGTCTTCAATATGAGGCTCTTCTTTCATCAGATTTAGGGCTTCTTCCCGAGTCATTCGCCCATCTCTACAATAAGCAGAATGACCAGCAATACGAAAGTCAATATTCCAGCGTTTAGGAAAGAAGTAACTATGAAAAAATGATGCTGTTCTGTTCTCTAGATGATGGCCACCATACCATGTCCAGCCATAATCTTTAGTTAGCATAGCTTTAGCGGCTTCTTTATCATATTGTAAATAATAAAGTGGTCTAACTGACTTTATTTGATTAAACAACATCCATTTTAATTGCTTTGAAAGCCATAAATTTGGGAATGTTTTCATGGGTACGGTACCAAATTCCTTATGAACACTCTGAATATACTTAGCGTCCATATATATCCAACCCATAGGTGCGGAGCCTTCAGTTCTGAACGAGTGACCGTCAATTTTATATTTGATACCATATTTTTCAGCAGCAAGGTTCATGGTTGTAGCTAAACCAATATCCGTTGGGTTTTCAATTTCTTTAACGCCTGCTTTCAAGTGCGCTAAGATCAAATCATCAAACTCATGAGCATCCACAACATGGGTGAAAAGATCGATACCCAGTTTCTCGGTCATACAATGAATGTTTTCAGTTGCAACGGTAGAGTTCCAAGTGTTATCAAAGTGGACCGCTAATAGCCGTAAGCCATACTTTTTGGTCATTAAATCGAGTAAGTAAGATGAATCACAGCCACCACTAACACCTATTAAAGCATCATATTTTTTGCCTTTACCCGCGAGCTTCATTTCATCGACTAAACGTTGTAATTCAACTTCGCCTCTTTCGTCATTTGGAAACTGTTCTGAAAGCTCATCAATTTGTACGCAATAATTGCATACGCCTTGAGCATTGAAGGATATATTTGGAACTTCAGTGTCGTAAATACAACGAGTACAGATTTGATAAGTCATTTTTATTGCCTAGGGTAAAATTTTAGTTAGTTCAGTTTGCTTGGGAAATTTAATTAAAACCCCCATATCTTTTGCTTGAAATACTGCCATACTGCCAAGCGCAACGGCTGAAGCATTAGCGCTTACAACAACATTTTTAATATCGTCTAATGTGCCAGCACCGCCGGCAGCTACAACAGGAACATTAACGTTTGCAGAAATTTGACTAATGAGTTCTTGATCAAAACCAGACCAAGTACCATCGCGATGGATAGCATTAACAATAATTTCTCCTACCCCAAGACTACACGCATATTTTGCAGCTTCAACGGGCGTATATTTTCTCTTTTGTTTACCCGAATGGGTACATACTTGATATTTTTTTCTATATTTAGATAGGTTTATATCTAATGTCGCAATTATGCTCTGTGAGCCATATATTGCTACTGCTTGAGCCACAACGTCAGGGCTATCAAACAGCAAAGAGCTTACAGATACCTTTTCAATGCCTAGAGAGAAAAGCTTTCGGAAGTCCTCTAAGGTTCTCACACCTCCGCCATAGCATACGGGCATAAAGCATTCTGATGTTATTTGCTCAAGTAAGGAGTAGTTAATGGTGCCTGAATCACTCGTGCAGTTAATATCAAACAGCACTAATTCGTCTACCTCTTTTTGATTAAAAATTCGTACAGCATTAATAGGATCACCAACGTAACGTTCGTTTTTAAACTTTACCGTTTTAACTAAACCTCTACCTTGTAATAGCAAACAAGGCATAACTCGTGTTCTAAGCACTCTATTATAGCTCCGCGAATGACTTCATTAATGCCATACCAAATTTATGACTTTTTTCAGGGTGAAACTGAACACCCCATATATTGTCTTTGTGAATGGCGCAGGTAAATTCATAGCCATAATTGCAAGTCATCAATGCATGGTGTTTGTTTGCAACCTCAGCATGGTAAGAATGAACAAAATAGTAACGAGTTTCATCATCATTCAATTGAGTAAGCGCAGTTTGTTTTTTGTTATGCGTAACATTCCAGCCCATGTGTGGAATTCTTAGCTTATTGGCAGTTTGTTGCTCTGGTGTAAAATAAAACTTTTTTACTTCACCTGGGATCCAACCTAAACCTGCTAACTCGCCCTCCTCGCTAGCATCAAGCAATATTTGCATACCTAGACAGATACCTAAGACTGGCACTTTGTCAGATAATACACGCTTATTAAGTACTGAAAGCAAGCCACTTTCCGTTAGTTTCGCAACACCGTTATCCCAACTACCTACACCTGGAAGTATAATTTTAGTTGCGGTACTCAATTCCTCAGCTGTAGTAATAATTTTACTTTCTATATTAAGGAACTTCAGCATGTTCTTTACTGAGCCTAAATTTCCCACACCATAATCAATTATTGAGATCATTTTATAACCTAGTCGCTACTTAGCAGGAATACCAAATACTTTTGCATTAGATTGCACGTTCTTATTAACAAAAGACATCGCACCGATAATCGCTTTGTCTCCTACTTCAACGCCTTTTTGAATAATAGTGTTAGGCCCAATATATACACCATTGCCAACATAAGTAGGTGCTTTTTTAACAGCACTCTCTCCTAAGCTGGTTGACCAAGAAACAGAGTCATGAGTATATATTTGCACACCGGCGCTTATTGAGCAAAAATCACCAATAACCAACTCACCACCACTGCCATCTAAAATAACATTAGGCCCGATCCAAGTGTTTTTGCCAACTTTTACATTACCCAAAACTAAGACATTATTATAACAAGATGTACCTTCGCCAAAACCTAAAAATTTTGCCGTTTCCCAGCGATCTGTCAACAAATCACCTAACGAGACATGGCGATTAAATTTACGTTTCATTCTAAAGCGAAGGTAGTGAATAAATCTTGTTAAAAGCTTAGTGATATTTGGCATGCTAGGCAAAAAAACCAGATATTACGTCAGTAACCGTTTGAACGTCAACACCATCATAACAAGGTAATGTGATAGTGTGATTTTCAAGCCAGTGCGCTGTTGGTTGCACCGAATTATATTTGTTGGTATAAAAAGTTGTACCACTCAAACAATAAGTGCCCAGTGTTGACTCAATATTATGCTCAGCTAAATAATCAATTAAATCATCACGTTTTACAGTCTCTGGTACTGTAAAAATTAATGATTGAATATTATGGTATACACCTTGAGCGATTTTTTGCCGCTTCATACCTAATGGCTCTAAAGCTTCGGCATATTGGTCAGCAATTAAATTGCGTCGTTCGGTAATGCCATCAAGTTTAGCAATTTGTTTCCAGCCCATGAGTGCTTGTATTTCACTCATGCGATAGTTATAGCCAAAGTCTATAAAGTCAAATACTTTACCACGTAAGCCTGATGCACCATGATTGGCTTTCATATCTAACCAAGTTGCATATTCAGGGTTATTAGTAAGAATCGCACCACCTTCCCCCGTAGTCAGCAACTTACGTGGATGAAAGCTAAAACAAGTTAAATCTGCGATATTACCAACTTTCACACCATTTACGGAACTGCCAATTGCACAAGCGGCGTCTTCAATTAACGGTATGCTAAACTCTTCACAAACAGCTTTTATTTTATCTATACCAGAGGGGCTACCTAAAGCATCAACAAATATCACTGCTTTGACTTTATCATCTAATTTACTGCGCAAGTCATCTACTGACATATTGTAAGTGTCTTGATCAACATCGATGAAAATAGGTGTTGCTTCGACATCTTCAACGACATTCGCTGTTGCAGGAAAAGAAAAGTCAGAAATTGCAACCTTATCACCCTTTTTTATGCCAAGAGCTTTCAAACACATGGTCAATGCTGTTGTTGCTGAAGTCATCGGTACGGCATATAAACCACCAGTGTAGTTTGTTAAACTTTTAACAAACTTAGCAACATGCTGGCCTTTAGTTAATTGACCCGAGTCAAATATTTCTTCTAATTCAGCAGCTACTTCATCAAAAGAAATATAAGGCTTAATTAGTTTAATTCTATCTTTCATTATCTATTAACCTGAAAACTTTGCTTGATACCAATCTAGCGTATTTGCTAAACCAACATCGAAAGGTGTTAAATTGTACTCTATAAGACTTTTAACCTTTTCATTGCTGGCATTATGCCCAAGTACATCTGCACCACGAGCTTCTTTTTTAACTAACTCGCCTTGATAGTTATAATGAGTAAGTATTTTCTGTAATAAATCTTTAACTTTACACTGATTATCTGTTGAAATATTGACACTTTCACCTACTGGCATAACGGTAAATAACTTAACAACGGCATCAACAGTATCACTAACATAAATAAAATCGCGACTTTGATTACCTTCGCCATGTATCTCCGGGGCAATGTCATTATGAATACGCCATGCGGTAATTGGAATAATACCAGCTAGATATCCTTTATGATTTTGTCTCGGGCCGTAGTTATTAAACGGCCTTACTATAAAAGCATCGACATTAAACATATTGACATAGCTTTCTACAGCGAGATCCGCAGCTGCTTTACCAGCCGCATAAGTTGTAGTTGGTACTTTAGGGTGAGCTTCATCCATAGGCTCATAAATAGCACTGCCATATACTTCCGAGGTAGAGAAGTGACATAATGATTTAAACTTCCCTTTTCTTTGGAGTTCAAGGAGGTTTACTGTACCGTTAACGTTTGTGGTAAAAGCATTTGCTGGGTTAAAAAATGAATAATTTAAAGCCTTAGTCGCAAGATTAAAAACCACATCGACATTATGTATGTCAAAAATATATTCTAAGCTTTCTTTATACTCTATATCTTCGTTGTAAAAAACAGCACCCTTAGCAACCGCATCAACAATATTATCTTCAGAGCCTATAAATAAATTATCTACGATAATAACCTGTTTTGCGCCATCTTCGATTAAGCGATCAACTAAATGACTGCCGATAAAGCCTGCGCCACCAGTAACTAAAACAACCTTTCCAATATAACTGTCTCTAAACATTATTTATTTGCTCCAAAATTAATTCACTTATTTTTAATGAATCTACACCACTATCAATAGTTGGTAATTCCTTCGATATGTCACCATTACATGCTGCAATAAAAGCCTGATGTTCAACAAGTAATGCTTCTTGAGGTTTAACCTCTATTTGTTGTTCAAGTGAGGATACTATATACGGACTCCCTTCTTCTTGTTTCATTGTAGATTGCTTATGAACGACTAGCTCTTTTCTTACTAATTCAGCATCAATGTATGCGCCTACAGTAGTAACTTGAATAGAACGTTGCTTTTTCTCTGTCATTCTACTTGCTAAAACTCGTGAAAGTGAGCCATTTTCATGGTGTAGCAATGCGGAAGCGAAAGCAACTAAACCATGCTCCTCTTTGCCATGTGCTACCACACTTTTCACTGGGCCATTTAGGTAGAGCGCCAAATCAATATCATGTATCATCAGATCTAGCACAACATCGACATCGGTAATTCTACTGCTAAGTCTGTTAGTTCTAGAAAAATCGATATTTATGACTTCTTCATTTTCTAGAACTCGCTTTAGCTCAGATACTACAGGATTAAACCGCTCAATAAAGCCACATTGAATGAACATGTTATGCTTTGCAGCTAACTCTTTAATTTTAATACCTTGTTCAAGGGTTTCAGCTAAAGGCTTTTCAATAAAAACATTTTTTACTTTACCTGCACATAAGGTGAAGTAGTCAAAATGGGTGCTTGTAGGTGTAACAATAACAACGGCATCAACGCCTTCTATCGCTGCATTAGCATCAGTGGTATATGGCACTTGGTATTGCTCAGAGAGTTTTACTAATTGCTCTTTATTAAAATCAAAAATATTAGTAACTTCAACACCTCGTAACATACTCAGAACTCGAAGGTGGTTTCTTCCCATATTTCCAATGCCTAATATGGCTACTTTTAATGTCATCTTAACTCTCTACAATTTAGGTTAATTTATTACCGGCTTTATCAATTTTCGCAACTACTCTTGCTGGATTTCCAACGACCAAGCTATAAGGTGGTACATCTTTAGTAACCACAGAGCCAGCTGCTACCATTGAGTATTCACCTAAAGTGATCCCACAAACAATAGTCGCATTAGCCCCTAAACTGGCACCATTTTTCACTAAGGTTTCTGTGATTTTCCAGTCAGAGTTAAACGCCCTTGGCACTTTATCGTTGGTAAAACATACATTAGGTCCAACAAACACCTCATTTTCTATGGTAACGCCCTGATAAACTGATACTGAATTCTGTATTTTACAGCCATTCCCTATAGTAACACCCGCGTCTATATACACATCTTTAGATAATATACAGTTACTACCTATCGATGTATTTTCTCTTATTTGTGTATTAATCCACACTTTGGTGCCTACACCAATTTTAGCATCAAGGCTAACATTAGCTGTCGGGTCAATATAAATATCGTTTGTCATTATAGCGTTCCAATTAAATCACAAATGGTCTCAATATCTTTAGACTCTAAATATGGGTGCATTGGTAAACTAAAGACTCTTTGGGCTGCATTGGAAGAAGTAGGGAAGTCTTTAGAGTTATAACCTAGACTTTCAAACACTTTTTGTTCGTGCAAAGGAATAGGGTAATAAACAGCGACAGGAATATCGTTGTTTTTTAAATGGTCCATAATTAATGTTCGATGATTATCATCTTTCGCCATTAAGGTATATTGTGCCCATGCGCTCACGTAACCATCAGGGATACTTGGTGTAGTAATCCCATCAACATCAGCTAAATTAGCGGTATATAACTTAGCAACATTTTGGCGTTGTTCAATTTCAACATCAAACACTTCCAATTTGGGTAAAAGTACAGCAGCTTGGATAGTATCTAATCTACCGGTTAATCCAAGACGCACATTCTGGTACTTATCTTCACCTTGGCCATGTACTCTAATAGATTTTAATGTATTGGCAATATCATCACTATCGGTAAAAATAGCACCACCGTCACCGTAACAACCCAGTGGCTTTGCAGGAAAGAAAGATGTACAGCCGATATCAGCTAAACTTCCGGCTTTATTGCCATCGATTGAACCACCAAAGCCTTGTGCTGCATCTTCGATGACGATTAAGCCAAAGTCTTTGGCTATCTTATTAATTTTTGTAGCATTTGCAGGTAAACCAAATAGATCTACACTAATGATGGCTTTGATGTTTTTTATATCAGTGCAAATTTTCGCATGGATTGTGTTTTTATTTGCAGATATGTCGTTTAAAGTTTCTTCAACTAATTTTGGAGAAATATTAAAAGTTTCAATATCAATATCGATAAATAAAGGAGTGGCTCCAACAAACTTTATCGCTTCTGCTGTCGCAATAAATGTGAAAGGTGTAGTTATTACCACATCACCTTCACCAATGCCATGAGCCATTAACGCCATAACTAAAGCATCAGTACCTGACGAACAAGAAACACAGTGTTTTGTTCCTGCATATTTAGCCAGTTCAGCTTCTAAAGCTATAACTTCAGGTCCCATAACATATTGACCATGATCTAGTACGGTATGAATATTACTATCTATTTTTTCTTTTAATAGCTTGTATTGTGATTTTAAATCGATAAATTGCATTGTGATTACTCAAGAATTAAATTTATAAAATAAGGGTTAAATCTTCACCTGAAAGCTTGTATAAAGCGCCCGTGTGCGAACAGCTAATTTCTGCATCTCCTGCAAGAGGGATGTCAAGCTGCTCACCATAAATGCTCATCCAACCGATCTGTTTTGCCGGTACCCCCACCATTAACGCAAAAGGTTTAACATTCTTGTTAATAACAGCACCAGCACCAATGAAGGCATACTCACCGATTGTTACGCCACAAATAATAGTGCAATTAGCGCCTAATGTGGCACCCTTTTTAACGTGTGTGTCGCGATATTCATCTTTACGCTCTACGCCCGAACGCGGATTATAAACATTAGTAAAAACCATACTGGGACCACAAAACACTTCACTTTCTAAATGAACATTATCGTAGACTGAAACATTGTTTTGTATTTTGCATTTATCACCAATAGTGACTTTGTTACCAACAAATACATTTTGACCTAAAGAAACACCGTCACCAATTACCGCGCCACTGCAAACATGCGCAAAGTGCCATACTCTAGAATTTTTTCCTATTATCGCGCCATCGTCAATTATTGCACTTTCATGTTGGTAAAATGTTTTCATAAGTTTACTTACCGATTACTTTACTAACAAAAGGGTGAATGTCTGATGAATTAACTACAACATTTTGATTACGAATATCGCTTACAATCTCAATACTCTTACGAGCTTCTTCTAAGCCAAAACCACCACCAGTTAAAATATGCTCGTAACTTTTTGTATGCAAATCAGTAAAACCACCTGAGAATTCAATTTCTTTGCCATCCACAGTTATTGAACGATAAGTTCGTTGCCCTGAAGCCTTAATGTCTTCCGGAATATATTCATAATTGACCGATAAAAACCAACGCACTTTGGCATGTTTAAACTCTAAATAGCCCGCATTTACGTCTTCTTGTTTTACATGCGCTTCATTTTTCTTAATATCACCAAAAACCCAACCTAGCATATCGTAAAAATGCACACCAATATTGGTCGCAATACCACCTGACTTATTATCATCACCTTTCCATGAAGTAAAATACCAATGCCCGCGACTGGTTAAATAAGTTAAGTCCACATCGAATACTTTATTAGGATTTTTAGCTATTTCTTCAGCTACATAGGCTTTTAAATCAATAATACTTTGGTGTAGGCGAAGTTGAAGAATATTATAAACTTGCTTGCCTGTTTCTTCTTGTACTATTTGTAATGCATCAATATTATGCGGATTTAATACTAGAGGTTTTTCACAAATAGCGTGTGCGTCATTACGTAATGCAAAGCGAATATGAGAATCATGAAGGTAGTTAGGTGTAGCTATACTGACAAAATCAATTTGAGTACCACTACGTTTCAAAAGATCGACATGGCGATCGAAACGTTCATACTCGGTAAAAAAATCAGCATTAGGAAAAAAGCTATCAATAATTCCAACAGAATCATTTTTATCTAATGCTGCAACTAAGTTGTTTCCAGTTTCTTTAATCGCCTTCATATGACGGGGTGCAATATAACCAGCGGCACCAATAAGAGCAAAATTTTTCATTAATTATTCCAATTAAATGTTTTTAAAATCAATCTGTAAGCTATGTTTATATATTACTCGTTATACTTCCAACTAAAGTGTCTCGCGTATTTATTATAGAGAATAAATATCAACACAAACAATATTAACTCTATACTTTCAGGCACTTGAAAATATTCACCTAACACCCCAATTAATGACATCAGGGCCGCAAATATTGAAATAACCACTAAAGTTTGCCGTGATGTCAAGCCCGCACGTTGTAATATATGGTGTAAGTGATCTCGGTCGGGCTTAAAGGGCGATTTACCTTTGCGATAACGACGCATAACAATTGCCAGCATGTCCATTAAGGGGACTGCGCATATCCACAAAGCAGTTACCGGTCGAAACGATGTATTATTACCTTGCGTACCTATTGTTAGTAGCCAAATAACACTCAAACCAATAAACATACTTCCAGCATCACCCATAAAGATTTTTTTGCTGTACTTTTTAAAATAGCCTAGGTTAAACATTAAATACGGTAAAGTAGCGGTGGCTAACATTAATGGATAACTTAAATAGCTATTATTACCACTCATTAAAAATAAAACTGCGATAGCTGTGAAGGTGTTTAAACTTAAGCTACCTATTAAGCCGTCAATGCCGTCAACCATGTTATAAGCATTGATCACCACAATAATGGCAAAATAGGTAAATATAATTCCTACGGGGCCTAACTGAATGTCGCCTAAACCAAATAAGTTACCTAAATTCGCAATATAACCACCCACACCATAGATCATCAAGCTAGCAATGATAATTTGCCCAACGATACGAATACGTACTTTAAGATCATATTTATCATCAAGCGCACCAATAAACACCATCATTGCAGAGGCGATTAAGTACATGCGTAATTCTAAGGTATCAGGTAACCAGAGTAAGCTGGCCGCTAACACTGCAGCAAATATCGAAATACCACCAATTAATGGTACTTGCCCGTTATGGCGTTTGCGCGCATTTGGCTTGTCAACTAGACCCACATCAATCGCGATTGGCTTAAATAACTTTATTGCTACAAAAGCAAAACAAAAAGCGGTTAAGGAGGCAACTATCATTATATTCACTTCTATTTATTTACAGCTTGATTTGGAACTTGAGTACAAGCAAGAGTCCCAGTTGTAGGACGTCCCAAATTGTTAACTGTATTTTTATTACCTTTATTATAAAAGTAACGTATTAGCACAATTAGCATTGATAAAATCCCACCTAGCATAGTTCCTAGCACAACGATTAAAGCTCGTTTCGGCTTGGCTTTTTCTTCTGGTGCATTGGCAGGGTCAATAGTTTTTAAGACATATTCTTGCGATACTTCAGCCAACATAATGGTTTTAGTTTGTTGCTCAATTAACTGATAAAATACCGTTTGCATATCAGCCAATTGAGTTTCTTGAAGTTTTTTAGACAAGTAATCAATACTACGTTGTGCTTCGGCTTTATCTTTTTCGCGCATGGTTACATTGATATCGTTCACCAACCATACTAGCCATTGCGTCGCAACTTCAGGAGAGTAATGTTCAATGGTTAATGTGATCATGCCTGTTTCAGCACTCTTATCTACGGATAAAGCAGCTTTGAAAGCTTTGTAAGACTGCCATGCCGATGGTTCAGAACTTTTTGATGTATTGCCTTCACCGAGCCATGTCTGAGTTTTTTCATTATAAACTTCATCATTTAGTATTAATTTTTTAGTATTAACATCCCAATTTTTGGCAGCCATTAAAGGCACTAATAACTGGTGCTTATTAATAAACTGCTCAATAAAAAAGCGCGATTTTAATATTTCAAGCGCAAGACCTGTTTTATCAGTACCGCTACTGCCAAGGTTAATTCCAGCCAAACTTGCTAAACCGCCAAACTGGCCGGCCATTTTAGCTAAACCGCCCGCCCCACCTTGCTCACTGGCTGGGGCCAGCAATATTGTCGCTTTATATATATTAGGTTGATTAATCGCATAAATTATTGAGCTGATTGCAAATAAGGCAGTAATAGCAATGATCAGTAGCTTGCCAGACCAAATAGCGTGCCACAGCTCTGCTAGATCAATTTCGTCATCTTCAGAAAGCTGGTGTTGCTGATAAAATTCGCTTGAATTGATTGCGTCGACTTCTTGTGAAGTACTTCCGTGCAATTTATGATTTTTCACAATAGCCCACATTTATGTTCATTTTAATAACCATTCCTCTAGGCATTTGGCTTTAAACCTTAACCTACATGCCCAAGTGAGGGCGCATTA
>Ga0209345_10002252_pt1 | contig 21536 bp, 19 predicted proteins | sample Cruoilmetagenom7_FD_187294 | JGI IMG/M metagenome (GOLD analysis project Ga0209345, IMG submission 187294) | Oil polluted marine microbial communities from Coal Oil Point, Santa Barbara, California, USA - Sample 7 (SPAdes) (version 2) | ecosystem: Environmental > Aquatic > Marine > Oil seeps ... | reverse complement strand
TTTGTGCTTTCCTTTCTCTAAATATACCCCTCCAATCTTTTTCCATCTTGTTCCTCCATCTTTCAAATCTCCGGCTGCAGGAGGAATATCCTTTCCATCGATTTTAACTCTAAGTTCGGATACCATTTCCCAGTCAGCACGAATAGCAGAACAATCAACCCACAATTCATAGTTTCCATTCTTTTTCACTCTGACTTCTAACTTCTGAGCCCTGATTTCTGACTTCTGACTCAACTCCACCGCACAATCCCGCCAGTTGCTATCCTTCAATACGACACTGGTAAAAGGCAGCTGGCAATCGTCAATTGGATTCTCATTTCTCCATTTCCGAATTTGCTCTCCAAACAGCAATGCTGGTTTCCCGTCGAGATATGTGGTATAAGACATCGGCCCCAGCACCTCTGCATTCCCAACAACAACGGTGGGAATTTCAGAAGAGTAGATATGGGGGAGAAAATATTCATCAGGAACCTTGTACAAGTCGAAATAATCATTTCTCATCAAAGGATGTCCAAGATCCAGATCTTCATATAGATATGAGTCCTTGCTGACAGTATCTTTTTGAAAAACAAGATATCCCACATTATTCAAGGAAAAAGCTTTTGGACTCTTCAGTATAGTCTGAATAATTCTCTTGTTCACTACCCCGATTCCGTATCCGCTCTCCCTGTAGATTACCGGTTTCTTGGTAATCCAGCTCAGAATATCGGGACCAAAATACGGCCAGTTTTTATTAACATAACCTCTTATTAATGGAATCGATAAAACCTTTGAATCTTCCTTAGTATTGTCAAGCAGTTTTCCCATTTCATAATACTGACCAGGAATCGCATATCCTTTCTGATCCGGAGCGTAGTCAGCCTGATTATAAAATTTATGCCCAAAATAAACCGGATAAAAAATTCCGATATTAAGGGCGATAATGATATAAACTACCGCATTTTTCTTTCCAAACAAATTACACAAATAATATGTCGAAACGGAAAACAGAAATGCATAAAACATTATCGACCCGGTCACAACAGAGGACGTTGTTCTAAATATTTTGGCCAATGGGAAATGAACAATTACATATCGATAGAACTGTCCTAAAGGAGGATTGGCTCCCTTGGCTATAAATATGAAAAAGAGTATGGATAGCAGCAGGGTACAAATCAGTTTTCGGCCTTTTCTGTCTTTTGCAGTAAATAGAACACCAAATACTAAAATGATCCACTGCGCAGATGTCCAGATTACAAACACCGGACCAGTAAGGAAATGCTTTAAATGAGGATAATACCTTACGATGTTGTAATTAAAGAATCTTGCAATGTACCACAGTGTTGCAATGCCAAAATCCGCATTTCCTCTACTGTGTCCCAATCCTCTGGCCAAAGTTGCCCCGACCCCAAAAAACATGTTATGAATGAGAGGAATTAACACCCATGAGTTTAACAAAATGCTAAGCGAGAAAACCACGATCAACCGGATAGAGATATTCCTGATACTTATAGTTGAAATTTGTCGAAAGAGCAGTGATAGACATAAACAGGCGAGACTGAATACAATCAGTATCTTAGGCTGCGGCAAATCAGTGAAAAAGAAAAGATTCAACATGACTGAGAACAAAATGGCATAAAGAACTCTGCCCTTCTGCAAGAACTTAATCAAGAGATAGAAACAGACAGGGAACCCGTACAGTGGCAAGTAAGCATTGACCAGCAGGAAGTATATCGGGTTGAAGGTAAATATGACAGCTGCTAAGAACGCTAACTCAGCGTTGTTGTATTTGGTATTCTTGAAGAGTTCTCTGTATGATAAATATGTGAACGTGAAGCCAATTATCAGTAATAAAACCAGCAGTATTTTCTGAGAGATAAAAGCAGGAATTCCCGCTAAAGAAAAAAGATAATAAAAAGCAAACCAAAAAAAATAAGCATACTGGAAAGACTCCATGCCATTGTCCCATAAAAATACTTTCCGAATATTGTTTGCCGGGTCCAGAGGAATCATAACATCCCCGCCAATGTAAAAGTTGCGGTCCCATATCGAACAGACAAATATGAACAGTGGGACAATTATAAACAGATAGTACCAGTGTCGCAAAAAGAACTTTTTCATTTTTGCTTAATAGAACCTTTCGCAATTAACAAGTGCATGTTCCCAGCACCCAAAGAAGAATTCCTCTTGAAACTCGATTCTTTGAATGCTAAATAAGATAAAGGATAACTAAGACTTATAAATGTTCTTTTGAAAATATTCAAAAGAGACTTCTTTTTATAATTAATTATTTCGTTAGAATCTCTTAAGTTGATAGCTGTCTCCTCTCCTAAAAAGAATTGCAACAAAATCTTTGGCAGAAAGAAGAAAAAGAGCACTTGCAGCTGAGTAAGAAAATGAACACTATAGAAGATCTCCTTTAACTTGAATTTGTCACTGTCAATCAATGCGAAGAAGCTCTTGATATCAAACTGAATCGAATGCCCATAAAACCTTTTTGTCAAATTCTTAAAATAGGGCAAGTTGCTAAAAAACCAGGTTAAGGAAAATCTATTTAATTCTATGGGAATAGATATATAAATGTGTCCGTCATTACTCAAATGCAACAAGGCATTATCCAAAATTTCCTTGACGAAACACTTCGCTTCCAAATGTTCTAATATGTCAATCATTAGTATGAGATCGAACTTGTCCGCGATAGGAATAACATCCGACCTCGCCAGATAAAACTTGCCGATTTTTAGTGACCTTGCGTAGTTTATCGCGGCATTACTAATATCGGTGCCAGACAATTCCACTTTGCTTCCGAATTTTTGGTGAATCGCTTGTAGATTTCTCCCTCCTCCTGATCCGATTTCCAATATTTTAATCTTATTTTTCGAAATAAGGAGCTCAGATATATGCATAAATAGAGAAAAATAGTTTAGGTTTCTCCCATTATTAGCGAATGATAGCCCCTGTGGGCAATCCTCATAGTTGTATACATTCATCTAAAAAATTTTTCTTTCAATAGCTGCAATTGTATCCCACGAAAATTTATCCAATAAAAGTGGGCCACTCTTATTTTCAAAATCATTGCTATCAATAATCTTCAGCACCTCATTAGCAGCTTTTACATAGTCATTCTTTGCAACCATTATTATCTCATCATTTAAGTATATTTTTTTATATGGCTTTAATTCATAAGCAACTGCTTTTAAACCGCAACAAACAGCCTCTAATAGAGCTATTCCATAACTTTCAACAGTACTTAAAAACAAAAACAATTTGCTACTTTTAATAATATTATATTTTTCTATGCCAGACTTGTACCCCAGCAATTGAATGTTTTTGTCAAGATCATTTTTAATTATTGCATTTTCAAATCGTTTCTCTGTAGTTTTGTCGCCCCTGCCCATTATAGCTAACTGGAAATCTGGATATTTTCCTTTCGCAATTTCCAAAACTTTAAGCATGTCATAGAGACCTTTTGTTTCATTTATTCTGCCAATAAATAGAGCATCTATCTTAAATTTATTATTTTTTTTAGCTCTCCTAATTAAGCATGTCTCAACTCCATTTCCAGAAACTACAAGTCTATTCTTCTTGAATTTTTTAGATATTAAATACTCCTCAAGGCTATCTGAAATTGGCAATAAAAAGTCAGCCTTTTTAAATGTGAATAAGGAAATATGAAAAAACATCCAAGATAAAAAGCGGATTAGTTTATTTCCCGGGTCATTTAAGGAAACCGTATTTTCGAAAAGAACAACCCATTTTACTTTTTTATCAAAAATCTTCAAGACATAGGGCAATATTGCCAAATCCAAAACCGATGAGATTGAATAAACAATATCGTATTTGCTCCTCAACTTATTTACAAAAAATAGAGCGACCACATTTCTTTTAAAATATTCCAAACTCCACAAAAACTTATTCGGACATTCGTTTGCATAAGGCAGAGCTACAAAATTGACGCACTGAAGATATTTTCTATAGAAATCATGCCCTGCTCTGCTTGTAAATATAGCAAAACTACAACTATGTTTTTCCCAATATTTAATTTTTGATATGATTGCATTTCTTACTGCATAGCTTGAATATGAAATATCATTTATTAAAATATTTTTCATTGAATGACTCTCTGATATATTTAGTAAAGTAATTAAATACAAACTTCGCCCGCTGATATTTATATTTTCTCTTGAAGAAAAATAAATAATTACCCATTGATAAGATTGATTTCATCATTGTCCTGGGAAAATATTTTTTGTGAAGCTTATCTTTTTCTAAAACTAAATTCTTTATTTTTGACTTATTCAATTTTTCAGTTAGTATACTGCCATTCCAATCTAATAATGAATATTCATGCGGACTTATTTCTTCATTGACCATATCATATAATCTCGTGCCCGGCAATGGTGTGGCAATAGCAAAAAGATACACATTAGCATTTATTAGATCAGCTATTTTCTCAGTTTTTTTAATATCATCGTAAGTTTCCGTTGGTAATCCAATCATGAAATTTGCTAATGTCCTGATCTTATATTTCCTTGCTAAACTGAAGGCACGGATAATTTGTGCAATGTCTGTTCTTTTTCCAATAACATCATCTAGTATCCTCTGACTCCCAGATTCTACCCCGAAATCTATTTGCACACAGCCAGACTCTTTCATTATTTTAATCAACTTTTCGTTGATGGTATCAACTCTAGATTGACATCCCCAAATCATATTGTGCTTTTTTAAAATCATGGAAACACTAATAGCATGATCTTCTTTTATCGTAAAGGTATCATCAACAATCCAAATCCCCTCAATGTCATAATGGTCCCTTAAATACTTTATTTCTCGCTCAATATTTTCTAATGACTTAAAGCGGAGTTTTCTCCCAAAGATTAAATTACATCCACAGTACGAACAAGAAAAAGGGCAACCCCGAGTTGTTAATAACAAAGCCCCTTTTAGTGGCAAACCCCTAATTGTACCGACATTAATATCAAAATACCTCTTATCAATTTTGTCATATGGTGGGATGGCTACACTATTTATAGTGTCTTCATTAACTAATCTACGCGGCTGATTAAATATATTGCCTTCTTTACTTTTCCAACCAAGTCCATCTATTTTTTCCCAGCGATATGATTTGTTGAGAACCTCTTTAACAAATTCATATAAAGTCACTTCACCCTCACCTATACAAACAAAATTAAATCCATTGCCTAAAAAGTCTTCTCCTCTATATGTAGGTTGCGATCCACCAACAATAGTAACGATGTCATCATCTATCTTTTTTATCTCGTTATTCATTCTGACTACTTCATCAAACTCCCTATGACTAGCAGAAAAGCAGACTATTTTCGGTCTTATTTTATTAATTCGACTTAATATCATTTTTTCTCTTTGTGATCTTTCTATTTTCTTGGAAGAAATTTTTGAATCTAAAATAATATTATTAAATCCCCCAAATTCCAAATAACCAGAAAGATATAATATCCCCGACGGGTACATGTTCTGATACCACAGCGACGGATTAATAATAAAAACAATATCTCTTTCTCTCATTTTCACTTTTTTACAACTTTATAAAATATGGATTTCGGGAAATATTTATTCCCAAACGAATTAATTAAAAAGCCTATTGGTACTGTAATAATCCATAAAGGGAAATATTTCAAGGGCGTTTCTAAAACCTTATCATCAAATAATAATAGACTCAAATGAAGAAACTTTGTCTTCCAGTTATCCCGCCAGCTTCCAATGCCTAATTGAGTTTCGCTATTGATTTTTCTTGTAAACATGTAATAATGTTCTATGTGTGACAAAAATCCTGTTTTCTTCTTGATTAAGATTTTCATGCTGTATTTAGCAAGAATATTATCCAATTCCTTATCTTTGAAAACTCTAACATGGTGTATCTCCTGAAAATATGAAGGCCTTATTTTCGCCAACCATTCCTCAGATTTCCAATATGGAATGTTTACAATGAATTTTCCATTAGTTTTCAATACGCGGCTAATTTCTCCTAAAACTGTATCTAAATTGTCTACATGCTCAAGAACATCAATCGCGTAGACTTCCTCAAAATAGTCATCCGGGAAAAGCAGCTTCTCAGCATTCATTAGTTGAAAGTTGACACACGGATATCTTATTCTTGCAATATCTATATCCTGGCTGGAAATATCAATTCCCACAACACTGTGTTTTTTCGACAGGCAGGAGGCTGAAAACCCATGTCCACAACCAACGTCTAAGACTTTTTTCTTCATACCTTTAGTTGTCTCCAAACTTGGGAATCCCGACTTTTGACAATAATCTAAGTTTGGCACTTCCCTTATACATGCATTTCATTATATCTCTGTCGCTGATTATTCTACGGCTCTGAATCCATTTCCGCTTTTTGAGAGTACTTCTCAATTTGAGGATATTCCAGTAGTATGCTTTTGCATAAGATAAAACAACTTTCGGCTTCCCGGTGAAAATGAACACGATAATTTCAGCAAGGTTAATTATGAATACCAAGGGCAATACCCATAATAGATTGTGCCAGGAATAATTCTTCAGGATATTTCGAATAGTGTTCTTTTCACCATGATATCTTCTAAATACACTCGTTCTCAAATTACTATCCGCTCTGTCTCCACATCCAATACTGCCTCCACTCTTGTGCAATATCTTTGCTTCTCTCAGCAATTTGAGTTCATAGCCCAGCAAACGAGCTTTCCACGACAGGTCAATATCTTCATGTATCAAAAAATGAGCCTCGTCGAACATTCCCAAATCAAGAAAGTCCTTCTTTTTGATTAAGATTGCCGCTCCATCAGCATAGAAGAACTTTTCAATCCCTCCTTCGTTAATCGGAAAACCGAAAACATCTATCCCAAGTCCGCAATTAAGAAAGGTTTCTGTATCATAACTGCATTGCATGGGAACCATAATTATTTTCTCATTATCATATCTTGACATTTCTTCACATAATGCATCCAACACACTCCCGGTTAGTTTTGTATCCGGATTTAGGAACAGTAGTGTATCAGCACTGCTTCTTTTTATTGCCTCATTATTCGCAGCCGCAAACCCTATATTCTTATCATTTGCGACCAGAATAACGTCTTTAAACTGATTTCGTATTAATGAAAGAGTCCTATCCGTTGAATTATTATCAAAAACAATGACTTCATAATCCCAAGATGTTTTTTGGCTGTAGATTGAATACAGGCATGGTCCCAAATATTTTGAACTGTTATACGTTACAATGATTATCGAAATTCCGTTCATCCTATGCTCCGGAACCAACCTTCTTTGCCAGCAAATATATCCTTGTTGATATTACAGGAGTGCCGAAACCGCGCATAATGCCCTTGTACATGATGTCACTCGTGTAATATTTCCTTCTTAGAATATGCTTGTATATATAGGACAATAACAAATCAATATCCCAGCACAAATTACCAATTGGTGACGTTTCTATCGCTTCGAAACCGCTTCCTTTGAGTATCTTATTGATACTCCCTGACTTGTAATGTCTGTGGCCGACAAACCAAGCTGGATCAACAAAATTGAAAAAGTGGCTCGCCATTGTGCTCATGATAATTACACCATCCGGCTTCATGACCTTATTGAGAAATTTCATCACCTCAATTTCGGAGCCTCTTGGCAAATGCTCAATTACATCCAGGAACATGACGGTATCAAAATAACTCTCATATTTAGTGATAAATGCTTCGGCCGGTTCTGTTAGTTTGCATTGTATGAACTTGAACTCAGAGAAATTGTCTGCTGCAACATTCAATGCCTCCATATTTTCATCTATTCCTACCAACTCTGCATCTATTCCTCGTTCAATTATCTCACTCTCTACAGGTCCAGTCCAACATCCAGCATCCATTACTTTCTTGCCTCTTAAATAGCCTGAATATTTTTCAACAACATATTTGTGCTGATAATCTGCCTTGACAATTTCATCTGCCAGTTGCCTAAATTCCATACTGCCATCATAAGTGATAAATCTCTTAAAAAATCTTGTGCTCAGCTTGGTTTCTCCCCTCAGTATATTATATCATTAGTCAGCTTAGCTATCTCCGCCCACGACCTTATGCTAAACTCCCGTCTCGCCCCGTCTTGCAGCCGCTTCAGTAAGCTACTATTTGTACTCAACAGATATATCCGATCACATAGTTCTTCCAAATCCCCCTTCCTGAAAAATAGGCCGTTAACATTATCTGCCACTTCATCCTTCAACGTCCCTATATCGCTGGCTATTACAGGCTTCCCTGCCCCAAAAGCAAGAGACAAAGGCAGACTGGATGAAATTGAATATGTATACGGAAGCACCACAAAATCACATTTGTCATACAAAAAAGTGATCTCTTTTTTAGACAGAAATCCTGTAAAGATAATTTCCTTGATCAAACTCTTATTGGTCACGATTCTTTTTAGATAGCCTACATACTCTTTCTGATGTTCTAACACTCCCCCCGCTAATACAAGGACACTATTAGGGATATCCTTTTTCAGTCTTGCAATAGCTTCAATCAACAATTCAAGCCCCTTCCTTTTCAAAATGTATCCAAAATATAATATGATATTCTTGCCTCTGATCTTTTGTATCCATTCCGGCTCAGAATCTAACTCTCTATCATCGCTAATTACGCGTCTTGGACTGCTAATACCAATTGGCACAACAAAACACTTTGATTCCTTTACTCCATATGCATCCACATAGATCTTCTTGGTAAAGTTCGAATGTACAATAATTCTGTCCGCTACCAGGGCCAACATCCTGTAAAACAGATAGAACATGACTTTTACAATCCCTTTGATCCTTCTGAATCTGTCCAATGCAAAAGTTTCAAGAAACTCATTCTCTATTGTCCTATAGTCGACCACACCATGAGTTGTAACTACTATTTTTTTTCCTTCTATTTTTAAATATATGATAGTAAGAAGGAAGATGGGAACACCCTTAATTCCACCGTACATATTGAATTCGTGCTGCAAATGTACTGTTGAGATGTTGTTCAGCTTCATAAATTTACTTATTGTAAATGGCAATGATAAATTTACTTTCCATAACTTAATTATATTTTCATCTCTTTGAGCTTCCACAAATCTATCGTTTTCCGGGATATCATCAATTAGCAAATATACATCTCTCCTTATGTTCCTCAACTCGCGATATAAATACCTTGTGTAATGTGTCCCAGGCTGGATCGTTGAAACAATTGCCACCTTATGCGCTTTGATCATAATACCCTGAAACTCCTATCGATTATCTTCCTTGCCGCAGTATTGGTTCTTCTTGCGTCCAGGTTTCCAGATTTGTTCTGCGTTTCAGAAATCTTGGCAGGTGTATCTACAATCTAAAATCAAAAAGATGGCCGAAGACTTTTGCCCCTGCCCGCACAAAGTATTTCACGTCTTCCAAATCCCTGATGGAAATAAATCTTCTATAAATGAACTCCGGATTAAAAGCAACTCCATAGATGCCACGGACTAACTTCAATACCTGTTCATTGCTGACTGGCGTCTTCATCACCGGGTTTTCCATATCATAGTAGTCCCAGTCAAGAGTTTTCAACAGGTCATTTTCCCTGCACTCTTCAAATAACGGCGTCCCTGGATAGGGAATGGCTATTGTAGCCTGTACAGTATAAGCGTAGCCTTTCCTCAAAAGATATCTTCCCAACTCAAGAGTCTTGCGAGCATCTTCATGACTTTCCCATGGATAGCCGAACATTATCGTGATGTGGGGGAAAAGCCCGGCCTTACGGGCAAGTTTGCAGGAATTAATAATTTCCTCAACTTTTAGATTCTTGTCTATCTTATCAAGCGTTTTCTGATTCGCAGATTCCAGCCCGAAAAGAAGAAGTCTGAATCCAGCCATCTTCATTAACCTGTAATCTTCAAAAGAACAGGCGCCAAAACGCATATTACAATCCATGAAAATCTTATTATTGTACCCTCTTTCAATCATTCCCTTGCAGAATTTCGTCAGCCACGCTCCTTTTGGAAATGTACCGGTATCATCCATTATTTCCTTAACACGATATTTTTCAATGAGCATACCTATCTCATTCAGAACATTCTCCGGAGTTCTCACACGAAAATTTGGGAATAACGTAGTCCATGAACAAAAACTGCACTGATGGTACCAGCAATCCCTACCGGACATAATATAAGTCCCCGGGAAACATTTATAATTGCCGTTGTTTGTACTGTAGAGTTCCCACTTTGTCAAACCTCTATCAGTGAAAGGAAGAGAATTCAAATCGTGGTTCAATTCGAAATGTCCTGTATTCTTGAATTGTCCATCGCGGCGATACCAAATACCCGGCTCTAAGCTTGGAGTTCCCTTGTCCAGGTTATTGCAAAGATTCAGCAGAAGAAAATCATAATCACCGCCCGTTACGATAAAATCCACCATGCTATTTTCAAAAGATTCCTGAGGCAGAGCTGTTACATGGTCACCCATCAAAACAATGGTTAGCGACCAGTCGTCAGCAGCTACAGATTTCAGGTCATCGATGATTTTCCAGTGCTGTTTAACCACAGGGGTTTTGGTCTCCATCACAATCAAATCAGGCTTTTCTTGTTCGACAAAATCTAAAAATTGTCTATAGCTCCAACCTTCGGCAATACAGTCATTCCAGATGACCTCATAACCATTTTGTTTAAGCAATGTTGCTGCAGAAGCCGGAATGACAGGGTATATATAGGTAGGATTATGAAAATATTGAAATTGCCGGTTCTGGCTCAGGAGAGGAGTCCCTTTCTCATTTTCCAGTGGAGGGTAAGAAATCAGTATTTTCATTCTTCTTTAAGTCTCCGTGAAAACAAACCTTTTAGAAACCATATTCCATAACAGAGATGTGTAAGAACCAACCCCGAAAAAACGGTCAAAGGAGATTTATTTTTTGCCCCGGTCAAAAGAGCTATAGAGAAATAAACGAATATTGAAATAAAATAGATTTTATAAAGCACAGGATAAATAAACCCTGCAAGCCAGCCGGATAATAAACCAAAAACAAAAAGAGTGGGAAGAAAATAGGAAATCCTGAAAGAGGTCTGGGGAAATCTCTTAACAAAATATCCACGGTGTAAAGCATAGTTACAAACCTGCTTCAGATGCGGGATAAACAGACTTCGACGGTGGTGATATACTAATGCAGAAGGGTCATAAACTATTTTTTTACCGGTCTTTTTAATAATTTCAAGACAGAGAACTGTATCCTCTCCGGGCCAGAATTTCGTCTTGAATCCACCTGTTTCTTTTAGAACAGATTTCCTGACGATAAAATTACAGGAAGGAAAATCATCTACAAAAAGCCTCTTGTGAGGAATATATCTATATCTGTATACTCCCCCTCCCAGAAGAGAAGAATAGATAATCCCGCTTGCCTTCTCTTTAAGACTATCATTATCCGGAGTAACCGCCGGCCCTCCTACTGCACCAACTTCCTCATCACTAAAATTCTTAATCGCATTTCCGAGCCAGCTTTTCGAAGGAAACGCATCATCGTCGAGAAACGCAATTATCTCCCCGGCGGCTTCTTTAATCCCGATATTTCTCTTCTCTGAAGGACCTTTTGCACCCGTTAGGACTATCTTGACATTATAAGACATTTCAATTGACGAATCAGGTAACACGATAATCTCATAATCAGGATAGTCAAGTTCAAGACAGTGCTTAATACATTCATCCAGATTCTGATTAGATTCTTTAACCGGAATAATGATCGATAATTTTGGACTGTTACTCGTTGTCATAATATTTCAGAATGCGCAGACGATAAAATATTGCAAGCGTGTCAATTGCAGTGTAGCAAACATCCTTGAATCCTATGCGTCCCCATGAACAGCGATTGAAATTCAAAACTACAGGAGCAGAAACTATCTTATAACCAAGGTGATGAAGATTTACGAGTATCTCCAGGTCAAAAGCGTATTTTTTTATTAAGATTTTGTTAATGGCTTTTTTGAGAGGTTCGTATCTGAAAATCTTGAGCCCGGTCTGGGAATCCCTTATCGGAAGATCAAATAATGTTCTGATTACAATATAATAGGTATTGCTCATAATCCTCCTCCGCCAGGGATAATTAACCTCAGATTGCGGATGTCTTTTCGAACCAATCACCGCATCAGCATCGTACATCTTCATATAGTCAAAAAGCACCTGAATCTGCCCCGGGTGTAAATCCAGGTCAGCATCAAGAAAAACAACCAGATCACCCGTTGCATACTTGAATCCCTGTATCAAAGCAAATCCCTTGCCAACATTGTCATCGTATCGGACAACTTTTACTTTGTCAGTTAAAGAAGCCGCTTTCATAATCTCTTCATGAGTTTTATCCTTACTACCGTCATCCACCACAATCACCTCATAATCACATCCTAAACCATCCACAGTCTTTAACGTCTCCCGGATGCTGGAATGAATATTAACCCCCTCATTGTACGCAGGCATTATAATAGAAGTTTTACCTTTAAAGTCTCGCATAATTCTATATTCTATACCACATTTACCGATACCCGTCAAAATCTTGTTTCAAATATGTCACAAGAAGGAGAAAAACGAAGATAATAAATCCCGAAAGCCCCAGAATGAAAACAACCTGCAAAAGGCTTGTATGGAAAACATACAGGAGAATAACCTGAAAGACAGCCCCGCCAAGAAGAAAATACAGGAATCCTGTCTTGTGACAAGCAAGATTATAGAAAACAAGAACATTGATCAATGCAAACGGGCTCATCGCTATTCCAAAAAACCTCAGGAGAGGAACAATGGTTGAGAAAGCCAGAGGAGTCAAATCTTTCTTCCTCATAAGAACAGTGAGAATGAAATCAGGCAGAAGAACACAGATGAGAATACCGAAAACCAGAACCAGAAAACTTATAAACAAGGTCTTATTCAAAAGAAAACGGGATTTATTACCACTATATCCGGAAATTTTCGGAAACATCGCTCCTGCCAGAGCCATTGGAGGAAACAGAAAAGCTTTACCAACAACAGCCGCTGTGGAATAGTACCCTGCCTCTAAAGGAGAAAAAAAATGTTTCACAAGCGGAGCATCAATATAGGTCAGAAGATTGAAACCCGTAAAAGCAAGTGATGCAGGGATAAGAAACCTGTAGATTTCTCCGGTCTCCACATCGCCATCGACTTGTCCCCTCTTAAACAAAAAAGAAAGCGGAAAAAATGCAACAAGAAAAGCTATAATACTTGAAAAGAAAGAAGCAGCCAGAGCTCCGTTAACTTTGAACCCAAAATGGACTAGAAGAATACCAAAACCCAGCCTCAAAACACTTCCAAGAATAATGATAAGTCCAAGGAGAGTAAATTTCTGGAGACCCTGTAACGTTCCAAAAGGCACGGGACTTAAGAGGAAAACAAAGAGGGCAAATCCGACAATGATTACCGGTATTCCAGATGGAACCTTCAAAAATGTGCTGAACTCCCCACTGAAGAGAATAAAAAAAATTAATCCAAGACTGCTTAAAAATAATAGCTTCCTCACCGAATAGAAAAAAAGGAAAGCAATTTGCCCATCCCTGCCTTTTGCTCTAAATCTCGAAACATACTTTGTAATAACGGCTTGAATGCTCCCCACAGGAACACCGAAAATTATCAGAACTGCCAGCATAGTAAACAAAATCCCATAATCTTCAGGACCGAGAGCTCTTATCATATAAAAATGGAAAAGATAATTGGCAATCCCGGCAACTATAGTGGCAGCAAGCAGGATGGAACCGTGCCCTATAAGCCCGTCAGATTCTTTTGCTATAACATCTTTACTCATAGCAAACCTTATTCGCAATAATCCTATCCCCTATACTTAAACTAATACCTTCTTTTGTATTCCATGAATCTGGGAAAGTGTCTTTTCTATCCCAAACTCAAAATCCCAGCCGGGGTAATCCCTTTTGAACTTCGACACATCGCTTATCCACCAGATATGGTCTCCGATCCTATTTTCAGATTTATATTCAACCTTCAGCTTTTTTCCCGAAATCTTCTCGCAGAGTTCTTTTGCTTCCAGAATAGAAATATTTGAAAACCTCGAACCGCCTATGTTATAGACTTCACCGCTTTTGGGCTTCAGATAAAAGTGATAAAACGCATTAACAAGGTCATGAGAATGTATATTGTCGCGCACCTGTTTTCCCTTATACCCGCAGATGACATAAGTCTTCCCCGTAATGCAACACTTCATAAGATAAGAAAGAAAACCGTGCAGACAAGTACCGGAATGAAAGGGCCCTGTAAGACAACCGCCTCTGAAAGAAACCGTTTTCAGACCAAAATACCTGCCATATTCCTGAACAAGAATATCAGCAGAGACTTTTGAAGCTCCGAATAGACTGTGTCTGCAAAAGTCTATACTCATACTCTCATCAATACCGTTAAAGTAACGGTGATCCGGCGGAAGTTCATATCTTGTCTCTAGTTCAACCAGCGGAAGTGAATTTGGACGGTCTCCATACACTTTGTTAGTAGAAGTAAAGATGAAAACTGCTTCCGGACAATACTCCCTGAAGTTCTCCAACAACTTCAGAGTTGCCTCGGCATTTATCGTGAAATCCGTTATGGGGTCTTTAGCTGCCCAGTCATGAGAAGGCTGGGCGGCAGCATGAATGATTAAATCAAACCTGTTTCCCCTGAACAGGTCTCCCGTCTTTTCACTGTCTCTTATGTCAATATCAAAATGATGATAGTCTTCATATTCATCCAGGAGAAGTTTTCGGTTCCACTCAGTGGAAGCATCCTCCCCAAAAAACTCCTTACGCATATCATTGTCTATACCGTAAACATCAAACCCCTTCCCGCAGAAAAACCTGACTGCCTCTGAACCTATAAGCCCTGCTGAACCTGTAACTAAAACTTTTTTCATATCTCGCTTTCACCAGTTATATATAATCTTTGCAAAAAAGCATTATACCCTCAATAACAGGAGGAAGTAAATTCTTTTTTTTAAAGGCATTACTGTCACAAGTCTGTTAGGTAAGATTCAAAACTGCACTGAATTTTCCGGTTTTTGCAGGTTCAATTTATTGAACCCGACCCGGGCTTGATGAATCAGCCCCTACACATTATGCGTTAAATCTTTTCTTCTTGACAGGAATTGCCTGGTGGTATACATTTTGTATTGAGAGTGAGAATTATTATCATTAAGGAGCGTGAATATAATGAATGGTGGTTCTTCATGGTGGCATGACAAGCTTGCAGGTCATGGTTACAGACTAACTGCACCACGCCACGCCGTTCTTAACATTTTAAGTAAATCAAGAAAACACCTGAGTGCCGAAGATATCTATCTGGCAGTCCACAAAGCTTATCCGGGTATCGGACTTGCTACCGTTTACCGAACTGTGGAACTTCTTACCCGGACAGGTTTAGTTTCCAAGTTCGATTTTGGAGATGGCAGCAGCAGATATGAATTAGCCAAAGATCCAGATACGAATCATCACCATCATTTAGTATGTACAGTCTGCGGCAGAGTAATTGATTACAGCGAATTCATTAATGAAGAAACAAAAGTCCTGAAACAAATTGAGAAAACTCTTTCAAAAAAGCACAATTTCAGCATAAAGTCTCACAGGATTTACTTCTTGGGCTTGTGTAATAAATGTAAATAAACATTTTCAGCAGCAGAAAGGAGATAAAACATTATGAAAGTTGCTATCCCGACGGAAGGCAAAGAAGTATCTCTTCATTTTGGGCGGGCACCTGAGTTTACTATCATTGAAATCGGGGAAGGCAGGGTAATCAGCAGAGAAAAAATAGTCAACCCCGGACATCGAGCCGGCTTTTTACCTTCTTTTCTATCGGATAAGGGGATAACTCATGTAGTCACAGGAGGAGCGGGGCAAAGGGCACAAAGCTCGTTTGCTCAATACAGTATAGAACTCGTACTTGGTATTACGGGCAAAGTGGATGAAGTAATAGAAAAAATACTCCATGGAAAATTGGAAAGCGGAGGGAGTCTTTGTGAACCGGGTTTGGGTAAAGGATATGGCATAGAAAAGGAGAAAGAGCAGGATGCCAACCTATGAATATGAATACCTGAAGTGCGGATACAGGTTTGAAGAGTTCCATAAATTGAATCGGATTTTAGAGAAAGGAGGAAGATAACGGATGGCATACATATACTTTCCTCAATATAAGAAAGGCAGAGAGGGGCTCCAGTTGCACAAGGGGCTTACTATTCTGGAGCATTTAAGAGAACTCGGAATAGAAATAAACGCCGAGTGCGGCGGAAAAGGTGAATGCGGCAGATGTATAGTCAGGATAGAAAAAGGAGAGGAAAATCTAAATGATTTAAGACATTCTGAGATTTCATTTTCTTTGCCGGATAAAGAAAGATTGGCATGTCAGGCAAGAGTGATAAGAGACACAGAAGATATAGTGATCTTTATAAAAGAGTTTGGAGACTACCAGATTCTGAAAACGGGGACAGAAAGAAAAGTATCGTTAAATCCCCTGACTTTTAAAAAAGGAGAGAAAGTAATTCATGACAGCGAACCGCTGGACGAATACAGGGGCAGAATCTACGGGCTGGCTGTTGATGTGGGAACCACTACCCTGGTATTCGATATCGTCAATCTTGAAACCGGAGAAATCCTTGCCACTATAGCAAAAACTAATCCTCAGATATTGTACGGGAACGATGTTATTTCCAGAATTGAATACACGATGGTGGATAAGAAAACCCATACCTACCTTAAGGAAAAAGAAAGAGAGCAAAAGTTAAAAGAATTGCAGGATTGCGTAATAAACAGCATAAACAACTCGTTAAAAGAATTCGAATCCGAAAGGGAGGATTTGATTACACCTTATGTTTACGAAGCTGTAATAGTAGGAAATCCTACAATGAGAAATATCTTTTTTGGATTAGACGTCTCTTCCCTGGGTCTCAAACCATATGAGCCGATCCATAAAGAACCAATCGTAAAAGAAGCTGAAGAACTGGGGCTTACCGCATTTCCAAAAGCCAAGATTTATGGTGCGGGTCTGATTGGCGGACATGCCGGGGCCGATGCTTTAGCAGGTGCTCTGGCTTCGGAAATATATAAAAGCGATAAGGTGAGTATGATTATAGACATAGGAACGAACGGCGAGATAATATTAGGAAATTCTCAAAAGTTGATGAGTGCTTCTTGTGCTGCCGGCGGCGCTTATGAAGGAGCAACTATTCCCTGCGGCGTAGGTGCTATTCGCGGAGCCATAAAGAATATAAGCGTGCAAGACGGTAAAGTCCTCTACCAGACAATAGGAAATACATATCCCGTAGGGATATGCGGTTCAGGACTTATTGACCTGCTGGCTGAGCTTCTCAGGTGCGGTATCATTAGTAAAAACGCCAAATTAGAGGAAGATTTCCACGTGGAAGGTGACGTTAAGCTAACCCAGTCTGATGTATATCAGTTAATTACCGCCAAAGCCGGTTTGAGAGTCGACCAGCTTATTTTGCTTAAATATTATGGAATAGAACTGGAGAATCTGGAAAAACTCTACCTGTCGGGCGGGTTTGGCAATTACATAGATGCCAAAAACGCCATAAAAATCGGGCTCTTAATTGACGCTGGAGAAAAAATAGCAAAAATAGGAAACGGGGCTTTGGAAGGTGCAAGAGAAATGCTGGTCTCTAAAGAAAGCAGGAGGACTTCAGAGAAAATAGCAAAAAAAATTGAACATATCAAACCAAATGAACTGGAAAAAGATTTCGCCTATTTAGTTGCTGAAAATATGTATTTTTAGCCAATGGAAGCGAAAAAAACAAATTGAGAACGTAGTGGACGAAATCAAAGGACGGGCCAGTGGAGATTAAAGTACTTTTCGATAAGCTTACCCTGGATGAAAGGTTCTTGACAGGCTGGGGATTCTCGGTACTGGTCAACGATTGCATCCTGTTCGATACGGGAGAAAAACCATTTTCGCTGCTCAGGAATATGGATAGTATGGGTGTAGACATTTCCGGTCTTACAGCAGTTGTTATTTCTCATGACCACTGGGACCATACGGGAGGATTGTGGAAAATATTGAGTGAAAAGGAAAGGCTGGATGTTTATGCCTGTCCGGGTTTTAGTACAGGATTCCAAAGCAAAGTCGGGAAACTTAAAGGAAAACTTACCAACTTGGATAAAGTTACTGAAATTGCTAAAGGCATATATGCCACGGGAGAAATTGCAGGCGAATATAACGGGCAGTATATACCTGAACAAGCACTTGTAGTAAACAGTAATAATGGAATTTCAGTAATAACAGGATGTGCTCATCCGGGGATTATTAAAATTCTCAGGGAAGTAAGAGAGACATTTAGAGATGAAGATATCTATCTGGTACTCGGCGGTTTTCATTTGATGGGGGCTGACAAGAGAATGATCAATGTTATAGTCGACGAGTTTAAGAAGATAGGAATCAAGAAAGCCGGCCCATGCCATTGCAGCGGATATGAAGCTGAAGGCATTTTCAGGGACAAGTACAACAATGATTTTGTTCAGGTAAAAGCAGGAGAGGTTATACAAATATAGGTAAGGTTGTTTACAGGACTTTCCAGTATCTTCTGCAAGCTTCCTTTGCATCTCAAACAGAGACATTCATAAAAGAGGGTCGGGGGACAAAAATATGAAAATAGCGATTTCAAGCGGAAAAGGCGGGACAGGCAAAACTTTCATCTCTACAAACATAGCGGTCACTCTGGCTGGTTGCGGGGAGAGAGTATCCTATCTTGATTGTGATGTTGAAGAACCTAACGGTCATCTTTTTTTGAAACCGGAGATTAAGAAAGAAGAGGATATAGAAATTCTCTCGCCTGTGGGAGTTGATGAGGAAAAATGCATCCGCTGCGGGAAATGTGCAAAGGCCTGTAATTATAATGCCATAGCTGTGGTAAAAGATAAAGTCCTTTTCTTCCCGGAGCTGTGTCATGTGTGCGGAGCCTGTAAGATAGTCTGTCCGGTAGATGCAATTATTGAGAAAAAGAAGAAAATAGGAACCATTAGGCATGGGAAGAGCGGAAATATTGATGTTCACTATGCGCTTCTTGAAACTGCTGAAGGTGGAATGTCTCCCAGACTGGTCAAAAAAGTCAAGGAATATGCAGGCGGAGGGATAGACATATATGATTCTTCCCCGGGAACTGCATGCCCCGTTGTGGAAACTGTGAAGGATGCGGATTTGTGTGTACTTGTTACCGACCCGACTCCTTTCGGCGTTAATGATCTGCGGCTTGCGGTAAACATGTGCAGGGAGATAAATCAGGAACCGGTCGTGATAGTTAACCGTGCAGAATATAGAAACAGCGAACTGAAAGAATATTTGAAAGAGGCTAACCTGCAAATCATAGGAGAAATTCCGGATAATAGAAAGATAGCAGAAGTTTACTCTGTTGGAGATATGGTTGTTGAGAAACTTCCTGAGTATAGAAAGTTGTTTCAGAATATTGCAGATGAGATGAGGAAAAAAGCTAAGGAGAAAAGAGATGTAGGAAAAGTAATACGGGCAGAGTTTCCCACTGGTGAGATAACAAATCTTGAGACGACTGCTTTTGAAAAGAAACCGCTGGAACTTGTTATAATAAGCGGTAAGGGCGGAACAGGAAAAACATCAGTGGCTGCCTGTTTTGCCGCTTTAGCTGAAAACAAGGTGATTTCTGATTGCGATGTGGATGCGGCTGACCTGCATCTTATCCTGGAGCCTGAGATAAAGGAAAGCGGAGCGTTCAGCGGCAGCAAGTTAGCTGAAATTGATGAGGTTAAATGCACCGGATGCGGGAGATGTATGGAGGAATGCAGGTTTTGCGCTATCGAGAAAACCGAGGACGGAAAATACCGTATCAACCAGATGTCCTGCGAAGGCTGCGGGGTATGTTATCTTGTATGCAAAGATGAAGCTGTCAAACTGAGTGATGCAACCAACGGAGAATGGTTCATATCAAAGACAAGATTTGGGCCGATGACCCATGCAAGACTTCTCCCTGCAGAGGAAAATTCCGGCAGACTTGTGACACTGGTGAGAATAAAAGCAGTTGAAGAATCCAATCGCATAAATGCAGATAAGGCAATAATAGACGGTTCTCCGGGCACAGGCTGTCCTGTAATAGCTTCTCTCACTGGTGCGGATTATGCTCTCATTGTAACAGAACCAACTGTTTCAGGAGTCCATGACATGAAACGTGTTCTTGATGTAGCAAAGCATTTTGGGATCAAAGCAGGAATTGTGGTCAACAAATACGATTTGAATGATGAGATAACGGAACAAATCAGACAGTTTGCCGGGAAAGCTATGGTAGAATTCATAGGCACAATACCGTATGATGAGAAAATAACAGAAGCACAAATAGAAAAACTTTCTGTGGTTGAGTATGGAGATTCTCCCGCAGCAAAAAGCATAAAGGAGATCTGGGAAAAAATAAAGGGTATATTGAACCCATAACCGAATTTCATTTGAAACAGGAGGGAAAAATTATGCCAATCTATACTTATAGGTGCAAAGACTGTGGAGCAAAGTTTGAATTGCTGGAGGGGATGACCTCTGAAAGAACAGAACTTAAATGCAAGAAGTGTAACAGCAAAAAGATTGAAAGGACATTTGAAGCATTCAGTGTGGGCAAAGGCAATTCATCTTCCGGACCAAGCTGTGCTACAGGAACCTGTCCTACCTGCTTTTAAACCCCTCACTCGATTTATGGTAAACCTGTCGTTGCGTGGTAAGATAAAAGAAGGACAATATTCAGATGGCTATAACAGCTCCTTTCGATAATCACTATGGGCTCTACGAAAAATGGTTCGAACATAATAAACTTACCTATCTCTCTGAACTTAAAGCTGTAAAACACTTTATCCTCTCTGATAAAAAAGGAATTGAGATTGGTTCAGGCAGCGGAAGGTTTGCTATTCCCTTAGGAATAAGAACCGGGATTGAGCCTTCTTTAAAAATGCAGAAACTGGCAGTATCCAGAGGAATGAAAGTAATAAGCGGCGTGGCAGAAAATCTGCCTATTACGAACGAGGCTTTCGACTTTGCTTTGATGGTAACCACCATCTGTTTTTTAGACGACATAAAGAAATCTTTCAAAGAAGCACATAGGATATTAAAACCAGACGGTTTTTTCATTATCGGGTTTGTGGATAAAGACAGCCCATTAGGGAAACTATATTCAAAGAAAAAAGCAAAAAGCAAATTTTACAGGGAAGCAATATTTTATTCTGTTTCAGAAGTCATTGACTTACTAAAAAGAACAGATTTTGACCACACAGAAGTGATTCAAACAATGTTCGGAAAATCCCTTGAAGATATCAACAGTGTTCAAAATTGGAAAGAGGGATTTGGGGAGGGAAGTTTCAAGGTAATAAAGGCCGTTGCAAAACAGCCGGCCACAGCCGGTGAACACTTTCCATTTTGACAATACGCGCCAATCTGGTATAATCCTGGTGAGAAACTGAAATTATCAAATTTACTGAAATCGGAAAAGGTGCGCCTGTAGCTCAGTTGGATAGAGCGTCGGGTTGCGGACTCGAAGGTCGCCCGTTCAAGTCGGGCCAGGCGTGCCAAAAATAGGGATAAACCCCATTCCCGG
>Ga0209345_10002251_pt1 | contig 21541 bp, 16 predicted proteins | sample Cruoilmetagenom7_FD_187294 | JGI IMG/M metagenome (GOLD analysis project Ga0209345, IMG submission 187294) | Oil polluted marine microbial communities from Coal Oil Point, Santa Barbara, California, USA - Sample 7 (SPAdes) (version 2) | ecosystem: Environmental > Aquatic > Marine > Oil seeps ... | reverse complement strand
TTTGGCACCTCGATGTCGGCTCATCTCATCCTGGGGCTGGAGCAGGTCCCAAGGGTACGGCTGTTCGCCGTTTAAAGAGGTACGTGAGCTGGGTTTAGAACGTCGTGAGACAGTTCGGTCCCTATCTTCCGTGGGTGTAGGATACTTGAGAGGAGTTGCCCCTAGTACGAGAGGACCGGGGTGAACGATCCACTGGTGGACCAGTTGTTATGCCAATAGCAGTGCTGGGTAGCTATGATCGGACAGGATAACCGCTGAAGGCATCTAAGCGGGAAGCCCCCCTCAAAACAAGGTATCCCTGAGAGCCGAGGTAGACCACCTCGTCGATAGGCCAGAGATGTAAGCGTGGTAACACGTTCAGTTGACTGGTACTAATTGCTCGATAGGCTTGATTTGATCCAGTAGAAGCAAGACTTCAACTTATCAATCAAAAGCATACACATACAATCAGTGGTACATGACTTGGAACACGCTCTGCGTCGCAACGCGCAGAGCGCTTCAGGAATTTATTTGGTTTGGTGATCATAGCGCGAGCAAAACACCTGGTCCCATCCCGAACCCAGCCGTTAAGTGCCGTAGCGCCGATGGTACTGCGTCTTAAGACGTGGGAGAGTAGGTCATCGCCAAACCTAATAAGTTCCTCAAAACAGTATCTCTCAACGATGATCATAAAAAAACCGCCGCAGCTACAAGCTGCGGCGGTTTTTGCGTTCAGCAAGTGCGCAGCACGCAGCGTATCCAAGCATGCGGTTCTCGAAGGGGGCGGCGCATTGGACGTGGGGCTGGGAGCTATAGAAAAGCTTCTAATGGCGAATTTCAGAGCATCTGGCGACCTGTTCGAAGGCAGTTTTTGGTCAATGCAAACCTGAGCTCGGCTGATCGGCCGCGAAGGATAATGAGGGTAGAAAATATCTCAAGAAAAAAACGGAATAAGTCTCCGATAGCCCTTGCAGCTTCTGCGCGTAAAGTCTAAACGGAGGGCATTGGCGCGGGATGGAGCAGCCCGGTAGCTCGTCAGGCTCATAACCTGAAGGTCGTAGGTTCAAATCCTACTCCCGCAACCAACTTTAGCGAACTTTCGCATTCAGCAAGGCCCGCCTCTCCGGCGGGCCTTGTTGCGTTTAGCATCTCCAATAGCTTGCCCCGCAGCTCAAGCGCATGATGCTTCGCTTCCGCGTCCCAGGTGACCACCACAGTATCAACCCATTGATGCAGCTCGTCGCTCGCACGGCCCGAGACAGCCTCATTTGAAAGAGTGGCCGCCAGATCGTCAATTTGGGCACGGTAAAAGACAGGTAGGTCCTCCGGCAACGTGACCGGGGTAGGCCTAATGGCCTCGCGTTTTTCTTCTGCGGCTTTGAGGTTGGCCTCCAGTGTTTTCAAGCGTGCAGTGAGAGAGGTTGGCGCATCGCCATCTTCAACGGACCGCACAATGTTCGCGATCTTTGTCTTCAACTCGAGAATGGTTTTGTCGTGCAGTTTGAGCACTTGACCGTTCTCTTCTGCCTCCGCCTTTTTGCGCGCCAGAAAATTCTCCCGAAACTCTGCATAGGCCTCATCTTGCATCAGGCCAAACTTGAGGCCAGACAGGATCGAGGTCGCCGCGTCTGCTTCTTTCAGTCCGCGCATACCGGTGCAGATGGACGCGCCTTTCTCTTTGGCGTTGGCGCAGTAGTAACGGCGAGCTTTGCCACTGCCTGCCACGGTAAGATTACCCCCGCACTGGCCGCAGCTCATCAACCCAGACAAAAGATATTTGCGTCGCCGAAACGATTGACCGACCGACAGGCCTTTCTTGTCCGTTGCTGGTTTTACCATGCGCACTTTCTTGTGCTCGCTCTGCAAAGCCTTGACGGCGTCCCACATATCTTGGTCGACGATCCGTAGGTCAGGCACCTCCTGAACCTCCCAATCCTCGCAAGGGTTAAGACGCGAGACCCGTTTGCCGGTCTCAGGGTGTTTGGAATAGCGTAGTCGGTTCCAGACGCGACGCCCGATATAAAGCTCATTATTTAAGATGCCGGTGCCACGCGTTGGATTGCCATTGATCGTGTTTTGCTTCCAGTGGCCGCTGGTAGCGCGTTTGGTGTTGGCGGCAGGAGAGGGGATGCCGTCTGCGTTGAGTTGTGCCGCGATCTTGAGGGGTGACAAGCCGGACGCGTATTCCGTGAAGATGCGGCGCACGATAGTAGCTTCATTGTCGTCAATACTGACGTGGCCTTTCTGGACCAGACCGTCTTGCCCGATGCGGGGGACATAACCGTAAGATTTGCCGCCTGCGCTTTGACCCCGTTCAAACTTTCCGCGCAGGCCGCGCCGTGTTTTAAGGGCGAGGTCTTCAAGAAATATCTGTGCCATCGTGGACATAATGCCGATGTCGAGCAGGCCGAGTTTACCTTTGCCCACCTGGTGAAGCTCAATGTCTGCGAAGGTCGCTGCCTTGTAGAAATTCGAAACCCGTTCGAGATCGCGCCCAAGGCGGTCGACGTGTTCGAACAGAACGATGTCGAATGAGCGTGCGTGAACAGCGTCGAGCAGCGCTTGAAACCCAGGGCGGTCCCGTAGGGCCCCAGACATCCCGGCGTCGGCGTATTCTTTGACCACTTCATACCCGTTGCGTTCTGCGTGTTTGCGGCATTCGCTGAACTGATCGTCAACAGACTTCGGGTTCTGCATATCCGAGGAGTAGCGGGCATAGATTGCCACGCGAGGTTTGACCGTCATTTAGAATCTCCTTGGGGCGCAAATCTGGGTCGCCTTCGTTTGGAATACAATCCAAAATTGAAAAGATTGTGGAGGGACCGCCATAATCTGGCCGGAATCGTGGCTATTATTAAAATCACTTCGCTTGGTGTTTCTTCCTTCGTTCTGCCCTCTTCGGTGGCCCGCTTGGCGGCAACTTCAGCTATCAGGTCGATCAGATTTGTGAGGGTCATTCGCTTCTCCTTCGGTTGTGGACACACAAAACCAACAACACGACGAGACACGGTGGCCCTTAAAGGTTGATCGTCTACGCCCGCACAGAGATGATCTGTGCGGGCGTCTCTTTATGGACGGCGCGCTGACATCTGTAGCAGCAGAAGGGTCGCCAGCGCGCCTGATGCGGGGTATCTAAACCCGCATGTTGGGTCAGGCTGCTGCGCGCAGCCCCTGAAGGGCTTTCTCGGCCCGAAGCAGATCGTGCACTGCCGAAAGCGTTACGTAGAGCTCCACTAGCACTCCCAGAGCGTTGGTTAGCCGATCGGCTTCGGGCGTCAGACGTTCAATTCCGTATTCCTGAGTGTCGGACACGTTCTCCGCGCTGTGATCGTAATGTGTTTCAACATAAGTTCCTTCGATGATCTCAGCATCCAGCACGCCCACCAGATCGTGTAGCTTTGCCAGAACGCCCTTCTCGAAGATCGCCCCACGCTGAAGAAGCGTAGCAAGCTCTTGCGCCAAACGTTTTTGTTTTGGCGAAACGAGGTCGAGGACATCCTGTTCGATGCCGGTCGCAGCGGCGCGCGCAAGCGGGTAGCAGGCGGCTGCCATAGGGGTGACTTCCGTGCCTGGTGTGAATGGTAGTTCCATAGTCTTTATCCTTTGATGTTTGGGGTGCGGGGTCGCTCGAAGGCGCGGTTCCCAAGAGGAAACCGCGAACTACGTGCGATTATCGTGCCTGCTCTTACCGGCGGTCTTGTTGCGCGGCGGCGCGTATATCAGCGTCGGATTGTAGCCGTGCCTGAACGGCGTTCATCCGCTCGATAAGTGGCGGATCCAGACGACCGATGATTGTTCCGCTATCGTCATCGTCATCAAAGCCGGAATGGTTCACGCTGACGATGATCCGGCGGGCGCAGACAAAGCGCGACGGCCGGTCCAGGCCGGCGGCGTGGCAGGACGCCAACTCCCCGACTCTCACCTCGTAACCGCGGTTCGCATTGGTAGGTGCTGACGTGCCGTAGGCAAGTTCGATGAAGCAGGTCCCGCCTTTGGTAAAGACGTCGAGAACCAAGCAAGGGCGACGTTTGGGCCGCTTGTCCGTTGAGGCTTGGTATTCGTCCGCGAGAGGATACCGGAACAAGACGACATCGCCGCGTTCGACAAGGCTCTGCCAATCAAAGGCGGGCACGAAGGGTTGGGGGGACTGATACATCTGGGGTCTCCTGTGATGCAATTGAAAATCGACACCAGCTTTGGAAACCTAAAAAGCCTCCAGTTTTGCTGCGCGTCATAAAGACCGCGCGGCAAAACTAGAGGCAAAATCCGGGAGAGTGACGAGAGGGCATCCCTCTCGTCAAATTCTGCCATTGGCCGACATGGATATCGCCAATTTTCGTCACGCGTCTGCGCCCAAAGATCGCTTGATCGTATTGCGCGTCAAGCCTTGCACCCAACTTAATCGTTGGGTAGTTGACCACAACAAATATGTTGGGTAAATTGAGGTATGGCAATGAACGGAATCACCCTGAATGAGAAAGAAGCAAGAGAGACGCGAGCACGCATTTCGCGCCTTTCAGAGGCACTTCATTCGGAACGCGCACTCGAGCCGGTCGTCGCTGGTTTGCCGCCCGAGGTGGTTTCACAAGTCTCACGGATGATGAAGGCTGAACGCACGCGCCTCACTCAAGCAGTCGAGGCATACGAAGAGGCCAAGAACACGCAGCGACCCACTGCGCTCAAAGTATTGGTGAACCATGATCTTGGACTGATGCTGATAGTAGCACGTATTGCCAGTGGGTTCTCTCAAAAGGAGCTTGCCTGGCGCCTTGGAGTAAAGGAACAGCAGCTCCAGCGTTGGGAGGCTGAGCGCTACGGACAGATTAGCCTAAAAAACTATCATCGAGTTGCAGCATTACTTGGCGTGCGTCCTTGGGCGGATATGCCCGACCAGCCAGAACTCCGCGGCTTAGACAAGGTAATCGACGGAGTTTCGAAAACTGAGATAAAGAAAATTCTCAAACATGGGCGGGACAACGCTTGGTTTGCCGAGGGGTTCACTGAGGGAGACCTCCGTCGCTATATAGCTGAGAACAGAATCGATTTCGGCAGCCCGGGTCTTCTTCGCACTGGTCTAAACGTAGTAGACCATACGGAGGATGTGATGCTCCACGCTTGGCGCGCGCGTGTAACTGCTCGGGCTCGGGAAGCGTTTCAGAAAATCGAGGACATTCACGAACCGCTTGAACTCAAGTGGCTGCCAAATTTAGTGCGACTCAGCCGAGAGGCGGAGGGGCCGCTTGAGGCGGTGCGTATGCTCGCAGACCGCGGGATCGTTGTGGTCGTTGAGCCGCAGGTTCCTGGCCTAAAAATTGACGGCGCAGCTTTCATTGTCGACGGCCGGCCAGTTATCGGAATGACTCTACGGACAGATACGGTGGACAATTTTTGGTTCACGCTTATGCACGAGATCGCCCATGTTACGCTGCATTTCTCTACTGGGCTGGCCGTTGGATTCTACGATCAAACTGACCAAGAAACATCAGTAGATGAGCAGGAAGATGAGGCGAACCAGTTTGCTTCTAATCTGCTAATTCCCGAGGAACGATGGCGCCGTTCGACCGCTCGCATAGCAAAGTCGGCTCCAGTTATCGAGCGTTTTGCGGCTGAACTGGGGGTGAATCCAGCAATTGTTTTCGGGCGGATTCGTAAAGAGCGGGGTGATTGGTCTCTGTTTACCCAAAAAATCGGCAGGAATACCGTGAAGAAACTATTCGTGGGCAATGCCCGGAAAGGTAAGAGTGATGCTTCCATACTATCCAGCCCTCCGGGCTAAACCGGGCGAGTTTGCAGCCTGCGGCAAGTTGGCCCGCCGCTACCAAGGATATGTCTGCCCGCGCTTTGTGGTGCCGCCTCCAACCGAACCCGACCCCGAAATGGGGCGTGTGCCTACCTTGGATGAAATTGCGCATGTGATGGGTGGCCGCCTCGGGAAAAGCTGGCCCCATCGCCGTGCGTTCTTGGACCCTCAATTGGCCGCCGCATCTCTTGGCGATAGAGGCGTCGAGACACTTTTCCGGATCGCTACCGGAGTGAATCCGGGTCTTCTTCCAGTGCTTACAATCTCAGATATGCAGAACCCAAATCGTCGCACTCTTCTTCGCGACGCGCCATTGAGGGCTGGGATCTACATGGACTTTGAGGATGCCGACCCTTTGGTTTTAGTCGAGGGATTGAAACAAATGGGCCTCCGCTCAGAAGAATGTGTCCTGTTTATCGATTTCACCGGTGCCCCGCTTGGCGAGGATTTCGCGCCGGCAATCGGCGAAATTTTCGATCAGCTCGACGGCGCGGCGAAGTGGAGCAAAATCGTTTACCAAGCATCAGCATATCCAGACAAGCTGCCAGTTGCCTCAAACGAGCGCACCATGATTGCAAGAGCCGAATGGACAACCTTCCGTGCCGCGCTCAGCGAGACCAGCGTCCAGCATGATCGATTGGCATACGGTGATTTCGGTGCCGACTGCGGGCGAATGGTATTTCCAAAAGGCAAGGGCGGGGGGCGCCCGAGACCCCATCTGCGCTACACTGGCAAGAGCCATACGCTGGTCGTGAGAGGTAGCGACACGGGCTCATTTACTCCGACAATGCGCGACGTTTGCAAGCAAATTATTGAAAGCAACGAATACTCCGGGCGGGGCTTCTCCTACGCGGATGACCGCATATGGAGGAATGCAAAAGGAATGACCGATACCTGTGGCGACCCAACGGGATGGCGTGAACTAAACACAGCCCACCACTTAGTTCGGGTTATCAAAGACCTTGGTGTTTTGTCCGGCATTAAGTTTGAGGAGGACGCGGTTGCAGAGTATTCTGAACAGGGTGCTCTATTTTAGCATCCACAAAGAACTGCTGAAATAAATCTGAATCTTTAACCGTCGGAGACGCCTGAGAGGGTGCAGGGACAGACGGCGAGTGGTCCCTGCCTTGGAGTGTCCAGAGAGGGAAGTCCCCTCTTTGGTCCCAGACGGACAGGCTGCCAGGGGGTGCAGGGGGAGTGGCGAACGACGACCCTGCGAGTGGGGGATGAAAGGGGCGGGCGAAACCTCCCTTTCTCGGGCTGAAAGCCCCTTGAGGGTTTGGGAGAGTTGGACGTCTCCCAAGGTCGCCGCAGGCGGCCCGGGTCCAGGGGCTGCCCCTGGCGAATGCGTAGCTCGAACGGAGAACCGAAGGGCCGGAGTGCGAGCTACTTAGTGAGTAAATGACCCGCGCTTATGACTGGTACGTAAGTCGTTTCGACCCATGGCCGCCGTCTGTTCAGAAGGCGACCAACGTCTGCTCCTAACCTAAATTATTTCGCAATAGTTCGTTTAGCATTCATAGGATTAGCGCCTATCATCAAAGAGAACACTGTTGACATTAAGGTAGCACATTTTGCATTTTCGCAACACTTGCTTGGCTAATAGGCGACTATAGCAAAATCAGTTCGCGCCTAAGAAGCCAAACAGCTTTCGTAGCCATACACTTTATTGTGCGACCTTATGGAATAGCTTACGAGTTGCGAAAGGTCTTCTGACCGAGAGGATGCGTTATACATGACAAAGCAGAAACGGACCGAGAACTGGTGGGAGCCAGTTTATAGTCAAGAGGAATATGCATTAACGAAAGATAACCTTCGTGAGTTTCAGGAACGGATTACCGTAGAAGACAAGGTCTTCATGCGGCCCGAAGAAGTGAACAACCAACTTCGGAATAAGCTGGTTACATTTAAAAATTGCGATTTTGAGGATAGTTTGGATGAAACCCGTTATATCTTTGAGCAGTGCACATTTTCGGGTTGTGACTTTGGTGGATCGGTTTGGAAGCAGTCCAAATTTCGAGGATGCCGTTTTGATCGAACGTCATTTTCGATAAGCACATTCAAAGATTGCGAGTTTAGAGAGTGCGAATTCTCGAATATTGCATTCTCTGGGAATACAACGGTAATTCCAGATACCCTGATAACGAATCCTTCCCAATTCATTGGGGCTGCGAGTATTTTCGAGGATCAGATACCTGATGATGTTTCTACCAGCTTTCAAAAAGCGCACCTCCGGGTGACACAATCGACGCTTTCGCGAATAATAATGGATAATCTCTCACGGGAAGGATCCGAAGAATCATACTATGAGGCCGTAAAGTGCCGCACTATCATGGCTGCCCGGGCAAGGTACGCACCAAAGTTCATTCAAGTATATGGGGAACGCAGAAAGATTAAGTTTGCAAGCCTGATGCTTTCAGATATCGCAAAACTTTCTTGGATATTCGGACTCCGTATTGGTGCGAACCTTGAAGTTCTTGTGCTTCGGACCCTCGGATCAATGAATGCTTGGGGGGCAAGCGTATCAAGATCTGTCCTAGTTGGGTCGTTTCTCGTAGTATTTTTCGCCTTGCTTCAAGTAAAGTTGAATTCAGATGGGTGGAATGATGCGTTGATGAAAACCTGTGAAGTCTTCTTCTTATTCGGCTATACAAACCATACCTCTGATCTCGCAATGCCGGGCTTTGGAAGATTTCTTTTTCTATCTAATGCAGTGGTGGGCCTGATATGGTATGCTGTATTTATTACCACCGTAATCAACAAGCTCACCAGGCAACGTTCATGACTGAGTGCGGCCTGCCCACGGTTATTCTATTTGGTAGCACAGCTCGCGGCGACAACGACGCCCAGTCTGACATAGATATACTAATACTCGAAAAAGATGCGTTCCCGAAGAGCATAAAGGAGGGAGCCCTGGAGATACAAAAGCTCTCAAGGCATGATGCAATGCGCAAAGCAATTAGCGGCGATCTATTCATGCTACATGTCGTGCATGAAGGTAAGGTTATTTCAGATCCAAACGGCTTCTTTAGCCCTCTGAGGGAGTCGTTCGTCATTAAGGATAGCTACGCAAAGGAACGAAGGGAGGCGTTGTTGCTTGCTTCTTTTATTGAGTCGAATTGGATGAACTTTTCAAATAGAAATCTGTTGAATAAGCGTATAGCGTGGTCAGTGAGAACTATCGTTATTTCACAGCTTATCGAAGAAGGTAAGATTATTTTTTCACCAAAAGGTTTATGTGAATCGGTCCAAGAGGTAGACATTTCTTCACTGATTGGTATGCGCCGATCCTCAGATGACCCATCCATTGTTATGCCTGCGCTCAGAGAATTCCTTTTGCTTCGAGGTGGGAGGGAATTCTTGGATCTGGATAAACGTGAGTTTGCCAAAGAGATAAAGAGCCTTGGAAAATCTGTGGCTTTGAGTACGTTTAGAAACTTCCTCTCAGGTAATGCTGGTTTCAGCTATTAGTATTTCTGTTCTTTATAGGAGCGCTATCGACGAACTGCGGTGGCTGGGTCACGGCGGCAATATTTTTTTCGCAAATGCGGCGGCTGCGACATTACAAACCGAGAAAAATCAGCATATTTCCGTTGGTTCCTATCTCAAATATTGAGCGCTTTTTTTTCCAATTGTCCGAAGTTTGAGAGAGCCAGACTGATGCCTTTGCGCCAAAATCTTTCACATGAAACAATTTTTCGCTCAACTCACTCCATCTAATAACGCGTTCCCATTTTCTCATCTCCACCATCAAGGAGATAAAAAATGGACGGATCACAATTTCATACGCGCTACCCTGTCGTGTTGCGTTTCGAGGGGATCGGCCCCGAAAACATCGCCGGATACGAAAAGCACCGCAAGAGGGTTGGGGGTGATACTGGTCACATCTTGGAGCATCCGCCAGCCCCAAATCGCCGTCTCATTGGATCCGAAAACTGGGCGGCGGAAGCTTTGGCTGAGATAGCTGAAATCAAGGCGCAGAATTTTGCCGCTGAGTTGCAGTCGCTCGAACAGCGTAATCGCAAGAAGGACATTCAGAAGCGGCTGGCGGAAGGGCCGCATAACCCTTGGCGTCCGACGCGTCACGGACCAATGCGTGAGGTGATCCTAACTGCTAACAAAGAGTGGTTTGATGCTGATCCTGCAGCCGTGTTCAATGAAGGTCTCGAGAGCAACCAAAGGATTGCGGATTTTGAACGCCTGTCGGTGTCTTGGCTGAAAGAAGAGTTTGGCGATGACGTCATTCACGCTCGCGCAGACCTTGATGAAGAGGCTTATCACATTCACGCCGTGATCATGCCGCGTGTATGTGTGGAGATGAAGCGCACAAACAAGGCAACGGGCGAGAATAAGGTCATCGCGACCCGGCAGATGCTGCAACCATCAAAGTTCGAAGTGATCGAAGACTACGAGCGCGCGCAGGACAGCGTCGGCGTGTGGTTTTCCGAGATCGGTCTCGACCGCGGTGAAAGGCGCAAGGAGGCGTTCCGCGAAGCCGTCGCCCAAGGTGAGACGCCGCCACCGAAACGGATGCATACGAAAACGAGGGATTGGCGGCGAAAGAAGGACCGTGAACTGGCTAAGCGTGAATGTAATCTTGATGCCCGAGCTGTCGCGATCGAAGAAAGATCAGATGAGGCGGACGCCATCATCTTCATTACCGAAGCCATCGCGGAAGGGATTATTGATCCCTCGGCCGATGGAACAGCGGCAATTGCACCGGTGAAGGGTCGCGAGAATGACCCGACGTTCCTGAGGGCGCAAAGCAAGGCGAAGCAATCGCCCACGGGCGCAGAGCGCGTTGCGAAAGCGTTCCGCCGCGGATGGGGCGCGATGTTTAAGAAGGCGCGCGCGGACGCCTTTGAGCGGGTTTCGGATGAGTTCCGCGCTGCCAACCGAACATTAGAGGAGGCGACATCCATGCTGGCGAAGATCGGGGCCACCCTGGGCGATGGCTTCGCCGGAAATGTAGGCGGGCTCTCCGAACTTGCTCAACGGCTCAAGAAAGCAGTTATCGCGGGAAATCTTTCACACGAAAGAGCCGAAAAAAGAAGTGCCAGCAAAGACAATAACTTAGGAGATTGACCGACTTTTTGTTGCCGTAAAAGTCACCGCACCCCGATTTGCTCTCCCATCTAATTTTTACGCAGCCCAGACACTCCGTCCGGGCATGAACTTACCACGACAAAGGATTATTAGATGAACAACCGCATGCAAGGAAAGCCTTCCAAAACCACCCGTAAAAAACGCGCTGACGTGCCGATGAGCGCAGCGATGCAGGCAGCGATGTTCAAGGTCGCCAATGTTGCCGCGAACTTGTCCAGAAAAGATGAAGCAGCCCAGCAAGCCGCGCGCAAAGCAATTGCAGACACTATTGAGGAATGGATCTCATTCCTGACAGAACATGATCAATCAGCAGTTGATGAGTTCTACTATGAAATCAGCATGCTTGCCTCTGTTGGTAACCGCCGCCGCATTTCCAAACACGCGCTTATGCCCACAACGGTCGCCGAACGGGTTGAGGGCGATTTGCAAAAGCAAAAGGAAGAAGCTGAAGCAGCGAAAATGCGAGCTGCGAGAGGCGATAAAGAGGGCGGCGCGCCAGTTCCGGCATAGGCTCAGGCGCAAACCTCAAGATTTGTTCGCCAAAGTCCAAATCCCCCTCCCGCAACCAATAAAATAAGGGCCCACGGCGTTTTTATCGCCGCGGGCCTTTTTTTGTGTCCGTGCTATGTCCGAATGCGGAGCGCGCTTGTGCCCCAAAAGAATGCTGACCAAGGAGACCATCCCCCTTTTTTGAGGGTAGGAAAGCGACTGCTTAGGGTCTTGTCGCAAGCATACAGCTCGCGTTTGGAGAAATAGATGTGGTTCAAAGTGGTTCACGTAGATTATTCACCGCTTCAGACCAATTACTCGCTTGGAAATAACTCGAAAGTGGTCGTGGTCTTGTTTTGCGGTGTCAACGGCGGAGTAAAACCCGACCAAAGGGCGGCGCAAAAGTAGGCCACTTTGGGGTTGGGCGTGAAGGGTGCATAGAGTGCTGGCGGCCAGTCGACCGCGCTCCCCAAATAGCTGTCGGTTGACTAGCCGCCTTGGCCCGTGAGGGCCAAGGCATGGATTGTCGATCAGGAGGTTTTGGTGGCTTTTCGCGCTTGGCTTTGGGCCAAGCGATAGCTTTCGCCGTTCATCTCGAGGATGTTGACGTGGTGGGTCAGCCGGTCGAGGAGCGCCCCGGTCAGGCGCTCGGTTCCGAAGGTTTCCGTCCATTCATCGAAGGGCAAGTTGCTCGTGATCAGCGTAGCCCCGCGCTCGTAGCGCTGCGAGATCAATTCAAAGAGCAGCTCGGCCCCGGTTTTGGAGAGAGGGACGAAGCCCAATTCGTCGATGATCAGCAGCTTGGCGTTGGCCATCTGTTTTTGGACCCGCAGCAAGCGACGCTCGTCGCGCGCCTCCATCAGTTCGTTGACCAAGGCCGCGGCGGTGGTGAAGCTGACCATCATCCCTTTCTGGCAAGCAGCGAGCCCCAGGCCGAGTGCGACGTGGGTTTTGCCGGTGCCGCTTGGGCCGAGGGCAATCACGTTCTCGCGCCGTTCGATCCAGTCGCAGCGCGCCAGCTCAAGCACCTGCATTTTGTTGAGCTTGGGGATTGCCTTGAAGTCGAAGCTGTCGAGGCTTTTGGTGGCCGGGAACTTGGCCGCCTTGATGCGGCGCTCGACCATCCGTCGCTCGCGATCGATCAGCTCCAGTTCGACCAAGCGCGTCAGGAACTGGACATGGTCCAAGCCCTCGGCGGCGCATTGGCGCGCCACCTTCTGATACTCACGCAGGAATGTCGGAAGCTTCAGCCTCTTGAGGTGATGCTCCAGCAGAATTTCGGGGGCATGGGTCATTTCGCAGCCTCCGACATCAGGGACATGTAGCTGGCCGCTGAGGTCGTCTCGACCCGCGCCCGTGGCAGGTAGGGGTACACGTTGAGGTCGAGCCGTGGTGGCCGCTTCTCGACCTGACACAGCACCAGATGCTTCACAGCATCAAAGCCGACCGCGCCCATCTTCAGGGCCTGCTTTACGGCGGCGTGTAGCTCATCCATGCCGAAGGTCTCCAGGAGGCGCAGCACCTGAACATACTCGCGGCGCCCTATCTTCAGCATGCGCGCTTCCATCAGGCGGCGCAGCGTGTCGAACTCTTTTGGCAAGTCCCACCCCGCAAGGGGCGCGGCCTGATCCAAAGCATTGATCTTGCGTTCGATCAGCGGGAGGTAGTGGATCGGGTCGAACACCATGTCCTCGCGCGCGTAGCACCGCGGATGGCGTGCGATCACGTCCCCACGGCAGCCAATCACCACCTGATCAACATAGGCCCGCACCCAGACATCCTGATGGCCATAGGCCACGGGGACCGAGTAATCGTTGGTGCCGTAGCGGACCAACGATTGGGAGCTCACCCGGCCGCTGGCCTGTGCGCAGGCCTCAAAGGGAGCGGCTGGCAAGGGGCGCATCTCGGCCAGATCCCGCTGCACGCGCGCGCCGATCGTCTCCGTGTGCCCACGGAGTGTATCAGTCTGACGGGCGCGACACTGCTCTTCAAGATAGGCGTTGAAGCTCTCCCAATCCGGGAAGTGGGGGATCGGCACCATGTGGTTGCGGCGGACATAGCCCACCATCCCCTCGACATTGCCCTTGTCATTCCCTTTGCCCGGCCGTCCGTAGCGGTCTCGGAACAAGTAATGCGACAGCAGCCCGCTGAACAGCGTCGCGCGGACCCGTGTACCATCCGGCTGGATCTTCGAGACCAGACAACGGTCGTTGTCGTAGAGAACCGACAGAGGCACCCCGCCAAAGAAGGCAAAGGCATGCACATGCCCGTCCATCCAGGCCTCCGCCGTCGCCGCCGGGTAGGCTCGCACGAAGTAGGCATCGCTGTGGGGCAAATCCAGGACGAAGAAGTGGGCCTTTTGTTCGACACCCCCGATCACAACCAACGCTTCGCCAAAATCAGCTTGCGCATGGCCCGGCGGATGCGCCAGCGGCACGAACATCTCACGGGTGCGTCGTTCACGCTGCCGAACGTAGTCCTTAATGATCGTATAGCCGCCGGTGAACTCGTGTTCCGCCCTGAGCCGCTCGTGGATCCGCTTCGCCGTGTGGCGCTGCTTGCGAGGCAACTTCCTGTCCTCTTCAAGCCAGCCATCGATGATCTCGGTAAACCCATCAAGCTTGGGACGCTTGATCTCCTTCGTGCGCCGGTAGCCCGGCGGCGACGAGAACGCCAACATTTTGCGAACGCTGTCGCGCGATATGTTGAAATGGCGCGCCAGATCCCGCTGGCTCATCCCCTCGCTGCGCGCCAGCCTCACCTTCAGATAAAGTTCCACGGTGTAAATCTCCTCACCCTCCCTGCTGCCGCAAGAAGGGAAAAAGTGGACGAATTTTACGCCGCCCGCACCGCCAATACGACGGCGCTACCGTGGTCTAATTTTGCACCGCCGTTCTCATTTTGCGGCTATGTACCCCGCTGTTTAGTCGACTGGGGTCCCTTGGGCCGATCAGATGCTTCAGAAAGTCTTGTCTGCTCTACATGGCTGGCTCAGCAACGGCAGCGTGCCGCGTGATGATGTCCTGAACATGGCCTGGCTTGAACGCCACATCCCACTCCCAGCGTCCGAAGCCCCCGGACGCATTGATCGCTTTGACCCATTCGTTCAATGCGTCGCGTTTGGCCTTGTTCTGCGGGCTGTCGGTCCCTTTGATCTCGAGGGCCAACAGCTTGCCACCCGATAGACGAACAAGGAAGTCTGGGACGTACCGCCGCCGAGAGCCCGCCCACATGTAATAGACTTGGAAGCCGAGATGGTCGTTCTTAGCATAAGCTTCCACGTCACCCCTGGTCTCAAAGATATTCGCGGCATGCCCCTCCCAGGATGAATCTCCGACCAGATGGCTAATGTGAGACTTGGCTGAGAGGAAGCATGGCTTAGACGTATACCACGTTCGCATCTGACCGGTTGCGCCGATAGGGTTTTCCTCGTCGAAAACAGGTGTCAGGCGCTCCGCATTTTGCTCGGTCACGTTGCTCAGAACATTCTGGACCACTAGGTCAATGTTCAGTGCGATGAGGATCCGTCGGCGGAGCGGGTCGGAGTGAAACAAGGATGGGATTTCGAGGCGGTCGGATTGCAGAAACGTCTCGACGTTCCTGACCAACTGCGCAGCTAGGTATTCAGGCGCACCGGAGAAGCTGTGACTCAGCTCTGCAAACGCCTTCCGGGCAGCCTGAAAAACGAGACGCTGCAACCGGAAGCCATCCGGCAGCTTTTCGAGATCGATCGCGGTGACTTTGCCCATATCTGTCGCGCCGCCGAGGGCCGGAGCAAGCTCCGCACTGATCGGCGTGCTGGCGGGGTCAAGCACTAGAGGCGGCACCTTGTCCCACGCTACGGTCAGTTGCGGTTTCACGACGGTTTCCACACGCAACACGTTCGGCCACTTGATCTCTAGATTCGACCGATCCGGCATAACCTCGATCTGCGTTGTCGGCTTTGGCGGCGGGGGCGGGTCGCCGCCTTCTCCAGTCTCCGAGATGGAAAGCGGTACGCCGAACACGTTGACGTACTCGGGCAAGAATAGTCCGTTTTCGTCGGTGTCATAAGAAACCCGGCGCAGGCCCCGCCCAACGACCTGCTCACACAGCAACTGCGACGTGAATGCCCTTAAACCCATGATATGGGTTACATTTTTGGCGTCCCATCCCTCGGAGAGCATTGCGACCGAGATAACGTTTTGCAAATCCTGCCCAGCGGCCCCGCGCTTGCCCACATTGTCCACAATCTCACGTAGCAGATCCTCTTTTTTTAACGAAAGGAACCGCTGCTTCCGAGTATCGGGGATGTCGGCGGCTTCGATGATTTCCTTCAACCGCGCCTCGTAATCCTTGTCCGATGTCGCTGTCTCGCCAATCTCAGCCTTGTCGAGGACCTTTGAATCCACCCGCAGGGTTCGAGCGATTGCGTGCAGTTCCGGCCAGTGGGCATCACCCTTGTTGAAATAGTTCTCGATGCGGGCAGCTGTTTCCGTGCGGTTGCAGACCGTCAGCATTACGGGTGGTGAATGATGCCCCACATCCCGCCACTGCCGCTGCGTCTCCCGCCAGTCGGCGCCGAGGAGCGTGTAGGCGTCCTGAACCAGCTTTGGCAGGGCCTCGTGCGGCTCTGCCTTCGCCCGGTTGAGATCTTCAGACACCGATGGATCACGGTAGATATGGTAAAGCTTCGACCGCAGCGTCTTGGCGTCCGGCAGGGCATCATCCCGAACCACCACACGTGGCGTTTTTACCAACCCTGCCTCGATCGCGTCATTCAGGCCGAAGTCCGAGATGATCCAGTCGAAAAGCGCCGTGTCGGTACTTTTCTTGCCGGTGGGCGCGAAGGGCGTGGCTGACAGATCGAAACAGCGCTGGATCCGCCGGGTCTTATGAATTCGGTCCAACCCCTCGATCCAACGGGTCGCCTCGTCCAGGTCTATGCCCTGTTCGGCGGCCTGCTTCTTGCTGATCTTCACCTCGGGCGGCTTGCGATAGGCGTGGTGCGCCTCATCATTGATGACTATTATGTCCTTGTGGTTGGCCAGCTTGCCCAGCACTCGCCGCGTGTAGGCTTCGTCGGATTCGCGTCCCTTCTTGACGACCGAGCGATCCGCTTCCTTCAGCGGCATCAGCGAATGCCAGTTGTCGATCAGCACTTCGGCCTGGTTCAGCTTGGCCCGCAGCGCCTCTGACGGGCACAGATTGAACTCATCGTAGTAGCTGCCCTCGCTTGGCAGCAGCACCTGCAACCGTTCTTTAACGGTCAGCCCGGGAGCCACAATGAATACGGCTCGGCTGAAATCCTTGTTCCGCTTCGGATAGGTCAGCGCGTTCAGCACCTGCCATGTGATGATCATCGCCATTACCGTGGTCTTGCCCGCGCCCGTGGCCATCTTGTTGCACAGGCGTTCCCAAGTCCCGCCATCGCCGGGGATCGCTATACCCTGCTTGAACGCTTCGGCTCCTTCGACCCACCAGATTAGCGTCTCGATGGCTTCCAGCTGGCAAAAATAGAACGGGTACTGCCGTGCGTCGCGGTCATGCCAGTACTCCAGCAGTTTGCGGGTGACGATTGTTACGCCGGGCCAGCCCGCCTCGCGCCAGGCGTCGACGCGGGTCCGGATGGTGTTCACCAGATCCAGCACCTCGGTCCGCTTGGTGTTGTTGCGCGCGTCGAAGACCTCGTAGCTTGCCGGACGTCGCTCGGCCTTGATCTCCAGCTTGCCGCCCTTGGCTTCTACCCAATGCTGGGCGGGGCAGACGAAGGGTGTGTTGATGATGAGGGACATGGGCTTACCCCTCCAGCGGCATGATCTTGAGGGACTCGATCCCGCGATCATCGACGATCTTCACCGCGATCCGCTTGTTGTCTCCGGCCTCGAAAGGCAGCGACACGGTGCCGTGGAACTGCTCCAGCAGGTCCTCTTCCAACTCCGCCCGGATCGTCTTGCGCAGACGGTTCCAGCCGCCTTTGGAGTCGGCCATTGGGAAGAACACCTGATGCGGCATCAGCGAGCGCTGGTCGTAATCCACGTCCAGCGACCACATGGCGATCTGGTTTTTGCCGCCAGATACCAGATCGCCCGCCTTCGGGTCGAAATAGTCGAAGCCGTTGACCTCGACCTCCCACATCCCGTCCGCGCGCTTGCGCAACTCCACGTCCGGCTGACCCATCAACCAGAAGGACTGGTTCGACGATCGCTTCTTCTTCAAATCCTCGGTCAGCAGGTCGGTGTTCATTTGTGCTTTGAGCAACGTCACGCCGGGCCAGTTCACCTCGTCGATGTCCTTGGCAGCCTCGGGGTCAAAGGTGAAGGCGCAGAACAGGATGTATTTCGGCGACGGGCGCAGGGTTTCGGCCTCGGTCAGTGCCAGTTCGACCTGGCGCTGTTCAAGGCTCGCGTGCTCGGGGCCGAAGCTGACGACGACACGTTCGCCCGTGTCGGCCAGCGATCCGCTGGCGTGAATGTACTTCAGGCCCGGCAGGGTCTCGAACTCGGCAAACCGCAGCATCGCGCCGCCCTTGCCGCGCACGCCAGTCTTCAGCAGTTCGTCGCGCCAGAGCGACTGGCGTGAGGTTTCGCCGCTGCGGGCGATGGTCTCATCCGCCTCCTCCGTCGGCAGGCTGTCGTCGAGGGACAGGACGGTGGGGGCCGGGACTGCTTCGACCGAAAACGGGCCGGTGATGCGCAGGCGCTTTTTGTCAATACGCGGCTTGTCATACAGCGTTTCCTGATCGGCGTGAGCGGCGATGCTTTGATCCATGCGGCGCTGCATCGCCTGTCGGGCTTTATGGAACTCCTCAAATGGTAGCTTGGCCGCGTCTGGCCAGTCGTCAGACAGGTCAAAAGGCACCTCCCATTCATGCAAGGTCTCACCCTTGGCGAAGTCCACCGGCTTGCCCTTGCGCAGGCCTTGGGTCGGCTTGATTGGTTTGGGCGGTGAGGCAGTCAACGCGGTGTTGAGGGCGCCGAGCGCGGCCGTGACCTTGGGGTGATCCTCGGCATGGATCGTGTCGATGTCGGGGTTGTTGGCGATGCTTTTCAGCGTGATATGTGGCACGGTTTCGTAGTCAAATCCGCCACCCAGCCCCTCATGCGGATATCGCAGGGTGTAGTAGTCGAAGCTAGCGGTCATCAGCCGTTGCTTGGCCAGTGTAATCGCCACGCGCGAGGTGTCGCAGGTGACCCAGCGGCGGCCCCATTTTTCGGCGACGAAGGCGGTGGTGCCGGAGCCGCAGGTAGGGTCAAACACTAGATCGCCAGGATCGGTGGTCATCAGGAGGCAGCGTTCAATAACTTTTGGCAGCGTCTGCACCACGTAGAGCTTTTGGAGAACCTGGTTGTCGCCTGAGCCGCTATCACTCCAAATGTTCGTAATCGGGATCGCTGCGAAATCGTCGATATAGCGCACGTAGCGCAGCGTGTTTCCGACTTTTCTTGCTGACACTCTTTGGGCAAGAGACAGCCGATGCAGTCCATCCAGGGTCGTTTTCCAGTTCATATTTTGGCCTGGATCAAAGCTAGTACCTTGGTGCGCAAATGGGACAGACGTGAATTGGCGGAACCCTTGACTTACCAAGTTATCGAGCTGAAAGATCCGATAATTATCCTTCAATTTGGATGGATCCCGCCGTTCTTCCATAGACATCGAGCGCCGTTGCCCGTCTTCCAGCTGAATGTTGGTGTACTCTGAGCCCCCGTGCCCCCCCGCTTCTTTTTTTCGGTAGAGTTGCCTGTACGTTGCCAATTTCGCATTGCGACCATACCAAATCAGGAAATCACAAACCGAAGAAAGGCTAGAACTGGTCAACCCAGTAGTCTTAACAAATGGTATCAAACCACAGAAATTTTGCCCTCCGAAAACTTCATCCATGATCTCCCTCACATGGTGTACGTTCGCGTCCGAAATCTGGACAAAGACAGAACCGCTGTCGGCCAGCAGTTCCCGTGCCAGCATTAGCCGATCGCGCAGATAGGTTAGGTAAGAGTGGATGCCGAGTTCCCAGGTGTCCCGGAATGCCTTGATCATCTCGGGTTCCTGGGTGAGGTCAGCGTCCGAGCGGTCCTTTACGTCGCGCTTGTTTGTGAAGGGCTGAAAGTTCGACCCGTATTTGATGCCGTAGGGCGGGTCGATGTAGATCATCTGCACCTTGCCACCCATGCTCTCCTTGGTCAGGAGCGAGTTCATCACCAGTAGGCTGTCGCCCGCCACCAACCGGTTCGACCAGCCCTTTTCGTGGTGGTAGAAATCCAGCGCCTGGCGTAGCGGCAGGTTCTCGAACGGCGCTGCGAACAGATCCGGTTGCCGCAACTGGCTGGACGCATCCTTGCCCTTCAGCCGCTTGGCTGCATTCGCCAGGATCGTCGCCGGGTCCACCCGTTCATGGACATGCAAGGAGACGGTATCGACTTCAAAGCTGGTCTTCTCGGCCTTGCCTGTCCAGTTCAGATAGGGCTGCTGAAGCCGCTTGAGTTCCACCAGCGCGTCCTTAATCCGATCGGGATCGTCGCTAGCCAATGCGTCGTCGATCAGCGTCTCGATCCTGCCCCGCGCGGAATCAAAGTTCAGCACCGGATCCAAATGTGGATCATAGGCCCAGGTCGTCTTGTCTCCGTCCGGATCGGTGCCCGCATGAACCATGCCGACCTCGGGGTTATTCACCCGGGTCTCGCCATGTCGGTAGCTGACCACCTGCATCGGGTCATCCGATTTGCGGGTGGTTTTCTTGCGCGACGTGGTGGAGGATCGGGCTTCTTTCATCTCCGGTTCCGTCAGCTTTAAATCTGCCACATCCGCGCGATAGATCGACCCACCCCGGCCACGGCCTTTAGCCATTATGCCGCCCTCAATCAGGTCATCGCGTGCGGCTGCATACGCCTCGTCCGTCAGGCTCGGCAGATGCTCGCGCAGCAGCGCCATCATTGAACCATTGCCAATCGAAGACCCGTCTTCGGGCGCCAGAGAGAGGATCAGGTCTGTCAGGCTATCGGACATAGGTAGATCACCAGTACTTGCTAAAAGAGCTTATCCTGTGACCCTATCGCGCGATTTTACGTATTGCACGTCCGATTCCACCAGGGCGTGTACCTTATGGTTTTCAGCGACTAAATAACTAAGCTGATAGGACGTAGCCTGAGCGTTGCACGGTATGCTCGTTTTTAGAGGTCCGCTCTAGCGATTTTACTACCTCTAACACCAATTCTGTCGTTAGCACTGCAAGCCTGCCCTGTTAGATAGATGGATGCGGATAGTAACGTGCTCACCTATCCCAAACATCTTGGTCACCATGTGAAGAAAGTGCTGATACCGATGGCGTTAGGTGCGCCCGTCGTAAACTCGGTGCGTAGATAGTTCACCGTTGTAGTTCCTCGCTTAAACGATGTCCTTGCCCCATTTTTTCAGCAACACGCTTTAGTTGTACTAAAGGTATGTCCACGAGCAAGTCATGGTTCGGATCTAGCTGGCTATTATTAACGCATAAAAAATAGTCTATCATGCGCTCGACTTCATCCTCAGGCCACGGGTCCTCTACAAATTCATTGGCATCCTTCTGTCCTTCCGCGTGGGTGGCAGCTCGGCCTCCCCTGCCTTCGTTGGGGTCATCCTCAGGAGGAAAGGCTGTTCCTGGAGCGGGAGAAACTAACCAGTGATTGGGGTTTACACAGAAAGCAGTGCCGCATCCGCTAGTAGCAATAAAGGGCCCGCTGGGCTGATTGATCAGTTCGATTAAGAATCTGTGAACATAGACATCCTTCTTATTGTGTCGCATGATAGCCCTCGGAGGTTGGACGCTGGGCGCCATAAAGGGCATCATGTTCCAGTCCCTATGCATCTTAATTATAGGTTTCTGACGCCTCCGTTTGCCGGTCCAAACTAGACACTTATTTGGAAGCGTCGACTTGTCGGTTTTTCCCAATATGATTTCGTAAATTGCCGGACAGTCAGTCTTATCTGAGATGCGTTTCGCGATTATTTCTAGTCTCATAGATGCTAATAACCTTTTGGTGGATGTAAGTTTGGCCGGAGTGGTGACCGGGGGTGTCTCTTGTGGGGATACCCAACGCTCTGTGTGGTTAAAAAACGGGGCACCAGTATCCTTCATTTATTTCTACTTATTAATTATTATTTCACTGAAATGAAAAAGTCTGAAATGAAGAAAAGAGAATAGACAGTTACCCA
>Ga0209345_10002250_pt1 | contig 21543 bp, 24 predicted proteins | sample Cruoilmetagenom7_FD_187294 | JGI IMG/M metagenome (GOLD analysis project Ga0209345, IMG submission 187294) | Oil polluted marine microbial communities from Coal Oil Point, Santa Barbara, California, USA - Sample 7 (SPAdes) (version 2) | ecosystem: Environmental > Aquatic > Marine > Oil seeps ... | reverse complement strand
GTTGTTACTATTGAGTCTATTACTTGCTTAGTTTTCAATGATCTCAAACATCCTCTAGCTACCTCTTTCAAAGTCTCTTTCGAGTCTTAAACTTTAAGTCTCTGTGTTTGTGGACGGGAATTATAGGAGAAACTATCTTTAATGTCAATAGTATTTATAAAGAATTTTGAAAGTTTTTTCAATATGTTTACTTTGGATTTGTTTTTATTATTTTTAGTTTAATTTATTCTATCTTTAAGAATTAAACTCAATATATATGTAAGTTCCGTTTTTAATTTAAATTTATGTTGCTGTTGATTAACTTTTTGTTTGATAAAATACAAACAAATAATATACCTAAACACAAAATTATCAGGTATAAAAAAAGGAATTTAATATGGGACTTTATGATCGTGATTATGCAAGAGGTAACTCTTTTGCTTATGAAACTACATCTAGAGATGACACACAGTTAATCTCTTTTGTAAAAGAGACATACAAGCTATTTGCCGCATCAATGATGGCAGGTGCTGTAGGTGCTTATGTTGGTGTTCCTTTAGCGGGAGCTATACAGGCTTACTTCTGGCCTCTATTTATTTTAGAGATTGGACTTTTAATTGGCTTACAATTTGTTAAACATAAACAAGGTGTTAATTTAGCTGTTATGTTTGCATTTGTATTTATGACAGGTTTAATGCTTGCTCCACTTTTAGCTAGAACACTCGGTATGAGTGGCGGTGCTTCTATTATTGGTAATGCTTTTGCTATGACATCTGTAGTTTTTGGTGCTATGAGCTTTTATGCTATTAAAACAACTAAGGATTTTACTGGTTACGGAAAGCCATTAATGATTGCACTATTGGTAATCATCGGTTTTTCAATTCTTAACATCTTCCTTGGTAATCCAATGATTCATGTAATCATCTCTGGAGCTGTTGTTATATTGTTTAGTATTTTAGTAATCTATGATACTCAAAATATCATGAGGGGTGCTTATGAAACACCTATTGATGGTGCTATTGCACTTTATTTAGATTTTCTGAATATTTTCACTGCCTTACTTCAACTTTTTGGTGTATTTGGTAACGATGACTAACAACACTCAATCACCCGAACTTTTTCGGGTGATTGATGCTAATCTCAACCGTCTTAAAGAAGGCGTACGCGTTGTAGAAGATATCATGCGATATCGCGATAACAACAAAGAACTCTCAACAAAACTTAAAGAACTCCGTCACAAAGCGAGAATCGATGAAACACTTGAACTGCTTATTCACCGTGATAGCATTAATGATGTACTTCGTCCTACTCTCACAAGTGAACTCAACAGAGTTGACATATCAAGCATAATAACTGCTAACTTTAAAAGAGCACAAGAGTCTTCTCGCGTTTTAGAAGAGCTATTTAAACTGCATAATGCCGAGTATAGTGAAAACTTTAAATATATAAGATATGAGTTATATAACTTAGAAAAAGAGATACTCCTCAAAGAGAGTAGATAAACGCTACTTCAAACTCTAAGTAATTCACTGGATAGTCTCGCATAAGTTCTTTGGTCTGCTTATACCCTAATACTTTTCTTGAACCACTTACACCACTCTGTTTAATATATCTAAACATCTCTCTTGTTGATGCAAACTCTAGTTTATAATTCACTATCTCAAACGCTGCATCAAAATATTTCTTTTGCAGTAAATCTATCTCTTCTGTTGTTCTTAATATTGAGTCTAAAGAGGCTGTTTTGTTGAGGGTTTTAAAAGTGTTAGATGTAAATATGGCAAGCGCTATAGGCGCATTGAATTTTTTTATACTCTCAAATACTTTTTCTAAATCATCTGCCCACTGCAATGCGGAGGCAGAAATAATATAGTCATATCTTTTTTCTAAGAGCGTTTCAAAGAGTGACGTATCATTAAAATCACCATGAAAACACTCTATCTTTTTTGAAGAGGGGTGTAGGGCTAACATTCCTGGAGCAAAATCTACTCCTGTAAATGATTCATAATCCCAAGAGATTCCTTTACAAATAGCACCTCTACCACATCCCAAGTCTAAGAGTTTTTGGGGTTTACCATGAATATGTGAGAGCAGTTTCTCTGCAACGCTATTTTGTATGACATTATAAGAGCCATAATGCTCTGCATATTTTGAAAACTCAGAGCTTATCTTCATTTCTTGTTTATCACCAGAGAAGTGATAAAGATAGATATAACACAAAGCACGATAGTTGCCCCTGAAGGCAAAGAGAAGTAAAAAGAGAGTGTCATACCTACAATAACACTAAAGAGTGCTATAAACAGAGATATGAGCACTGTATGTAAAAATCCGACTCTATACTGTAGAGCAGAAACAGTTGGTATAACCATAAGCGCCCCAATAAGGAGACTTCCTACAACACGAATAGATAAGGCGATAATAATTGCCACTACAGTTACAAGCAAAAAATTTAACAATTTAACTCTGATACCACTTGTCTTAGCAACCTCTTCATCATACGCTATAAAATAGAGCTCTCTTGAAAACGCAAGAAGCAGTAGCAGTGAGATTGAGCCAAAAATCATAATGGTTACAACATCTTCATAACTCACTGAAAGGATGGAACCAAATAGATAAGAGAAGAGTGAGTTATTAAACGCCCCACCAAGAGATACAATAATAATCGCTATGGCCAATGATCCAGAAAGAAGTATAGAGAGTATCGCATCAGAATAAAGAGAGAAGCTTGTTCTAAGATACTCAATTATCCAAGCTGCAAACACTGCAACAACTACAGCCATCCACAAAGGGTTAAAACCTGCAACAAGACCAACCGCAACGCCTACAAGTGCAGAGTGTGCTAAAGTTTCACTCATTAAAGAGTAGCGTTTTAAAACTATAAATGTTCCACTTATAGAGGCAAGTGTAGCGATTAAGATTCCCGCTATAAATGCTCTTTGCATAAATTCATAGGAGAGCATTTCAATCATGACATTCCCTCCATATTAATGCTCATGCTTATGGTTGTGAATAAGGTGCGCTTCAATACCATAGAGTGCACTCATATCTTCACAACTTAAAGTCTCTTTTGGATTATTGCAAATTGTAGCTTTTTGATTTATAGTAAAAAGTCTCCCTATATCATCAGCAATAACCCCTATATCGTGTGTAATAAAAACTATAGTAATCTTCTCTTCTTTGTTGAGTTTTGCTAAAAGTGCATAAAAGTTTTTTTGTGAAACCATATCTACACCTGTATTTGGTTCATCTAAAATCAAAATTTCTGGATTTGATGCAAGAGCACGAGCAATCATTACGCGTTGACGCTGTCCACCTGAGAGAGTACCAACCATTTTGTCTTTTAGGTTCAGTACATCCATTTTTATCATTGCATCTTGCACTGCACTCTTATCTTCATTACTCATTCTTCTAAAAAAAGTTCTTTTTGAAACCCTTCCCATTTTAACTATATCTTCTACTGTCGCAGGAAAATTTTCATCAACCAATGAGGCACGTTGGGGAACATACCCTATCTTATGCCACTCTTTAAAGTTTTTAATCTTTTTCCCATATAGTTTGATAGAGCCTTCAGTTGGTTCTTCAAGACCTAAGAGCAGTCTTATTAGAGTCGTTTTACCCCCTCCATTTGGTCCTATAATAGCAACATACTCTCCATTAAAAATTTCTAAAGAGATAGATATAAGTATGTTTAAACCTCTGACACTATAGTTTAAACTTTTAACATCAAAGATAGGTACTTTAAATTTTATTGACACTCAAGAGCCTTAGATATTTTCTCTAAATTAAGATACATCATCTCTTTGTATGTAAGATTGTTTTTCGCTTCATCTGCTGTTATATTTCCCAATGGCTGAAGCACATCTACAGCGACTTTAGCTTCATTTGCTATATTTTTTATGGCTCTATCGCTTACAAAAGTCTCAAAAAAAACTGTTGACACAGAGTGCTCTTTTACATGCGAAATCAGTCTTGCCATATTTTTTGCACTCGGCTCTGCTTCTGGTGAAAATCCACTCAATGACTCTACATGAAAATCATATCTACTAGATAGGTATCCAATAGCATTATGATTGACAATTAAAGTGTCAAGCTTACAAGTAGTGAGACTATTTTTATAATCAAGGTTCAGTTTTTCTAACATCTGCAAATAGCTGTCTCTATTTTTTAGATAGAGTAACTCATTGGATGGAGATATTTTGATTAACTCTTTTGTTATAAGGTTTGTAGCTATTGCCATATTTGAAAAATCTAGCCAGTAGTGTGGATCTATTCTATTATGGGCACACTGGTTATCATGAAAATCATGGTGTTCATGCTCATCTTGCTCTAACTCTCTTAAAGTCATATGTTTACTCATGTCAATGACCCTATTTTGGAACTCAAATCCATCTGTCCAAGGTTCCAAACCAGCTCCGCTATAGAGAACAAGTTCACTTTTGCTTATTTCTATCATAGATTTTGGTGTCGGCTCATACGAGTGAGGGTCAACACCAAATGGAATAATGTTGACAATTTTTAATGTATCGCCAGAGATATGTTTCGTTATATCATAAAGAGAAAATGTACTCACAGCAACCATAGGCTTTTGGACTTCAACCTTTGCATCTTGTTTCATCACAAACATCTGTAATAAAAAAAGAGCAATTATGAGTAAAAATATAATTTTTCTAAAGTCTCTCATGCTTTTACATCCTCAATAAAATTTTTAAAATTATACCTAAAATTGTATTATGATTATTTTTTGGGTATAATTCGCAACTTTTAATATTCAGGAATATATTTATGACAACAAGTTTTTTATTTGTAACACAAATAGTTTTAGTTGTAATCTTAGTAATAGCCGTACTGTTACAAAAAAGCTCAAGCATTGGTCTTGGAGCATATAGTGGCTCAAATGACTCTGTATTTGGAGCAAAAGGCCCAAACAGCTTTTTAGCAAAAGCAACTTTTACTATCGGGTTTTTATTTGTAGTAAACACAATTACGCTTGGATATATGTACTCTCAAGCTAATCAGGCATCTGTAGTTGACAATATGGTAGAAGAGACAAATGTTGCTGCACCTACAACAGCTCCAGTACCTTCAACTACACCTGAAGCTCCAGCTAAATAAGTTATAAAATAGTTGCTTAAAGTAGCTATTTTAACTCTACACAAACTCCCACAAAGTCACTTTTATATCATTTAAAATATTTCTTGCTACAATTACATTATTATTTTTTCATAACTACAAGGAAACGAAATGCTTAACGAAATATATAGCAACTGCGAAGCAAAAATGCAAGGTAGCATAGAACATATGCAAAGAGAATTTAAAACACTGAGAACTGGTAAGGTTCTAATATCTGTTTTAGATAATGTAAAAATTGACTACTATGGAACGCCTACACCACTTGATCAAGTTGGTTCTGTAATAGCTACTGATGCAACGACAATCGTTGTAAATCCTTGGGAAAAAAATCTTTTACCTGACATAGAGTCTGCAATTGCTGCAGCAAATATTGGTGTAAACCCAAATAATGATGGTGACCAAATTAAACTATTTTTTCCTCCTATGACAGTTGAGCAACGTCAAGACTCTGTAAAAAAGATGAAGGGTATGGGTGAAGATGCAAAAGTTTCAATCAGAAATGACAGAAAACACTCAAATGACCAAGTAAAGAAACTTGAAAAAGAGAAAGAGATTACGCAAGATGATTCAAAATCTGCTCAAGATCAAATTCAAAAAATTACTGATAAATTTATATCTAATATTGACAGCATCTTAAAAGATAAAGAAGCTGAAATTTTAAAAGTTTAATCATGGACGTTAAAAAAACATATATGGACGCCGATGCTCTTTTAGAGGGGCATTTTAAACTCAGTAGTGGTAATCACTCACAGTTTTATCTACAATCTGCAAAAGTTTTAGAAGATCCAAAAACTGCAAAACTATTAGCTGAAGCTTTAGCAGTTCAAATCAAAGAGTCTGGACTTGAGATAGACACAGTTTGTGCTCCTGCACTCGGTGGTCTTATTGCTGGTTTTGCACTAGCAACTGCTCTTGATGTACGTTTTATTTTTGCTGAGCGTGTTGATGGCGTTATGAATATTCGTCGTGGTTTTGAAGTAGCAGAGGGTGAAAAAGTTTTGATGTGTGAAGATATCATTACTACTGGTGGTTCTGCTATGGAAGCTGCCGCTGTTGTTAAAGAACTTGGCGGTGAGATTGTTGGTGCTGCTGCACTTGCAAACCGTGGTTTTTGTAAACGTGAAAACTCTGATGTAACAACGCAGCCTAACTGTAAATTACCTCAAGATATTCCATTTTTTGCACTTGCCGACTTTACTTTTGAGATGTATGCACCAGATGCTTGTCCTCTATGTAAAGATGGAAGTGAAGCTATTAAACCAGGTTCACGCGGAAATTAAATGTTCTGCTTACTTGTACTCTATCTGACAGGTAAGCATTCTTTCCACTAGCACTCTTGCTACCTCAACTTTTCCATCCACAATAGTCGTTATATCTAAGTCGTGTAACTTCTCTTTTTCTTCTAAGGAGATGACTTTTACTATCAGGTTTACATTTTTCGTATGTTCTAAAACTGCTTCACAGATGAGTCGTTTTTTCTCTATGTTATCTAAGGTTACAATTACCGATGCCGCCTTTTCAATATGCATTGCGTTAAGTATAGAGAGTTTTGAAACATCCCCTAAATAAGCCTCCCTACCATCTTGTATAGCCTCTTTTACATGTTTATAGCTGTTATCCACAACTATGTAAGGAACCCCTAACTTATCTAAATCTTTTGTCACAAACTTACCTACAACACTATACCCGCAAACTACAACATGATTCTCTCTATCGGCTAGTGATATGAGTTCCTCAACTGAACTGCTCTCTTTAGATAAGAACTCTACAATACGTTTAATTCTAGTTATAAAAAATGGCGTTATTATCATTGAAAATATGACAATAAGCACCAAGAACTGCGTCAAATTCTCTTCAATAATTCCACCACTACTAGCAACTGCGAATATAACAAAAGAGAACTCACCAACTTGCGATAGTGCCAAGGCTGTTTTTAAAGAAGTTGTATGCTTGTCTGAAAAACGAACTACAGCATAAATAATAGCAGTTTTTACAATTAAAACGCCTATAAAAAGTGCTATTACTAACTCTATCTTATCGATAAAAAGAGCTAAATCAATCTTCATTCCTACAACAACAAAGAATGTACCCAAGAGTATATCTTTAAATGGTGCTATGTCTGATTCGACCTTATGGTGATACTTTGTTTCTGCGATAATCATACCAGCAACAAAGGCACCAAGTGAATAAGTGAATCCCATATAAGAAGCGACTAAAGAGGCACCAAGAACGATAAATAAAACAGAACCCATAAATAGCTCTTCAAGTTCTGATGAGGCTGAAAAGTGTAAAAGCCACGTCATCAATCTTTTCCCCACTATAAAAAGTAATCCAAGAACAACTATTGCGCTGGTCAATGTATCTCCAAGAATCACCCATACACTCTCATGACCTTCAGATGCTAAAAAACCTATCAAAATCAAAATCGGGATAACAGCTATGTCTTGAAAGATGAGTATTCCTGTAGCTCTTTGTCCATAAGGTCGGTATATCTCTTTAGAACTCTTTAGATAACTTAGCACAACAGCAGTTGAGGAGAGAGCAAAGGCTAAAGAGACAATAAGTGAAGACTTCATATCTAAACCAAAGAGATAATGACTTAATGCGTAAACAACTAAAGCAGTTAATCCAACTTGCGCAGACCCATTACCAAATATCTCTTTTTTCATGGAGCCCATTTTAGACAAGGAGATCTCTAGTCCAATGGTAAACATCAAAAATACTATACCAAACTCTCCAACAAGTTCTAGTGTATGTGACTCATTGAGGTATCGTAAATCAAAAGCATACACCATGACCGTACCGGTAAAGATATACCCTATAATCTGTGAAACGCCAATACGTTTTAAAAAAATGTTTATAATAATTGAAATACCCAAGGCAACAATAATATAAAGAAGTGCGTTTTCCATAATCTAATCTCTTATTTAAATAGGTCATTATATATTAAAAAACCTATTTTTTGATAGAATTAGTGCAAAAGAAATAAGCACATGTATAAATATCTTATAATTCTATTAGTAGCAATACTACTTCTCATCTCATTTAATAAGGAAAAGTCTTACGTGAGTAAATTAAGTGAGCCCGATACAATTTTAGCCTTTGGAGATAGTATAACCTATGGTTTTGGGGCTAAAAATCACGAAAGCTACCCCTACCTACTCGCACAATCTACTAATTTAAAAGTAATCAATGCAGGTGTTAATGGTGACACTTCCTATGATGGACTTCAAAGGCTCCCAAGCCTGCTAGAGAAGAACTCTATAAAACTAATACTTTTATGTTTTGGCGGGAATGACCTCTTACAAAAAAAATCTTTAGATGCACTCAAAAATAATTTAAAAAAGATGATTCAGCTAGCAAAAGCTAAAAATATTGATGTAGTTCTCATATCTGTTCCTGATGTATCTCTTCTTGGGCTTAACCCTTTAGATTTATATGATGATTTAGCTGATGAAGAGGATGTAGAGCTTATCGAAGGTCTTCTCTCTCATGTACTGAGTCGCTCTTCCCTCAAAAGTGACTATATTCACCCAAATGCAAAAGGATATAAATATATAGCAGATGAAATTCACACACATCTAAAGTCAAATAAATGGATTCAATAACTCTCTCTACTCTATACAGATTTTAAGAGACTTTATATTATAATCGCGAAATTATTATATTGGAGTTTTTGCATGACTAAATACATTTTTGTTACCGGTGGGGTTTTAAGTTCTCTTGGAAAAGGGATTACTGCTGCTAGTGTTGGTACTCTTCTTAAACACTCCGGTAAAAAAGTGGGCATGTTGAAAATCGATCCATATATCAATGTTGACCCTGGAACAATGAGTCCACTGGAACATGGTGAAGTTTTTGTTACAAAAGATGGGGCTGAAACTGACTTAGATATCGGGAACTATGAACGCTTTTTAGATAGTTCATACTTAAAATCATCAAACTTTACCACTGGACAAGTTTACTCTTCTGTAATAGAGCGTGAGCGTGCTGGTGGTTACCTAGGTCAAACTATTCAAGTTATACCTCACATTGTTGGTGAGATCGTAAACCGTATCAAACTTGCAGGTGAGGGTCATGACATCTTAGTAGTTGAACTTGGTGGAACTGTTGGGGACATCGAAGGTCTTCCTTTTATGGAAGCTATTCGTCAAATGAAACATGATGAAGAAGTAGAGGGTACATTTTTTATTCACGTAACGCTTATCCCTTACATCAAAGCTGCTGGTGAAATGAAATCAAAACCAACGCAACACTCCGTTCAAGAACTTCGCCGTATCGGTATCACTCCACAGATGATTATTGCAAGAAGCGAAAGAGCACTTCCAAAAACTTTCAAGAAAAAACTTGCAATGAGTTGTGATGTTCCTAATGATAGTGTGATTGAAGCACTTGATGCGGCAACTATTTATGATATTCCTGTTACATTCTTAAGACAAAATATCTTAAAGCCAATAGCCAAAGAGTTAGAACTAGGTGATATAGACCCTGATATGGAAGAGTGGGACTCTTTGGTTAAGAAAATTGTACAACCAAAAAACAAAACAGTCGTTGGTTTTGTAGGAAAATACCTTGAGCTCAAAGAGGCCTATAAATCTTTAACAGAATCCCTTATTCACTGTGGTGCACACTTAGATACACGTGTTGAAATTTGCTGGGTAGACTCTGAACAGATAGAAGAGAGAGGTGCTGAGGCACTTTTAGCTGATTGTGACTCTGTTTTAGTTGCTGGTGGTTTTGGTTCTCGTGGTGTTGAGGGCAAGATACAGGCTATTGAATATGCTCGTGTAAATAAAGTACCCTATTTAGGTATCTGTCTTGGAATGCAACTTACACTTGTTGAATACGCAAGAAATGTTCTTGGTCTTGAGGGTGCTAACTCTATTGAGTTTGACGAAGAGACTCCATACCCTATGATTTATCTCATTGATAATTTCATGGACCAAAGTGGGAACTCACAACTAAGAACACATAAATCACCAATGGGTGGAACACTGCGTTTAGGGGAATACCCTTGTGATACAAAAGAGGGTTCTATAATCAGAAAAGCATACAATGGTGAGAAAACTATTTATGAAAGACACCGTCACCGTTATGAAGCGAACCCTACATATCGTGAGCAGTTAGAAAAAGCTGGTATGATAGTTACTGGTGAGTCAAACGGTTTGATTGAGACTGTAGAGATTGAGGGGCATCCTTGGTTCCTAGGTGTTCAATTTCACCCAGAGTTTACATCGAGACTGCAAACGCCAAACGCATCTATTCTTGCGTTTGTAGCGGCTAGCTTAAGTGCTGAATAACACTTAAGTTAGTTACTTCTTTTTCTTTGTTGGCTTAGTTTCCATATCGTAGAAGTAGTTTGTTGCTTCTACAAAACCATCTAAAGAGCCACAATCAAAACGCTTTCCTTTAAACTTGTAACCTAAAACCATCCCTTTTTTTGCTTGCGCTAACAGGGCATCCGTAATCTGAATCTCTCCATTTTTTCCCGGTTTAGTCTTTTCAATAAGTTCAAAAATATCTGGAGTTAAAATATAGCGACCAATAATTGCTAAGTTTGAAGGCGCTTTATCGTTATCTGGTTTTTCAACCATATTATCAAGCATAAAAATTCCATCTTCAATCTCTTTTCCAGAGATTACACCGTACTTATATACTTGATCTTTTGGTACTTCCATAATTGCCACAATAGAGCATTTGTACTTCGCATAGAGTTTAATCATCTGCGTTAAAACACCATCACCATCAGGATTAACACATAAATCATCTGCAAGGATTACAGCAAAAGGAGCTGCATCTCCAACGAGAACTTTTCCTTTGTATATAGCGTCACCAAGACCTTTCATCTCATTTTGACGCGTGTATGTGAATGTACAGTTTTTTATCAAACCTCTAATGCCATCTAAAAGTTCCTCTTTTGAACTTCCCTCTATCTGATGCTCTAACTCATAACTTCTATCAAAGTGGTCAGTAATCGCACGTTTTCCACGACCAGTAATAGTTGCCATGATACTACAGCCTGCTTCATAAGCCTCTTCAACACCATACTGAATAAGTGGTTTAGTTAATATTGGCAACATCTCTTTTGGCATTGCTTTCGTTGCTGGTAAAAATCTTGTACCATATCCCGCTGCTGGGAATAGACATCTTTTAATCATTTTTTTTCCTTTTATTTAATTTAATATTTTAGCCACATCACTTGGTAGGGCTCTAGTTCCACTTTTGATGGAGAATCAATAACTATATCTGATAATAAATCACTTAATGGATAATACACATTATCTGCTAAATCAACACTTATATGCTGCTGCGAAAAGTTATTTAAAACCAATATATGCTCTTTCTCATCAACTGAGTGTTGTAAGATCGCAAATATATTTTCACCTAAGTCTAAAAACTCAAACTTACCAAAAGGGTTAAAGGCTTTTTCATGCGTTCTTATTGAAATAAGCCTTTTATATGCTGCAAAAATCGTTTTTTCAAAATTGCCATCTGTGCTCAATAAGGAGACTAAATGTTTGTAGTTAAACTTTTCTCGATTTATAGAGCGGTTTACACCAGTTAATTTAACACCTTCAAAATAGTTTCTTGAACCAACAAGTGAATGGAAATAGACTCCAGGAACACCCGGCATAGCCAGTACAACTGCTTGTGTTAAAAGCATTTTTTTAATCCGTAAGGGTGTTGCTTCTAGTGGGCCGCTTAAAATATCGATATAACTACAGTTTATCTCATACGGTTTTTTACCTTCAGGAGTATCTCTGTAAGAGATTAATCCTCCATTTTTTTTCGTATTTTCAACAAGGCTGTCAATCTCAGTATCACTCAGTAGCCCACTAGCTGGTCTCAGTCCACACCCATCATGTGAAGCGGTAAAATTAAAAAAACAGACCTTATCGCTAGGGAGAGTCAAAGTCTGCGCCCACTGCGTTAGTTTTTTTGTATCGCCTTGTAAAACAGAGTGCGCTAAGAGTGGAGGAAGAGCAAAATTATATACCATCTGCGCCTCATCTTTTCCACTACCAAAATAAGAGATGTTTTCATTATGAGGAACATTTGTCTCCGTAATTATGATGACTTCTGGAGCAACCTCATGTAAGACCTCACGCATAAGCTGTATCAACTCATGCGTTTGTGGCAGATGCACACTCTCACTTCCTATCTCTTTCCAAATAAACGCAATAGCATCCATTCGAATCAGCGTAGATCCTTTTTCAACGTAGTAAAAGAGAGCATCTAAAACCGCTATTAAAACCTTATAGTTTGAGTAGTTCAAATCAACCTGATCTCGTGAAAAAGTAGTCCAAACGTTATGAATCTTTCCATCTATATCTGTAAACTCAGAGAGTAATGGTGTCGCTCTTGGACGCACAACCATAGACAAATCAGCAGATGGGTCTACATCCCAAAAGAAGTTTTTATACTCCTCATCTCTAGCCAAGTAAGCCTTGAACCAATTGGAGTATTGAGAGATGTGATTTATAACACCATCAACCATTAAACGATAAGAGCTACTTATCTCTTCAATCTCCCTCCATGAACCAAGTTTTGGGTCAACCTCACTATAGTTTATAACTGAGAATCCATCATCAGAGGAGTAGGGGTAAAATGGCAAGATATGTACAGAGTTTATAACACCTTTTAAATGCTTATCTAAAAAATTGAGAAGTGTCTCAAGTGGTGCCTCATTTATACACTGCACTTGATCTCCATAAGTAATGAGTATCGTATCTTTTTCACTAAGATGATACTCATTTGATTGGATTCTTTTCTTATATTTTTTTACAAGCTCTTTGACACCATCATAAGCTTTTTTTGCATCTTCTTTAGAGTAGAGGGCCTCAAGCCTCTCATTGATAGTGTGTGATTCATAATGGATGTATGGCATAGGTATTAATTTTCCTCTTTTACTTTATCTCTAAACTTATCAGAAAATTCTGGTAGTACTGAGCGAACAGTAATCCATGGAGATAAAGATGCTACACCCATTGGATCTTCATAAAACTCTGCGGCAGCTTCCTTGATAGCTTCCTCAAAAGCCTCAACTGCATTAATCTCATTTTGTCTATTATAGTCGAGTTTGTTTATCTTACTCAAAGCGTTATATTTTGAAATTTCAAAACGTGACTCTTGATAGTATGAAGCGAGAAGTGTCTTAAAAGAGGCTTCTGAGAACACTACACCCTCTTGCGCTAAAATACGAAAGAGTGTTTTAGCAATATCATTTGCCATTTTATATACTCCACCACCTTCAGATTGTGAACCTAACTCTTGGTGCTTATGCTCATAACTCTCCATAATTTCTGTTTGGCAGATACGGCGGTTTGAAGTATTTTTATACACTTCAGAGAGTGTTGAGACTTCTAAGCCCCATGTAGGTGAAATACCTATACCACGACCCAAAGAGCGTATAAATGCAAACTCACCCGAAAGCGCATAACGGAAACTTTCCATATAACTAAGATATCTGTTAGTGCCAAATGTTAGTGTTAGTGCTTTGATGAGAGGTGTATAAAAAAGGCGTGTAACACGGCCATGAAGTTTATGTGTGACACGAGAGTAATAACCTTTGTTAAATTCAAAATCGAGTGCAGGGTGCACGATTGGATAAAAAAGACGTGCAACAACAGCACGGGAATAGTTTACTATGTCACAATCATGTAAAGCAAAAGCGTAATTATCTTGGTTTGTTAAACCATACCCTATCATGGTCCAAACATTACGCCCTTTTCCCGGTGTGTCTAAACCAGGAAAACCCTCATCAGTAAGCTCTTTATATATCTTTTTAATCTGTGGTCCATCGTTCCACAAGACCTCAACTTTACATTTTAAAACACTCATTCTCTCTTTGACTTCCAAGAACTGTTCGTGAGTAGCTTGATCGAGTCCTAAGATAATTTTAGAGAGATACTCAACACCCTTGAGTTCATCAATAATAGTCTGCATTGCAGGAGTTTCAAACTCTGAATAAAGTGCTGGGAGTAAAAGCACCATATTTCTTCTCTTGGAGAACTCTAATAAATCCTCTTCCATACTCTCTAAAGATCTATTACCAACATTTTGCAGTGTCGTTATAACTCCATTTTGAAAAAAATCTGCCATCTCTTATCCTTTAAATTTATCTGTCTGTAGAATTATCGCAATATCAATTACATTTGTTCCACTAACACCTGTAATAACAAGATCATCAGTTTGTCTAAAAAAATTATGACTATCAAAACTCTTTAGGTATGTATCAATATTTAAACCTAACTCCTGTGCTTTTTTACAGCTTTTCTTGTCAACCACTGCACCTGCAGCATTTGAATTTCCATCTATACCATCTGTACCAGCAGATAAAAAGCATATCTCTTTTCCATCTAAACATATACTTTTTAACATGAGTAGTGCAGCATGCTGGTTTCTACCACCCTCTCCACTACCTGTAACATTAACCGTACATTCACCACCAAAAATTATACACTCTTGAGGTGAATGCTTAAGTATGCTTTTCATATAATCAACCATCACCTCTACATCGCCACTCATTGGCTCAGTTATCTCTTTTACATCCAAAACAAGCAGTCGTGCGCTCTTACTCGCTGCCGCTATTGCATGTTGATTTGATGCTATGACATAGTGTTTGATATTTGGCTTTGGCGTCTTTGGCGTTTCACGTAATAAACCAACTGAGCCTCTATTGAAAACATCTTGTACAGCTGGGGGCAAGGTACTAAAAATCTCTTTTTCTTCTAATATCTTTTTTGCTTCACCGTAGGTACTTTTATCTGCGTACGTTGGTGCTGAACCTATACTGTACAAATCGTTACCAATGATGTCTGAAATCACAAGCACAGCCCCAGACGCTTTGCATGATTCAATTAAACGTCCGCCTTTTATTTGTGAGAGATGTTTTCGTACACTATTCATCTGAGTAATCTCAAGACCACTTCGAAGCATCACATCAGTTGTAGTTTGTATATCTTCTAAGCTGATTGTCTCTTCAGGTATCTCTATAAGTGCTGAGCTACCTCCTGAGAGCAGATAGATGAAGAGATCTTTTTCACTACAGCTCTTCATACTCTCTAGAAGCTCTGTCGCACTATTAATACTCTTTTGAGTTGGAATTGGGTGAGATCCCTCACGGACATCTATATATTGAAGTTTTTCATTAGTAAATGGACAAACGATAACTCCACCACTGATTTTAGAGGCTAAAATCACTTCCATCTCATACGCCATTGTAAATGCCGCTTTTCCAGAGCCAAATATATATAAGTTTTCATATGCGTTTAAATCATACTTATCCTGACCTATACTCAAGATATCACCTTCTAGTTTACAATACTCATGCATAAAATTTTTTGGCAGGGATGCTTCGAGTGCGTCATTATATATTTGCGTTGCAATAATTTTATTTGACATCAAATATCTCTTTTATTGAACTGTTCCAACCTTTTGGACCACTAAACGCAGTTTTATGAATATCTTTGGTCCCTATAGGTGCATAGCTGCCATCATATTTTTTCACAAGGACACCTATATCAGCCTCTTTTATCATAGAAAAATCATTGGCACTATCTCCTAGTGCTATCTTTTTATGAAGCGTGTTATGATACTCATCATACATATGTGTAAGATTGTTCATAGCGTTTGCTTTGTCTTGATTGAGTGAGATGAGATGAAAAAAACGACCTCCCTCTACTATATCTAAGCCTTCAAAATTTGCTTTCTCTTTAAGTTCAGGAATTAAGGAGCTATCATCTATTATAAATGGCTCTGTAAAGTCACGTTTCATTGCATCTATAGCACTCGGCTCATCAAGTTCTGTCAACTTTACTACCTCTTCTACGCTCATGTCTCCAAATCCTTTTATAGGATATTCGCGTTTGAGACTTGTGAAAAAAAGTCTCAATTCAATATATGAGTGCGCATGAGAGACTTTAATCCAATCCTCTTTATAGATCATAGCATCCGCTAATATACAATTTGATGGGATAAAGATTCCTGCTCCATTTTCCACAATAAAAGGGGAATGAAGTCCAATATTTTTTTGGAGTTTAATAACTTCAGAAAATGTTTTACTTGTTGCGATTATAATAGAGATTGATTCACTCTTGAGGTACTCTATAGCCTCTTTGGCATCACTAAAGTCATAATCATCATGATTTAAAAGTGTTCCGTCCAAATCAGTAAATACAATGTAGTTATTTTTTTTCATGAGAGTATTCTACCCTATCAAAAGAGCATAAACTTCTCTAGAGTGTATAATATTTGCTCAGTTAAATTAGTTTAAATAATAATCATATGAAAGCAACAACTCTAAATAATCTTTGATATAATCATTAAATATTTAACATTGGAGATTATACGATGGCTCATAAAAATGCTGGACAAAAAGTAAAAAAAGAGGAATTAATTGATATCAATGCACTCATTGAATCTTATTATTCTTCTAAACCGGATATCTCTTTACCTCAACAGAGAGTTGTATTTGGAACATCTGGGCATCGTGGTAGCTCTTTTAAAAACAGTTTTAATGAGACGCATATCTTAGCAATTTCTCAAGCCTTATGTGACTATAGAAAAAGGAACAATATCAATGGAACACTTTTTATAGCCAAAGACACCCACGCCCTTTCAACTCCTGCTCAAATCACTGCACTAAGGGTTTTCATCGCTAATGGTCTCTCATGTGCCATAGCGGAAAATGAGGGTTATACACCTACTCCGGTCTTATCTTTTAGTGTAATCGAAGCCAATAAAACAAGTCAAACGCAATGTGATGGCGTTGTAATCACCCCATCACATAACCCTCCTCAAGATGGTGGTTTTAAATACAATCCCCCAAACGGTGGTCCTGCTGATACTGATATAACATCTCTTATCGAAGCAGATGCGAATGCTTACATAGAGAATGATTTAGCAGGTGTAAAAACTGTGAGTGAAGAGGAGGCCTTAGCAAAAGTAGAGCTGGTAGATTTTATAACTCCGTATGTAGAAGCACTCGATGAGATTATAGATATGAAACTTTTACAAAACAGTTCACTCAAAGTAGGTGTTGACCCTCTTGGTGGCTCTGGCATAGAAGTTTATAAAAAAATCAATGAGATATATGGTCTTGGTTTAGACATTGTGAATGACAAAGTTGATGCAAGCTTTAGCTTTATGTCGTGTGACCATGATGGAAAAGTGAGAATGGATTGTTCATCTCCTTATGCAATGGCTTCACTTGTGAGCTTAAAAGATAAGTATGATTTAGCATTTGCCAATGACCCTGATTTTGATCGTCACGGTATAGTAACTCCAACAGGGCTTATGAATCCTAACCATTATCTCTCTGTAGCTATTTGGTACCTTTTTCAAAACCGTCCTACTTGGAGCAGTGAGCTGAAGATAGGAAAAACACTCGTTTCAAGCTCTATGATAGACCGCGTAGCTGAATCTATAGGTAAGACCTTAGTCGAGGTTCCTGTTGGCTTTAAATGGTTTGTAGATGGTCTCTGTGATGGCAGTGTTGGTTTTGGTGGAGAGGAGTCTGCAGGCGCTTCATTTTTACGCAAAGATGGTTCTGTTTGGTCAAGTGATAAGGATGGAATCATACTCAACCTTTTGGCTTACGAGATTACGGAGAGACTCAAAAAAGACCCTTCGATGATTTATAGAGAGCTTGAAGAGCAGTTTGGTGTCTCTTACTATGAGAGAGCTGATGCTCCTGCTTCTAGTGAGCAAAAAGCGAAACTCAAAAAACTCTCACCAGATGACATCACTTCAAAAACGCTCGCAGGCGAAGAGATAACAGGCATCTATACAAACGCAAGTGGAAACAATGCCCCAATAGGTGGACTCAAAGTAGCCACAAAAAATGGCTGGTTTGCTGCTCGCCCATCAGGAACTGAAGATATCTACAAAATCTACGCGGAGAGCTTTATCTCTCCGGAGCACCTGAGTCTCATCCAAGAAGAAGCTAAAGCTATAGTGCTAAGTGTAATCTAATGGCATGGAAACCACAAACACCCTATCTCACTGCTGATGGAGTAGTTGAGATATATGATGACAAAGAGAGCTTTTTAGGGATAGTCCTGATTCAAAGAAAAAATGAACCACTTGGCTTAGCACTTCCGGGTGGATTTGTGGATGTTGGAGAGAGCGTTGAGAGTGCTGTAGTGCGCGAGATGAAAGAGGAGATATCTTTAGACGTAGAGATAACTAAACTCTTAGGCATCTACTCAGACCCCTCGCGTGACCCACGTTTTCACACAGCCTCCACAGTTTATATCTGTAAAGCCTACGGAGAGCCACTCGGTGCAGATGATGCTAAAGAAGCAACTCTTTACACCCTTGACGCAATCCCTTTAGAAAAGCTTGTGTTTGATCATAGAAAGATTATGGAGGATTATCTACTCTCCATAATGTGACCACATTCTAGAAATTCTCACTACTTTGTCAGATTCTCTCACTTCATACACAAGTCTATGTTGTATATTTACCCTTCTTGAATATGAGCCATGTAAGTTGCCTACCAGTTTCTCATAAGGAGGAGGATTTTGAAGTGGATCTTTTTTGATAATCTCAATAAGCTCTTTAGCTTTTTTATCTAAGTTAGCACTAGATAATTTTTTCGCATCTTTCAACGCTAATTTACTGTAAAGTATCTTGTACTCTACCATTCAATATCTTCACTAAATTCACTGTCATCTGCATTCATTGACTCTTGAATTGAAGAAGCCATATTTGGTATAGAATTTAAAAACAGTGTTTCTTCTATCGCATTCCAGTCTTCTTGAGAAAGCATCACTACATTGTTTCTTTTTCCTGTAATTAGCACTGGCTCATGAGTTTGTGCTGTTTCATCCATAACATTGTAAATATCTGCTCTAACTTGACTGACCGACATAACTTTTGTCATACAGAATCCTTTTTAATTAATTTTAAATATTGTACTATATATCGTACGTTTTGTCAAGATGTGATAATTTTTTTAATAAATAGTTATCAAAAACATATTGCAATTAGACTCATAACAGGTGTGTTCAGCCCTTGAAGATAGCCAATAAATTGCCACTAGGTAATTTATTGGCTACTATGAGACTGTGAAATAACTAAACCCTAATAATACACATAAGAAACAGTTCGTTATTAACGGACTTTAAGAGGTATTTATGAGTGATAAATATAAAGAGGGATTAAACCGTAGTCAGCAATTACTTTTTCCTCCAAGTCTTGATGAATATGTAGATAAAGATAATTCCGTAAGAGCAATAGATGATTATGTATCGCTCTTAGATTTAAAAAGATTAGGTTTTAGTGATACCTCTAAAAGCTTATCAGGTCAAAAATCTTATGCACCAAAGTTACTGTTAAAAATATATATCTATGGTTATCTTAACAAGATACGAAGTTCTCGTAACCTTGAAAAAGAGAATAGTAGAAATGTAGAACTCATGTGGCTAACAGCAGGACTTAAACCAACTTATAAAACTATAGCAGACTTCAGAAAGGATAATCCAAAAACTCTTAAAAAAAAGCAAAGTCTAAATCTGATTTAGCGCTTCTTAAAAGTCTCAATAAAACTCAGTATAATCGTACTGACCCCGATGCGAGCGTTATGACTAAACCCTCGCATAATTTAATGGCTTATAACTCTCAAATATGCGTAGATGACAAATACAAGTTTATAGTAGCTACAGATGTTACATCATCAGGCTCAGATAAACAAGAGCTTTATAAGATGGCTTTACAAACTAGAGAGGTTATAGATAATCAAGACCTGATAATAACAGCTGATAAGGGCTACTCTTCAGCGATAGAGATTAAAAAATGTATTGATGATGGTATCAATACAGTAGTACCACTAGTAAGAACAGGTCAAGAACTAAAAAACAAAGGTAAGTTTACGAAAGATATGTTTATCTACGATAAAGACAAAGACGCTTATGTCTGCCCTAACAATAAACTCATATCAAGAACTTCATCTTTAAATCAATCATACGCTCGTACTATGTACTTGTATAGAAGTTCTCAAACTGACTGTAATGCCTGCCTAATTAAAGATAAATGTTTAGGTGAAAAGACTAAAAATAAACAGACTCAAAGATGGGAACATCAAGAGCTACTTGACAACTATAATACCAATATGCAAACCGATAAATCAAAAGCCATTATCAAAAAGAGAAGTGCAATAGTTGAACACCCATTTGGAACAATCAAAAGGAGCTTAGGTTGGGATCACTTCTTAGTGAGAAGTAAAAAGAAAGTAGCTGGTGAAAATGCTCTTATTATGTTTACATATAATTTTAAACGCCTACTGAATCTTATAGGGATAGTTCTATTTAGAAAACTGAATAGCCATCAAAGATGGGGATATGGAGTCTATAAGAGAAGAGATAGCTCTTTATATCGCTAATTTCAGGCTCTATATGGCTAAAATAATGTCAATTATTTTTATGGTACAATTTAGACGATATAATTTCTAGAAATCGAACTATTACGAACTTTGGGGCTTGATTATTTCACAGTCTCTACGTTTTGTTATGTGTTTAGTCATTGCCTGTTGTCTATGTTTAAAATCTACAATGGCTACAATAAGTTTATCATCTTCAATAAGATAAAAAAGTCTATAGTTCCCAATTCTATACCTAAATAGATTAGTAAATACCCATTTTTAGATGAGCATCACCCAATAATGAAGGTTTTTTCTCTTCTGAATTAAAATCATGTATTGCTTCTACCCTCATTGAATAACTATTCCCTCTGCCACCTGAGCAAGGAGCTAAATATGCACCTGCAGTTTTACCCCATGGTGTTCCGCCATGAGCTTTAACTACTTTAAAATTTGTAGGCAAATTAAATGTCTCACTTGGAACAGAAGGTACTTCTATACTTTTTGTGCCTTCAGTTACTTCATAACTTACTATTCCATGTCCTCCATTACGCATTTGTTCAAATGAATCATCATTAAAGATTAAAATAATTTTATTTGTTGTACTTGGTAAATTATTTATTAATAATTTTGGTGAATTTGCACCTTTTTTATTATAATCTCCACAAACTTCATCACTTGGTACAGTTATCCCATCCCATTTAGAATCTACAAATTTTACATTTAACTTTGCTATCTTTGGTGCTGGTTCATGTTTGCTACATCCTGTAAACCCAATTGTTATTGCTAATGCAACTATCCCGTAAACTAATTTTTTCATCTTTTTCTTCCTTTGTATTTGTTTCACTATCTAAAATAGTCTTACTAAAATTCAAGGCTGGTTGAACTTTGGTATAACGGCGAGGCTGAGCTCCATTAATATATAATTGAACCCTCTGAATAAGCCAATTGATTCTTCTTTATTTTGATATTCTAGTATTTTAAAAATTAACTTTCAATATTGAAGGGAATTTTTGAGTATATTTTCTATATTTTGCTTAATATTTGCAGCATTAGTCTCTCTTTTTGTGCTTTTT
>Ga0209345_10002249_pt1 | contig 21545 bp, 22 predicted proteins | sample Cruoilmetagenom7_FD_187294 | JGI IMG/M metagenome (GOLD analysis project Ga0209345, IMG submission 187294) | Oil polluted marine microbial communities from Coal Oil Point, Santa Barbara, California, USA - Sample 7 (SPAdes) (version 2) | ecosystem: Environmental > Aquatic > Marine > Oil seeps ... | reverse complement strand
GTATCTACAATAAAACCTAATTTTTTACCTGAATCGCTAAAATTCAACTGGTAATATTTAGCTTTTTTTGAATTAAATACTTGAGTACGTTTACCACTTTCAAGATTAACAACATAAACTCCAGCTTCAAAAGTAGAATCTTTACCTGTAGTTGTAAAAGCTAATTGCTTCGCTTCTTTTGCAAAAGTATAGTTAGAAACAAACTTAAAAGTATCTTGTTTTACACTATTTAAATCTTTGATTACTAAATGGTAGCCATTATCTTTCCCTACTTTTTTAACTTTCTTTTTTTTGTCTTTTTTCTTAGATGTATCTTTAGCTGAATCACTCTCTTTTTTTACTGCTGGTATATTTTCTAAAAGGTATCCAACATATCCCGACCATTTTTTTGGAATTTTGTACGACTTCACATTCCCTATTTTAATCAAAGATTTAGTTGAAGTATTAAAAATTGCTAAAGTATCTTTTGGTAATTTATCTTTTTTAACTTTTTCTCTTTTTAACTCCTTAATACTATCTTTCCAAGGTTTTATTGTGAAAATTGCAAAATTTGAATTCGATGTAAATTTACCTTTTTCGCTTCTTTCATGTTCAAAAACTAAATTAGCATTCACATCTTTAATTTTTATATGACTATCCTTTTCGCCTTTAACCAATGAATACATCACCAAATTTCCATCATTAGAAATTGTTTGACCTTTTATTGAATTCCATATTTCAAAATCTTTATGATCCAGTACTTTTTTTTGTGCAAAAGTGGTGAAAGAAATTAAAATTAAAAGTGTGGTAATTGATACTTTCATAATTTACTATTTAGTTGACTATATAATTATTTAATGTGGATGTTAGATTCATTATTAAACAACTTACTTTTTGCTAGTCTAATAATTAATTAAAGAAGAGTAACTAATTGTGTTTAATATGATAAAAATAATCCTTAGCGCACTTGAAATATGTTAATAAATTGGTAAAATTTTAACATATTGATTATTTAAAGTTATTCTAAATCATATATATCAAAAAAAACTTATAAAACACTATAACTAGCGCCCTATAAGTTTTAATTCATTAAAATTAGATAAAGAATTAAATTTTAACCTCAATAAACTTAATATTTAATTCTTTCTGAATTTGATGAATTCTTTGTAATTCATTTGGGATTACTAAAGCAATAGAAAAACCTCTTTTTCCAGCTCTTGCAGTTCTTCCACTTCTATGTGTGTAGTATTCTAATTGTTCAGGTAATTGATGATGAATTATAAAAGCCAAATTATTTACATCAATACCACGTGCTGAAACATCCGTTGATATTAATATTTGTAAACTTCCATTTTTGAAAGCTCTCATTACTTTCTCCCTTTCTCGCTGTTGCATATCTCCTTCAAGCGCTTCTACTGAAAAACCTTCCTCTTTTAAGAAATTTGCTAAATTTTGAGTACCTAATTTTGTTCTGCAAAAAATTATACCTCTTTCATCTCCTCTTTTTTCTAACAATTTAATTAAAAGCTCTGGCTTATCCTTTATGGTAGTTTTTATGAATTGATGCGTAATATTAGCATTTACTAAATCTCTTTTATTAACTTCAACTTTAGGAGCATCAGAATTGATATATGTTTTAACTATGCGCTTAATTTCCTCGGGCATTGTTGCAGAAAACAACCATGTATTTCTTGATCCAGTAGTATATTTTAATATTCTGTTTAAATCTTGTTTGAAACCCATGTTTAACATCTCGTCAGCTTCATCTAATACTAAAGTAGAAATTTTCTTAATATTAATTTCGCCTCTTTCAATTAGATCAATTAATCTACCTGGAGTTGCAACTACAATATGTGTTGTTCTTTTTAATGATTTTATTTGCTTATCAATTTTTTCACCACCATAAATTCCTTCAACAAATATTTTATCTTCAGCATATTTGGTAAATTTAAATAACTGCTTTTTTATTTGTTGCACTAATTCTCTTGTAGGTGCTAAAATTAAGGTCTGAATTTCAGGTAAATTGGCGTCAATATTATGCAAAATTGGAAGACCAAAAGCTGCTGTTTTCCCTGTTCCTGTTTGTGCTAAACCAATAAAATCTGTTTTTGAATTTAATAGTGCTGAAATAGTTTTTTCCTGAATTTCTGTAGGGGTATTAATTCCAAGCTCTTTTAATGCTTGTACATATTCCTTTCTAATTCCTAAACCTGAAAATGCTGACATATATATTAATATTTACCTTAATTTGAAAATACAAAAGGCTACTTAAAAAGTAGCCTTTTGTTATATTGTATAACTTAAAATGTTAAATCTTTTTTACTCTAACTGCATTCATCCCTTTTAAACCACGTTCTAATTCAAAAGTTACTTTATCATTTTCTTTTATTTCTTCTAATAAACCACTTACGTGTACAAAGTATTTTTCTTGTGAAGTACTATCAAAAATAAATCCAAATCCTTTTGAAGTATCAAAAAAGGAAACTTTACCTTGTCTATCAGTAGGTTCTTCTTCTCCTCTATCTTCTTTTTTAGGAATTCCAATTTCTATAGTTGAAGCATCAACTTTAATTTTATTGTTTGGATCTGGTGGTGTATCGGTAAGTTGTCCAAATTCATCAACATAGATAAACTCATTTGCTTGTCCACCAGCTGCTTTACGCTCTTCTTTTTTAAGTTGTTTATCTTTCTTTTTCTTTAAACGCTTTTTTTCTCTTTCTTTTTTACCAAAGGTTTCTTGTGATCCTGCCATTAAATATTTAATTAAATTTTTTATTGTTTACACTGTATTTTACCAAACAGTTATAATTGTTTTTATAAAGACGAAATGAATATAACTTTTTATCAAATCGGGAATATAACCAGTTTTAGTATAAAATAATTATTAACATTTTAATTTCTAAAACTTTTTGCAAATATAACATTTCAAATTTAAACATTTAAAACTATTTAAGCAAAATCTTTATTTTCAACTATTTTGTATAAAAAAAAGCCTGTTTTACACAGGCTTTTTTTTAAAAATTAATATAACATCAAAGTTATTCATTTATAAAATCATCAAATGATTTCAATTGAAACTCTTTTAGTTTTGCCTTCTTATTATATTTAACTAAATCTTTTTTAGCATTTTCAAAACGTGCTTCAAGAATACTTAAATATTCTAATTCATTACTTGAAGGTTTGTCGTAAATCTTCAATAAAGGTTTTTATGTTAAATTATTAATTGCAAGAATTAAATAAATTATCATTTTTAAATTTATCAATTTTGCAAGAGTTTAAATATTTACCTAAATTGTGATTAATTAACTACTAAAATACATACTAACTTAATACTTTTAACTATGACAATTTCAAACAACAAACCAACTTCAACTTTTTGGATTATAGGTATTGCAGCTCTAATATGGAATATTATGGGTGTTGCAGCCTACTTAGGTCAAGCATATATGACTGATGAAGTTTTAAAAGCTTTACCTGATGCTGAACAATTATATTACACAAATATCCCCGCTTGGGTAACTGCAGTTTTTGCTATCTCTGTATTTGCCGGATTTTTGGGATCTGTAGCTCTTCTTTTAAGAAAAAGCTGGGCTAAAATATTATTTATAGTATCGCTAATAGCTGTACTTTCACAGTTTACTTACAACTTTTTTATACAAGATTATATGGAAGTTACTATAGAAAAAGCATTTATGCCTATTATAGTTATTGGGCTTGCTGCTTTTTTAATTTGGTATTCGCAAAAATCTCAAGACAAAGGTTGGATATAAACTATATCTAATTATAGCATTCATAAAAAAACCTGAACTTAAATTCAGGTTTTTTTATGAGTTAAATTAATAACTTTATTACATTTGAAGCATCATGAAAAACCTTCTAATTATAGGATTTGTTTGGCCAGAACCTAGTTCAACTGCAGCTGGAACAAGGATGCTTCAACTTATTGAAGTATTTAAAAAAAATAATTATAACATAACTTTTGCTAGTACATCTTCAAAAACCAAAAACTCTTTTAACTTTACCAAAACAAACATACAAACATCTGATATTCAATTAAATAATTCAAGTTTTGATTTATTTTTAAAAACCTTAAACCCCAACATAGTTCTATTTGATCGATTTTTAACAGAAGAACAATTTGGTTGGAGAGTTGCTGAAATTTGCCCTAATGCGCTTAGAATTTTAGATACAGAAGATTTACATTTTTTACGAAATGCAAGAAAAACTGCTCTTAAAAAAAATGAAAAGCTATCATTAAGTTTATTAATGAATGATTTAACCAAACGTGAGTTAGCTAGCATTTATCGTTGTGATTTGACCCTAATTATTTCGAAATTTGAATTAAAACTATTGAAGAAAAAATTTAAAGTTAATAAATCACTTTTACAGTATGTTCCTTTTTTACTTGATCCTGTAAAATTAGATGCCATAAATTCATATCCTGCATTTGAAGAAAGAAAGAATTTTGTTACTATTGGGAATTTTAAACACGAACCTAATTGGAATGCTCTTCTATATTTAAAATCTAAAATTTGGCCATTAATACATCAAAAATTGCCTGATGCTAAAATGCTTATTTATGGGGCTTATGCAACTAACAAAGTAAATCAACTTCATAATGAAAAAGAAAATTTTTATATAAAAGGTTGGACCGAAAGCACACAAGATATTTTTATAAATGCACGAATTTGTTTAGCCCCTTTACAGTTTGGAGCAGGTTTAAAAGGTAAATTAGTTGAGGCAATGCAATTTGGAACACCAAGTGTTACAACAAAGATTGGAGCTGAGGGAATGCATAAAAATTTACCCTGGAATGGTTTTATAGAAGATTCAGTAAATGAATTTGCACAAAAATCAGTTGAGTTGTATACAAATCAAAAGTTATGGAAAATCTCTCAACAACATGGTATTGAAATTATTAATAAATGTTTTTCAAAAGAAAAATACAGTAAAAAGTTAATTAAAAAAATTGAGCTTATTAAAAAAGGTATTATAAGGCATAGATTAAATAATATTACTGGTGCATTATTAACACATCATACGGTAAAAAGCACAAAATATATGGCAAAGTGGATTGAGGAAAAGAACAAGAAATAAAATGAAACTAATTCTCTGAATTAAGAATATTTAATACTTCTAAAGGAATTCTAATTGGCTTCATAGTTTTTTTATCTAGTAAACACCAAACTGTTTTTGATTTTGAAATTAGCTTCTCACCTTTTTTTATTTCAACAAAACGCTCAGACTTAACGCCATAAGAATCACCAATCCAAGTATTAACTTGTATTTTATCGCCTAATTTTGCTGAAGCTAAATAATCTATTTCATGCCTTAAAACAACCCAAACGTATTTAGAATCAAAAACTAGGTTTGAAATACTACTCCAATGCTTTTGAGCTGCATTTTGAACCCATTGAATATAATATATGTTATTAACATGATTTAAATTGTCAATTTCATTTTTATTGACAATATGTGTAAAAGAAAATTTATTTTTATCTACCATTTTAAAATAATGTTAATAATTAACACCAGCTATTTTAATAAGAATAGTTTATTATATTATTGTTTCTACAATTTAATAATAAATAATTGGATTTATAAATGTTATAATTTACATTTACAAAACCTAAAAAAGTTCAAGAGTATTTTAATCTTTTAATATTATTTATTAAATATGATTAAAAGATTTACAGTCGTGGTAGATTGAGTTAAAAGAAATTATCGTGGGGACGACAGTTTTTTTCAAGTATATTGCGGCTGTTTTATTTAAAAGCACAGAATATTAAAACAGTTGTGAAATTAATTCTTATTATACTACCGTTGTGGGGACGACAATTATAAGATTTTCCAACTGTTTTTTACTTAATAAATGTTGTGGGGACAACAGTTTTCTTCAATTATTATAAATCAATACAACATTTTATTGGCACTACAGTTTTACCTATATTATTTTTGAATTTAAAGTTAGGAACTAATGTGTTTATATAAACCCTTTTGGATTTGTTCTTAATTTCTTTTTTGGGTACTTCATCTAATAAAATCATAATAATTATTTTTTAATAAACATTTGTGTGAAATAATTTCTTCCCTCACTATTTTGTTTTATTGATATTCCAAAATGTGTATAATTTTTATTTTCTATTATAGCTCTATGGGCATCGCTATTTAACCAAGCATTTAATACTGCTTTAGAAGAGTTATAGCCATAAGCTACATTTTCTCCAACTGATTTCGCATCGGCCTTTAACACTAGATTTTCTTGTCTTTCAGGAAAATAATCATGGTTTACTTGGTCAATTTCAACCATATAATTTGTATGTGACAAAGCTACTGACGATATAATATTTAAGCTTTCTAAAGAATGTAAATCTAGTTCTATTCTATGTGCATTTACCAAATCAAGTAATTCTAATTCCATCAAAGAATATTCAACTTTTGTTTCGTTAATTTCATCAAAATAAATTCCATCTTCTTCATTTGAGCAAGAAGTAAAAGAAAAACATACTAATGCAACTAGTATTAAATTAATTTTTAAAAATTTCATGGTAGTTGGGGTTTATAAGTTGGGGTTTTTAATTTTAAAATACAGCCGCAATTATTATCTAATATATTACCGTTGTGGGAAAGGTAGCATTAGTGATAAATTTATTGCGGCTGATTTTAGCTATACATATAATTCTATCTGATTCTAAAAAGATAAATAATTTTTGAAAACCAGATAAAACATTATTGTACAAGTGTTTTAAAGTAACAATATTATTTAATATGCTTTGTAACACAATGCTATAGAACATAGCAGCTAAAGGAATAATTATTAAAATTATTAATAATTTTGTAATCATAATCTTTGGGGTTTCTTTGGGGTTAATTTATTTATTCTTTTTTTAAAATAAGAGGTAGAAACAAAGTTCTTACTAACCATCTAACTATTAAAAAGCACTTTTCGGACTGCTTTATCAAGTATGTGACTACAGTGAGACTACCTCTATGGGTTGATTTACTTTTTCACAAATTCTTACTAATTAATTTGTTCTTACATTTTCAATCATTCTTACTCTATTTTAGGTTTTAATATTAACAATATTTAGGGGTAGTAAATATTGTTCTTAAAATAACCTTTGGTGTTTGGGGTTGATTTATTTATTCATAAATTTTATTTTAAACTTATTAATGTTCATTTAACTTAATGTTGATCTTTTTATAAAACCTAATATTTAGGGGTAGTAAATATTGTTTCAAAAAATCAAAATATTTAGGGTTGATTTATTTATTCCTAATTTTTTTTAATAATTTGTTAAGAGTCAAAATTTCACTATTTGATAAATTCCCAACAACATCATTTTCAAAATTAGAATGTATTGTTTCAATATCAGCCAACAATTTTAAACCTTCATCTGTAATTCTAATCTCTACCTGTCTTCTATTCTCCTCACTTTGAATTCTTGTGATTAAACCTTTTAAACGTAATTTTTCAACTAAACGTGTTGTATTACTATTTTTACTTACCATCTCGGCTTGTAATGCTAAAAGATTTGTTGGTTCACCATTTAATACTCTTAAAGAACGTAAAACTTGAAATTGTTGAATAGATAATGCGTATTGCTTTAGATGATCTGAAAATTTTTCATTCATCCAATTACCTGTGTGCAAAATATTTGCAATTGTTAACTCAGGTAAATTTAGCGCATCATTTTTATCATTTTTATTCAACTTCGGGGGGACAACAATTATATATACTACTATTGTATAGACATCAAATGTATATACAATTATTATAACAACCAAATATATTTGTTAAAAACTTTTAAATTTTATTGCATTTTGAAATTAATAATCTAAAAATAATAAGATCTATTTCATTTTACAACCTAGTATTATTACTGCTCTTAAAAAGAATATGCTCAATAATATCAGTACCTATAGCGATATATTAATAATTATTACAAATAAATATAGTACTGCCTTTAGTGTTAATACATTAATCCATTAAGAATTATACGATATAGAATAAATATTTTTAAAATTGTTAATAAGTCTACTTTTAGTTAATAAAAATATACTCTATTCATAGCAAAAAACGATTTACAAATACTTAAATGTAGTAACCTAGGTTGCAAATTAGTCTAATGATTAGATTTAAATTTGCCTAAAACAATTCTAATATGAAAACAATAGTTGCTGTTGCATCACAAAATAAGAAAGTAATTTTCGAACATGCAGGTAAATGCAGAAACTTTATAATTTATACAATTAATAATAATAGTGTTGAAAGCAAAAAAATACTTGAGTTATCAAAAGAAGAAACTTTACATAATGCTTCTCATAATGTTAGTAACACATTTAAAAGTAGCTTATTAGATGTTGATATACTTCTAACTAGGGGAATTGGAAATGGATTAATTCAAAAACTTGCTAGACAAAATGTTGCATGTTATAAAATTGAAGAAACTGATCCAGACACAGCTATACATAAACTAATTAATGGAACTTTAGAAGCTGTAGCTCCAGTATCTCATAGTACATCTGGATGTAACTGTAATTGTGAAGGCGGTCATGGAAACCATCACCACCACTAGATAATTATTTATATTCTTTTTCTATCAGTTATTTATCTTTTTATTTCCCATTCCTCTACCACTACCCTGTCCATTTCCCATACCTTCAGGATGTTCTTCTTCAAAATGACTTTCAAACCATTCTGGTTTTTCTATTTCATTCTCAAATATATATTTAGCTATTTTAACAATAACATCTTTATCAAATGACTGTTTTGGCATTACTTTAAATTGTTTAACAGCACCTCTCATTAAAGCATTTTCTTCTTTTGGATCTATTACCCAATTTGTCATTGCATCAACAAATTCTTCCTTAGTTTTATAAGAAACCATATATCTTTTCTTTACTGCAACCATTGGTGGTGCAATAATATCATCATGTGATTTGGCTGTTACAGAATGACAGGCATAACAATTATTTTTAAATAATATATAATCGTCAGTAGTTTCTTTACTTATTGTTGCTTCTACTACTGTTACGTCTTTCCGTTTATCATCTGCTTTCTTATTATCACAACTTATTAGAAAAATTGATATTATGGCAAATAATAAAAAATTAAATTTCATAATCTATATAGTTTTAAATATGTTTAATATATGTCTAAATTTTAATAAATACGTTACCATCCACATATTTCATTTGCACTACTAATAATTTCATTAAATTCAGCTAATGAAATATATTGAGGAACATAATTTTCTCCCTTTAACATTAATTGACTTATATAGTTTCTTAAATGATTTCTTGAACCACATTTTAATTTACTATACACATCCAAAAGATCTGTTTTAGTAGTTCTAGCTTCATTTAATTCTAAATCACTTATGTCTAAATCTTCAATAAGAGCACCTACAGTTAAAGCACCTATTAGTGATTCTTCTAATTGTGCTATTAAATCATTATATAATCCTTGAAGTATTTGATTTGAAAAAAGCCCTCTTTCAGATTGTACAGGATCATCAATATTGTATTTATTTAAAAGTGTTAAAACACTATCCATATGTTGCTGCTCACTTTGTGAAATATTGTTAAAAATAGCATTTCCATATTTTTCAAATGAATACAAATAGATATCACGTGCTAATTTTTCTTCTTCTCTTAAAAACCTTAAATCACCAATCTCATCTTGGGTAAGTGTAGTTTCAACTATTTCAATAGTATCTGATTCTTCATTAGAACAACCACTATTTATTACAAGTATTAGTGTAAATGCCGTTAAAATTACTTTTTTCATTTTGAATATATTTAGTTTTAGTAAAATGCAAAAATGATACCTTAAACTAAATATACTAGCAACAAATGTTACTCTTATACAAAAAAAGCCTCCATATAATATGGAAGCTTCTTAATTTATATACTTTAATTTAAGTTTTATCTAAATGCTATTTTACGCATACGTAAACTTAGAGGTGTAATTTCAAGATATTCATCATTTTTAATATACTCCATACACTCTTCTAATGAATAATCAATTTTTGGTGCAATTTTAACACTATCATCAGTTCCTGATTTACGAACGTTTGTTAATTTTTTTCCTTTTATTAAATTAACAGCCATATCTTCTTGTTTATTATTTTCACCAACAACTTGACCTTTATATATTTCCTGATTTGGGTCTATAAAAAATTTCCCTCTATCTTGTAGTTTGTCAATTGAATAAGCAGTTGCTTTACCTGTTTCTGCAGAAATAATAGCGCCATTATTAGATGTTCCTATCTCTCCTTTATAAACGTCAAAACCACGTAATCTATGATTAATAATAGCTTCTCCTTGTGTAGCTGTTAATATTTTATTTCGTAAACCTATTAAACCACGTGAAGGTATATCAAACTCCAAATGTTGCATATCACCTTTTGGCTCCATTACTAATAAATCTCCTTTTCTAAGACTAACTAAGTTAATTGCTTTACTTGCTAATTCTTCTGGCACATTAATTACTAAAGTCTCGTATGGCTCACATTTAACACCATCAATACTTTTTATAATTACCTGTGGGCGACCCACTTGCATTTCATAGCCTTCTCTACGCATTGTTTCAATTAAAACTGATAAATGCAAAATTCCACGACCAAAAACGTTAAATTTATCTTCAGTATCTGTATCTTCAACTCTTAATGCTAAGTTCTTTTCAGTTTCTTTATATAATCTATCACGTAAATGACGCGATGTAACATATTTACCTTCTTTACCATAAAAAGGAGAGTTGTTAATTGTAAATAACATACTCATAGTAGGTTCATCTACTTTTAATCTTGGTAGTGCTTCTGGTTCTTCCAAATCGGCAATAGTATCTCCAATTTCGAAGCCTTCGATTCCAGTTAAAGCACATATATCTCCACTTCTTACTTTTGCTACCCTATCTTTTCCTAAGCCTTCAAATGTATGCAATTCTTTAATACGTACTTTTTTAAAGCTACCATCAGCTTTGCAGAGCATATAATCTTTTCCTTCTTCTAAATCACCTCTAAAAACACGCCCAATAGCTATACGCCCAACAAAAGAAGAATAATCTAATGAAGTAATTTGCATTTGAGGTTTTCCTTTATGATATGGAGCTTCAGGAATATTTTCAATAATAGAATCTAATAAAGGAATAATATTTTCTGTTTCATCTTTCCAATCATAACTCATCCAACCATGCTTTGCAGAACCATAAACTGAAGCAAAATCTAACTGCTCTTCTGTCGCATCTAAAGCAAACATTAAATCGAATACTTTGTCATGAACCAAATCTGGTGTACAGTTTGGCTTGTCTACTTTATTTATAACAACAATTGGAGTTAATCCAAGTTCTAAGGCTTTCCCTAATACAAAACGAGTTTGTGGCATTGGGCCTTCAAAAGCATCAACTAATAGTAAAACTCCATCAGCCATTTTTAAAACACGTTCTACTTCTCCACCAAAATCGGCGTGACCAGGAGTGTCTATAACATTAATTTTCACGTCTTTATAAATTATAGAAACGTTTTTAGAAAGAATAGTAATTCCACGTTCACGCTCTAAATCATTATTATCAAGTAATAATTCTGTTCGTGCTTTACGCTCATCTAAGATATGAGCTTGGTCAATAATTTTATCAACCAATGTAGTTTTACCGTGGTCAACGTGCGCTATAATAGCTATGTTTCTGATAGATTGCATATTCTCTTTTTTTAAGAAGTTGCAAAAGTAGTTGTTTTATTTCGTTTTATGTCACAAAAGTTAAAGAATGATAGATATCATTCATTTTTTAAATTTAACTTATTATGTTTGTAATTAAACTATCAAATTATGAATTTATCAAATAGCATTGCATTATTTAATTGGAATTGGGGTATAATTGGTGCTGCCTTTATGTTTTTAGTATTTTTAGGACTTGTTGTAGCTCTTTTCTTGTTAATGAGAACTGGTAAAAAAAAGGAATAATTTCTTTTACCTAAAATAAAAAGAGCTGATTTTATCAGCTCTTTTTATTTTTATTATAGTATATTAAATTTTGCGTCTTTCACGCTCACGTTTTAATAATTCTAATTCACGATTTGTTTGACCTGCAACTGAAGTATTTTCTTCAGCTCTTCTAATTAAATAAGGCATTACATCTCTAACTGGACCAAAAGGCAAATATTTTGCAACATTATAACCTTCTTTAGCTGAATTGTAGCTAATATGATCACTCATTCCAAATAGTTGACCAAACCAAATTCTTATGTCGTTTCTTTCTAAATTATGTTTTTCAATTAAATCCATTAATAAATAAGAGCTTTCTTCATTATGTGTTCCTGAAAAAACAGCCATATCATCAATGTTTTCAATCATATATTGTTGAACATCATTATACATTTTATCTGTAGCTGCTTTATCTACACAAATAGGATCTTTATACCCATACTCTTCTGCACGCTCACGTTCTTTCTCCATATAAGCACCTCTAACTAATTTCATTCCAATTTTAAATCCTTGCGCTTTAGAACGTTTATGCATTTCTTTCAAATAATCTAATCTATCCCAACGGTATAATTGCAAAGTTCCAAATACAATTACTTTTTCTTTATTGTATTTAACCATCATTTCTTCAATTAAATCATCGGCAGCAGTTTGCATCCAAGTTTCTTCGGCATCAATTAATAATGGTATATCAGCTTCAAAAGCTGCTTTACTTACTGTATCATATCGCTCCTTAATTCTTTTCCACTCAACTTCTTCATGAGCGTCTAATTTTTCTCCTTCTGTAATTTTTTGATAAATTTTAAACCTACCAAAACCTGTTGGTTTAAACACTGCAAAAGGCAAACTTTCTTTTTCTTTACCAAATTTAATAGTATTCAATGTTTTAGCCATTGCTAAATCAAAATGTTCTTCAACTTCCTTTCCTTCAGCCGAATAATCCAACACTGAATGTACATTTTTTGTGTACATTTTATCAATAATTGGCATACAGTCTTGCTCTGTTACACCTCCACAAAAATGATCAAACACAGTTGCTCTAATTATACCTTCTACAGGCAAATATGCTTTTAATGCAAATTTGGTGACAGCTGTCCCAATTTTAACAAGTGGTTGTCGTTTTATCATTTCAAACAAATAAAAAGCTCTATCTAGCTCAGAATTTGATTTTATAGCAAATGCTACTTCAGTATTATCAAATAATTTTTTCATTATAATTTGTATTTACACAAAGATACTCCCTAAGAGTTTATTTTTTCATTTTTTTACCCTTAATTTGCATTAAAATATTATCCTAAATGACGCCTATTTTATCCAATAATTATTATGTAAACTTTAAAGAAGATGCTTATACAAAACTGAATAAGTATATTTTAAATTACAAACCTTCAACAATTTTTATTTTAGTTGATGAGAATACAAATGAACATTGCTTACCTATATTATTGCAAGAATTAGCAACTAATTTACAAATAGAAATAATTGAAATTGAAGCTGGTGAAGAAAATAAGAATTTAAACACCTGCTCTGGAGTATGGAATGCTTTAACAGAGTTAGGTGCTGACAGGAAAAGTTTACTCATAAATTTAGGCGGTGGTGTTATTACAGATTTAGGTGGTTTTGTAGCTTCAACTTTTAAACGTGGAATTGCCTTTATAAATATTCCAACAACATTATTAAGTATGGTTGATGCTTCTGTTGGAGGAAAAACAGGTGTAGATTTAGGTGTTTTAAAAAATCAAATTGGGCTGTTTTCTGACCCTGAAATGGTACTTATAGATCCTAACTATTTAGAAACTGTTACTGAACGTGAATTACGATCTGGATTGGCTGAAATAATTAAATATGGAATCACGTACGATGTTAATGTATGGAATAAGATAAATAACTTTAATAAATTGAATATCAGTAATTTAAATAAATTAATTCATAGATCTATTGAAATAAAAAATGAAGTAGTAACAAAGGATCCTAAAGAAGGTGGAATACGCAAAGTATTAAATTTTGGACATACATTAGGACACGCTATTGAATCGTATTTTTTAGAATCTAAAACTAAAGAAAAATTGACTCACGGTGAAGCAATTGCTATAGGAATGATTACAGAAGCTTTCATCTCAAATTCATTGCTGAATTTCCCTTCTAAAGAACTTGAAAATATCAAAAAATCAATACTTAATATTTACGGAAAAGTTAAAATTGAAACATCTGATTATAACGCAATTATGGAATTATTAATTCACGATAAAAAGAATGTTGCCGGACAAGTTAACTTTGTATTATTAAGTGATTTTGAAAAATATAAATTAGATTGTAACGTTGAAAACTCGTTAATTATTAAAGCTTTAGATTATTATAATTCTTAACAACAATCTTTAATTACTTCTCTATAAACTTCTTTATAATAAGGTAAAACATTCTCTAAACTAAACTCTTTAGCTTGTGCTAATGCATTGGTTTTAAACTCTTGTAATCTATTTAAGTCTTCTAAAATATATATCCCATTTTTTGCCATATCATTAGTATCACCAACATCACTTAAAAAACCTGTAACACCGTTAATATTAACTTCTGGTAAACCACCTGAGTTTGTTGAAATAACAGGGGTTCTTGCCGCCATAGCTTCCAATGCAGCGAGTCCAAAACTCTCTGTTTCTGAAGGCAATAAAAATAAATCTGAATAGCATAACAATTTATTAACCTCATTACTATTTCCCATAAACAACACTTTATCTAAAATTCCAAGATCTTTAGCTTGACATTCTATATGTTCTCTATCTGGACCTTCACCTACCAATAGTAATTTTGAAGGAATTTCTTTCTGAATTTTATAGAATATATCTATAACATCTGCAGCTCTTTTTACTGGTCGTAAATTACTAACATGCGTTATAATACGTTCATTTTCATTAGCAATGGTACTTCTTAAACATTCTTCTGAACCAATTTCTGGATATTTTTCAAAATCTATAAAATTGTGTATTACTTTTATTTCTTTTCGAATATTAAACAAACGTAATGTGTCATTTTTTAAACTTTCTGAAACTGTGGTAACTACATCAGAATTATTAATACTAAACTCAACAGCAGTTTTATAATTTGGATGACTTCCAACCAACGTAATATCTGTACCATGCAATGTTGTAACAACCTTTATATCAATACCCTTTTCTTTTAACATTTGCTTTGCCATGTATGCTGCATACGCATGTGGAATTGCATAGTGAACGTGTAAAATTTCTAAATCATACATTTCAACAACTTCAACCATTTTACTTGATAATGCTAATTCATAAGGTTGAAATTGAAATAAAGGATATTCTTCAACAAAAACTTCATGAAAATGTATATCGTTAGAAATAAAATCGAGCCTAACAGGCTGTTTATATGTTATAAAATGAACATGATGACCTTTTTGAGCTAGTGCCATACCTAGTTCTGTTGCTACTACTCCACTTCCTCCAAATGTTGGATAACAAACTATACCTATTTTCAAACTCTTAATTTTTAATTTTCAGACGTAAATATACTAGTAATCTTACAATATATTTTATTGTAAATAATAAATATATCACAAAAAAAATCCTGTACTAGACAGGATTTTAATTTTAATAATCTCCTAAAGTTTCAGGATTTTGATTTAAAGCATCTTCTAATTGCGCATCACTTGGTGGTTTTCCATGCCAAGCGTGAGTATGCATCATAAAATCTATACCATTACCCATTTCTGTATGTAATAAAACACAAACTGGTTTTCCATTTCCTGTTAAAGATTTAGCTTCTGCTAAACCATTTTTTATACTTTCAACATCATTTCCTTTTTCAACATCTAAAACAATCCATCCAAAAGCTTCAAATTTAGCTCTTAAATCTCCTAAAGGCATTACATCATCAGTAGCTCCATCAATTTGTTGCTTATTATAATCTACAGATGCAATTAAATTATCTACATTTTTACCTGCAGCATACATAATTGCTTCCCAGTTTTGCCCTTCTTGTAATTCACCGTCACCGTGCAAAGAATATATTAATTTTTTATCACCATTTAGTTTTTTCGCTTCTGCAGCACCTAAAGCAACACTCATTCCTTGTCCTAATGAACCTGATGCTATCCTAACACCTGGCAAACCTTCGTGTGTGGTTGGATGCCCTTGCAAACGTGTATTTAATTTTCTGAAGGTTGCTAATTCAGCTACTGGAAAAAACCCACTACGAGCCAAAACACTATAATAAACTGGCGAAATATGTCCGTTTGATAAAAAGAATAAATCTTCATTTTTACCATCCATTGTAAAATCAGTAGAATAATCCATAACCTCTTGAAAAAGTACAGTTAAAAACTCGTTACAACCAAGTGATCCTCCTGGATGACCAGATTTTACAGCATGTACCATTCTAACTATATCTCTTCTTACTTGTTGTGCAAAATCTTGCAGTTCTTGTGTAGTTGCCATTTATTATTATTTAATTTAAGCGCAAAAATAGTGTTTTTGAAACTTGAAATACTAAAATTATGAAATAAAGTTATTGATGCATTATCAACAACATTAAGTTTTTTGTTTTTTCTTTTTAGCAGCTGGAAATAACACATTATTTAATATTAATCTGTATCCTGGAGAATTTGGATGTAAATCTAATTCTGTTTTTGGATCGCCTACTCTGTGCTGATAATCTTCAGGATCGTGACCACCATAAAACGTAAACATACCTTTACCTTTTACACCATGAATATAACGTGCTTCTCTGTTTGTTTTGTTTTCACCCATCACCAAAACATTTGATTTAACTGCATCCCTTTCAAAAGAAGTTGTTTGCCCCATAAAACCTTTAATTAGTTGTGTGTGGTTTTGACATAACATTGTTGGAATTGGATCCCATTTTGCTGAATATTCTTGTAATGAAAAATAATCTGAAGTACGCTTAATGTTAGCGCGTTTTCTAGTCATATCTATTGAAGAAAATTCATATTCAACAGGGTTTCTAACTAACGTAAAATCTTTAAATGCTAAAGTTTTACTGAAATCTATTTTTTGTTGGTAATCAGTTTCTGAAGGATCACCATCAAACATTGTTTCACAAATATCTACTCCTTCAGCAGCCAAAGCTATATCAAAACTATCTGTTGCTGAGCACATTGCAAACATAAAACCACCTCCAATTACAAAATCTCTAATTTTAAGTGAAACCGCTAATTTCTCTTCTGAAACTTTTGAATATCCTAATTTATTGGCCAATTCTATAGCTTCTTTTTTTTGCTCAATATACCAAGGTGCCGTTCTGTAAGCTCCATAAAATCTACCATATTGCCCTGTAAAATCTTCGTGATGTAAATGCAACCATTCATATAATAATAGTTTTTCTTCTAAAACTTCTTCATCATAAATTACATCAAAAGGAATTTCAGCATAAGTTAAAACCAGCGTAACAGCATCATCCCAAGGTAATTTACTTTTAGGTGAATAAACTGCTATTTTGGGTGCTTTTTCTAAAATTACTGCATCCATATTTTCTGATGGACTACTTATTTTTTCTAAAATTTGTGAGGCTTGAGTATCAGAGATTATATGAAAAGTAACACCTCTTATTTTGCATTCGTTTCTTGTAGCTTCGTTATCTTCTAATAAAAATGAACCACCTTCATAGTTTAACAACCATTTTGCTGTGTTTCCTTTTTCTAAAGACCAATAAGTAATTCCGTAAGCTTTTAAATGATTTGTTTGAGTAACCTCATCCATTGGAATTAAAATGAAAGACGCTTGTACAGATTGAGATATTAAAATAAAGAATAATCCTACAATTTTTATAAAATTCATTGTATTCAATTGCTTTTTTTTAAAAAGGAACACCTTTATCATCTTCTAAGTTATCATGAGTACCAAAAGCATCTTGAGCGCTCGGCATATTTACTGACGAAATTGCATCATTCATTTTAGAATGAAATTCGCTACTAAAATCATCATCTAAATTGCTAAACTGCGCTAAATGTCCTGTAAATTTCAATTTTATATTTTCTAAACCTCCATTTCTATGTTTTGCAACAATAAATTCTGCTTGTCCTTCACAAGGTGTTCTTTCTTCATCATCCCATTCTGTAAGTCCATAATATTCTGGTCGGTAAATAAATGAAACAATATCTGCATCTTGCTCAATTGCACCAGATTCACGCAAATCTGAAAGCAACGGACGTTTATTTCCTCCACGTGTTTCAACAGCACGCGATAATTGAGAAAGTGCAATAACTGGTATTGCCAATTCTTTAGCTAAGGCTTTTAAATTTCTAGAAATCATAGAAATTTCCTGCTCACGATTTCCACCGTTTGAAGTCCCTGCTGTCATTAATTGTAAGTAATCAATAACAATAACTTTTATACCGTGCTGAGATGCTAAACGACGTGCTTTTGCTCTTAAATCGAAGATAGATAAAGAAGGTGTATCATCAATAAAAATTGGAGCATTTGATAAGTTTTTAACTTTCACGTTTAATTGCTCCCACTCATGAGGTTCTAAATTACCTTTTCTTAGTTTACCTGAAGAAATTCCTGTTTCACTAGATATCATACGTGTAATTAATTGAACTGAAGACATCTCTAATGAAAATATAGCAACTGGAGTGTCAAAATCTATAGCCATATTCTTTGCCATAGACATTACAAAAGCTGTTTTCCCCATACCTGGACGCGCAGCTAAAATAACTAAATCTGAGGGTTGCCAACCAGATGTTAACTCATCTAAGCGAGAAAACCCTGTTGCTACACCACTCATTCCTTGCTTATTAGATATTTCTTGAATTTTTTTAATTGCCTGATCTACAAGTCCTTCAGCTGTTTCTGATCCTTTTTTAAGATTTCCTTGTGTTACTTCAAATAATTTTGATTCGGCATCATCTAATAAATCAAAAACATCAACTGTTTCATCATACGCTTCTTCAATAATTTCAGCAGAAATTGAAATTAATTTTCGCTGAATATATTTTTGAAGAATAATGCGTGAATGAAATTCTATATGTGCTGATGAGGATACTTTTTGGGTTAAACCAATTAAATAAAAATCACCTCCAACAGCATCTAAGCTTTCTGTTTTTCGTAACTGATTTGAAACTGTTAATAAATCTGTTGGTTCAGAATTTTTAAATAATGTAAAAATAGCAGCATAAATAAGTTTATGAGATTCTTTATAAAAAACATCATCATGTAAAATATCAATTACATCATCAACACCCTTTTTATCAATCATCATTGCACCTAACACAGCTTCCTCTAAATCTACAGCTTGAGGTGGTATTTTACCTTTTTCTAGATTAATTACTTTACTCTTTTTAAATTTATTGGATTGAGCTGGTTGCAAATTTTTCACGCTAATGCTAGTTTATTTTTTTTACTAAATTAATAATCTTAAAAGACAGAAAATTACTAATTTCTATTTTTTCTCTTAAAAGCAAATGTAATTTTTAAAACACAATTTTAAGTAAAATTTTAGATTTTAATTTTAACAATTTTATTGTTGATAAATACCTTTTTATTGTTAACAACTATTTAAACTGAATTTCTCAATAAATATTTCCTATTTTTGATTTATGGAACGTAAAAAAGCATATAAAATTCTTACTATTATACTTATAATGCAATGGGCTTTTATTCAAATTATAGCACAAAACTCAAGTATAATTGAGAAATATTACTCAAACGGATTGTATAGCTATGTTTCAAAATTTTTACGGATTATTTTTGGTTGGTTACCATTTTCTATTGGTGATATTTTTTACATTATACTAGTTATTATTATAGTGAAAGGTATTTATAATATTATAAAAAGAAAAGCTTTTAATTTAAAAAACACGTTGTTTAAAACTGGAGCAATTATTTCTGTTTTGTTTTTCTTTTTCCATTTTAATTGGGGTTTAAACTATTTTAGACAACCTTTATTTGAATCTTTAAATCTAGAAAAGAACACTTATACTAATGATGAATTAATTAATTTTACAGAAACACTTATTTTAAAAATAAACAAAGTACAAATTTCAATAACTAGTAATGACACACTTGTAGTTGAAAACAGCTTAAATAAAAAACAAATTAAGGAACTTTCACCTTTAGCATACAATCAATTAACGCTAAAATATCCTCAATTTAAATTAACAAATCCTTCATTAAAACATTCTTTATTTAGCATACCTTTAACTTATATGGGCTTTGCGGGTTATTTAAATCCAATAACAAATGAAGCTCAAGTAAATTCTCTAATTCCTAAAAACAATTACCCTGCTACAGTTTGCCATGAAATTGCACATCAAGTAGGAATTGCTTCTGAAAGTGAAGCTAATTTTGTTGGTTATTTAGCTTCAATACATTCAAAAGATTTATATTATAATTATTCAGGATATTTAGCTGCGTTGCGTTATTGTTTAGCTGATATTTACAGAACTGACCCTGAGCAATTTGAAGTTTTGTTAGCTAATTTAAATAAAGGGATTTTAAAAGACATGCAACAAAGTCAAGATTTTTGGGAATCTTACCAAAACTGGACTGAAAAATATTTTAAATTTTTTTATGACTCTTTTTTAAAAGCAAATAAGCAAAAAGATGGCATAAAAGGATATAATAAAATGGTCTCACTTTTAATAAATTACTATAAATTAGAATCCTTATAGAAAATTAACTGCTATTTTTGCAAAATGCACAAACAAATACAAAGCACACAAAATTCATTTATAAAAGAACTTGTTCTACTTAAAGAGAAATCTCGATTAAGAAAAAAAACTCAAACATTTTTAATTGAAGGGTTACGAGAAATCAATCTAGCAATTAAAGGGAATTATCAAATAAAAACAATTTTAATTGTTACTTCTATTGTGAGTGTTGAAGAAATTGAAGCTTTATCATCTAAATTTAATGCAACCTTTGAAATTATTGAAATTTCTAAAGAAATATATAAAAAGTTAGCTTTAAGAGATTCTACTGAAGGTGTTTTAGCTGTAGCAAAAAGTAAAGATTTATCATTAAAATCTATAAAAATACCTACTAAAAACCCACTTATTTTAGTTGCTGAAGCACCTGAAAAACCTGGAAATATTGGTGCACTTTTACGAACTGTAGATGCCGCTGGTGTTGATGCTGTATTTATTGCAAATCCAAAAACAGATGTTTACAATCCAAATATTATTCGTTCAAGTGTTGGTTGTGTATTTACTACAAATATTGCTACAGGAACAACTGCTGAAATAATTTCATTTTTAAAAGAACAAAACATAAACATGTATGGTGCAGCTTTAACTGCCTCTGTTGAATATCAAACTATAGATTATACACATTCAAGTGCCATTATTGTTGGCACTGAAGCCACCGGGTTATCCAATGAATGGCTTCAAAATACGAAACAAAATATTATTATTCCAATGCGTGGTGCTATTGATTCAATGAACGTTTCAGTTAGCGCTGCAATTCTAATTTTTGAAGCTGTTAGACAGCGTAATTTATAACATTAAATAAATGAACCCAACTACCTTATTTTATATATTAATAGGAATAATTATTGCTAAATTTTTATTTGACACTTATATAGATGCTCTAAATTCTAAACATTTTAAT
>Ga0209345_10002248_pt1 | contig 21548 bp, 23 predicted proteins | sample Cruoilmetagenom7_FD_187294 | JGI IMG/M metagenome (GOLD analysis project Ga0209345, IMG submission 187294) | Oil polluted marine microbial communities from Coal Oil Point, Santa Barbara, California, USA - Sample 7 (SPAdes) (version 2) | ecosystem: Environmental > Aquatic > Marine > Oil seeps ... | reverse complement strand
ATCTTTTCCACCGGCACATCCACGCGCACGTCGTTCTGGATGATGCTGACGCCGTCGCCCGACCGGGTACAGGCGACCAGCGGGCAGATTTCAGCGGTTTTGGCCAGAGCGTCCTCCAGGTCATCCGTTTCAAACAGAGACTTGATCTCGTCCTCATTGCCGATCACATAATCCAACTCATGTTCGATCAGCATCAGGAAATCGGTGCGGTGGCGTTCGACACAAAAGGGGTCCGAAATGGCAATCCCTGCCTTGCCACCGGCCGCCCGACAGGCGCGCGCCATGGCGATAAAGGCTTCTTTGCCCTTGTCCTTGTCAAACAGATAGCCTTCGAGAAACACGATTTCCGCATCGCCAGCAACCGCGACGTCCACGTCCTCCGGCCCAAGCTCCGCAGAAATTCCCAGATAGGTGTTCATCGACCGCTCGCCATCCGGCGACACAAAGATCATCGACCGCGAGGTGGGCAATTCGCCGCCCGGCACCGGCGGGTTCACAAACCGCGTGCCGTCCATCTCCATCGCATCGGCATAAAAATGTCCCAGCGCATCGTCATGCACCCGACCGACAAAACCCGTCTTCAGCCCCAGGTTCCCGATCCCGGCCAGCGTATTGGCGACCGAGCCACCAGCGGCCTGCTTGCGATTTTCCATCGCGCCATACAGCACCTCGGCCCGGTCCTTTTCGACCAGCTGCATGATGCCTTTCTCAATCCCCATCAGCTCCAGAAACGTGTCGTCTGCGGTGGTCAGAACGTCCACGATGGCGTTACCGATACCGACAACCTTATAGGTCTTCGTCATAGTTGTTTGTCCTCATAGGGGCAGATGTCGCGGATCAGGCAGTTGCCGCAGACGGGTTTGCGCGCCTTGCACACGTACCGCCCGTGCAGGATCAACCAGTGATGCGCATGATGTTGATATTCGGCGGGAACATTGTCTTCCATCGCACGTTCGACCGCCTCCACGTCCTTGCCCACGGCAATTCCGGTGCGGTTTCCAACGCGCAGAATATGCGTGTCCACGGCCTGGGCGGGCACGTGCCACCACATGTTCAAAACCACATTGGCAGTCTTGCGCCCGACACCGGGCAGCGATTGCAGCGCGGCGCGTGATGATGGCACTTCGCCACCGTATTCCTCGACCAATATGCGCGCAGTTTTCATCACATTCTTGGCCTTTTGACGGAACAGGCCGATCGTCTTGATATGGTCGACCAGTCCCTCTTCGCCCAGATCCAGCATCTTTTGCGGCGTATCTGCGACTTTGAACAGCGCCTCGGTCGCCTTGTTCACCCCGACGTCAGTGGCCTGTGCCGACAAGGCGACAGCGACCAACAGCGTATAGGCGTTGGTGTGATTCAGTTCGCCCTTGGGGTCCGGCTCCTGTTCTTGAAACCGGCGAAAGACTTCGCTGATCGTATGATAATCCATCTGCTTGACCATGCCCGACTGTATCGGCAATCCGCCCAGTCGGGGCAAGGGGCACAACAGGCTAAAATTGTCGCGATTTCGAAAGCGCGCGTTAACCAGGCCTTGGCAGAGCTTCGGGCACCCTGCTTGAACACCAATTCAAGGATACGGCCCATGGGTTATGGCTATGCAGCTGATACGCTGAACATCGACACGCCGGGCGGAACGGTCACCCTGGACCCGAATTATGATTGCGCCACCGACCGGGTGGAAATCACGATCAGCGATGACGATACCGCCTTCGATGCGAACCAGATCGGCACGGTGTCGGACATGGACGGCAATGCCATCGCCAGCGGGCTGATCTATGGCGAAACATTCCACGCCATTTCGGACGGAACAACAACGATCTGGATCGAAGTTGTCGAAGTTGAAGGCCAGGTGGTCGGCTATCTGGTGTCCGCTCCGCTGGACCCCGGTGTGGCATACACCATTTCGACCATAAAAGATGTCGATGCCGAATTTGGCACGACGATCGCATACAGCACCCTGTTTTCCGCGCCCTGTTTCGGCCCGGGCACCCATCTGATGACCACACAAGGCGAGGTGCCGATTGAATGGCTGACAGCGGGGGACAAACTGATCACCCGCGACGGGGGCGCTCAGCCCATTCTGTGGATCGGGCGCTATCGCGTCAGTGCTGCCAATGCCCGGTTGCAACCGGATCTGGCCCCGCTTCAAATCGCCCAGGACGCGCTGGGGCCGGGTCATCCGACCCACCCGACACAACTGTCCTCACAGCATCGGGTGCTGCTGTCGGGCTGTGATATCGAACTGCACACAGGCTCCGACGAAGCCTTGGCGGCGGTCACCCACCTGGAGGATGGCGGCCTGTTCGCCCGCACCACGCCTGCGCGGGATTTCAGCTATGCCCACATTCTGTTGGAGCGTCACGAGGTGGTTCTGGCCAACGGCCTGTGGACCGAAACCCTTTTCCTGGGTGAACACGCCGACCAGGCGCTGCTGGACCTGATCCCACTCGCAATCCTGAACCGGCCCGGCCTGCGCAAGGGACACCGAAACGCCGCACGTATCTGTCTGAAACGCTATGAGGTCTCGGCCGTATTGGGCTATCACGCTCAGGACTCCCTGCCCAACCTGCTGCGCGCCACCGGATAACGCAGGAATCGGGTCGATTTTTGCACTCGACCCCGTCAGATTAGGCGCCAAAGGAGTGCTCCATGGACGGTTCCGAGAAAAGCTATCACTATCACGTCATCCGTCGCGCGATCGAAGAGATTGACACCGCTGGCACCCAGCCCCTGTCGTTGGATGATCTGTCCCGGCGCATGGACATGTCGCCGGCGCATTTCCAACGGGTGTTCTCGCGTTGGGTCGGGGTTTCGCCCAAACGATACCAACAGTACCTGGCCCTGGGCCACGCCAAGACCCTGTTGCGCGACCATTTCACCACGCTCGACACCGCCCACGCGGTCGGGCTGTCGGGCTCGGGTCGCCTCCATGATCTGTTCCTGAAATGGGAGGCCATGAGCCCTGGCGATTTTGCCCGCCATGGCGCGGGGCTGGACATCTACTGGGGCTGGTTCGACACACCGTTCGATCTGGCCTTGGTGATGGGCACCGCCAAAGGCATCTGCGGCCTGGCATTTGCGGCCGAAACCGGGTCCGACGTGGCCATGGCCGACATGTTGTCGCGCTGGCCCAAGGCCAATTTCATCGAAGACCCGATGGGTATGCAAGCCCAGGTCGATGCCGCCTTTGCCCAGAAAGGACAGGCAAACCTGCACCTGATCGGCGCCCCCTTTCAGCTCAAGGTCTGGGAGGCACTGTTGACCATCCCGTCGGGCCATGTGACCACCTATTCCGAAATTGCGGGCGCGGTTGGCAACCCGCGCGCGGTACGCGCGGTCGGCAACGCCGTGGGGCGCAACCCGGTCAGTTTTCTGATCCCATGCCACCGCGCCCTGCGAAAATCCGGCGCTTTGGGCGGCTATCACTGGGGCCTGCCAGTGAAACGCGCCCTTCTGGCCTGGGAGGCGGCGCGGCTGGACGAGACCGCCGAACAAGGTGCCGCCTGACCCGCCAACAGGCGATTTGCCGCGCATATTCCCCCTTGTTATTCGATAACAATCGGCTTTCATGTAAGCAGAGCACAACGCAATCGAAGTGAACGAGGCAGATATGACCCGTATGAAAAATCCCCTTCTTCTGGCCACCGTGGCCGCCATCGGCCTGACCGGGTGCATGGAAACTGACATGGGTCCGCGCACCCAGACCGGTGCCGCCACAGGCGCCATCATCGGCGGGCTGATTGGTGCGTCGTCCTCTGATGACAAACTGGTTAAAGCCGCCGTCGGTGCGGCCATTGGTGGGGCCCTCGGCGGTGCCATTGGTCATTCGCTGGACAAACAGGCTGGCGATCTGCGCACGGCCATCGGTAATGACGACGTAAAAATCGTCAACACCGGGTCCGAGCTGATCGTGACGCTGCCCAACGACATTCTGTTCGCCACCGACAGCGCTCTGGTTTCAGGGGTTTCACGCGGCGATCTGGGTGCTCTGGCGCGCAACCTGCAACAGTACCCGAATTCGACCATCGAAATCCTGGGCCATACTGACAACGTGGGCGACGCCGCCTATAACCTGTCGCTGTCGCGCCGCCGTGCCGCCGCCGTGGCCGCCGTGCTGTTTGACAATGGTGTTTCCGCCTCGCGCGTCGTCACCATTGGCCGGGGCGAAGATCAACCGATCGCCTCGAACCTGAACGCCGAGGGCCGTCAACAGAACCGTCGGGTCGAAATCATCATCCGCCCGACCTCGTGATTTTTTGACACGAATTGAAAGGCCGGGCCCTGCGCCCGGCCTTTTTTGTTGTCTCAGGCCGAAGGTGGTCATATTAATTGACCAATTGCGCGCGGAGGCCAAATGCCCTTTCAAAAAGTTCAATCCGAAAAACTGTCCTCGGCCGTGGTCAATCAGATCGAGCTGCTGATCCTGCGCGGCATCCTGCGCCCCGGTGAACGCCTGCCCTCGGAACGGGATCTGGCCGAAAAACTGGGCGTGTCACGCCCGTCCCTGCGCGAAGCGATTTCCGAGCTGCAAGCCCAAGGTCTGTTGGCCGCCAGGGCGGGCGCCGGCATCTATGTTGCCGACGTGCTGGGCTCGGCCTTCTCGCCTGCGTTGATCAACCTGTTTTCACGCCATGACGAAGCCGTGTCGGATTACCTTACCTTTCGGCGCGACATGGAAGGTCTGGCCGCGGAGCGCGCCGCGCGATACGGCACCGAAACCGACCTGAAGGTGATCGACGAAATCTTTCAAAAGATGGAAGCGGCAGGTGACGGCATGGGCCGCGAATTGGACGCCGATTTCCACATCGCGATCATCGAAGCCAGCCACAATGTGCTGATGCTGCATATGATGCGATTAATGTTCGACCTGCTGCGTGAAGGTGTGTTTTACAACCGCCAGGTCATGTTCAGCCAGAACACCACAAAGTCCGATCTGCTGGAACAGCACCGCGCAATCAATACCGCGCTGCAAGCTCGCGACGGCAAGGCCGCCCGCGCTGCCTTGGAGCAGCACCTGGAATTCGTCTGCGAGGCGTATGAGGACGCACGGCGCGCTGAGCGGAACGAAGAAATCGCCCGTCAGCGGCTGGATCACGAATACAATCGATAAAGGCGGCCCACCCCCACCGGGACAGGCCGTCAAATCCGATCAGGTCGTGCGCAGGCCCAGACGGGTCAGGATTTTCGTCAGCGGGCAAAAACCGCTCAGCCCAGATTGCAGCAGGTTCAGGCCGATAAAGACCGTGAACCACAGCCAACTGACCTGACCCAGGTTCACCTGGCCACCGATATGGGCCAACCCCAGGCTGATGAGAATGAAAAGGCCCGCAAGGGACATGGTGGCACGTTGGGCATTCATGGGTCTCTCCTGAAAAAGTTCAGAGCGCTATATTCCATTTTGAGAATGTGTCAACAAGCCCAAAGAAAAACCCGGGCCCTTGCGGGTCCGGGTTCTTTTTTTTATCAGTCGTGCGCCAGATACTTAGTGCAGCTTGGCTTCCACGTCCTTGATGGCATCTTCGATCAGCTTGTTGCCGTCCGCAGCGGTCATCTGCTTGGCGATCACGTCACGTGCGGCGCCGACGGCAACCACAGCGGCGGTATCGCGCACTTCTTTGACAGCCGCAGCTTGCGCCGAGACGATCTGATCCTGAGCCGCGGCCAGACGGCGCGCGATCGAGGCTTTCAGGTCTTCTTTTGCCAGCTCAGCGGCCGTCGCGGCCTCTTCCTTGGCATGGGCAACGATACGGGCCGCCTGATCCTTGACCTCTTTCTGCTTGCGCTCATAAGAGGCCAGCACGGTCTGGGCTTCTTCACGCAATGCGCGGGCTTCATCCAGCTCGGACTTGATGCCATCGGCACGTTTGTCCAGCTGGCCACCCAGCAGATTGTGAACGCCCATATAGGCCAGGAACGTGACGAACAGCAGGAACGCCAGCGTCACGACGAAGTTGGTGTTCGCCAGCGAAAAGAAGCCTTCGTCGGAAGCAGCCATCGCGGGGGTGGCCAGAGCCACCAGCGAGAGGGTCAGAAGTTTTTTCATGTCCTTACCCTTTCATCCGCGCGGTGATGGCCGCTGTGATCGACTTGGCATCCGCCTTGGTGCCCAGAGCCGCAAGGATTTCCTTGGTGGCATCCTTGGCAACCGCCTTCACGCTGTCGACGGCACCGGTGCGGATTTCGGCGATTGCCGCTTCCGACTCGGTCGCCTTGGCAGCGATTTCAGCATCGGCCTTGGCCGCAGCCACGTCCACTTCAGCCTGAATTTCGGCTTTCGCTTCGGCAACGATCTTGTTGGCTTCCGAACGGGCATCGGCGAGGGCCTGGTTGTAAGCTCCCTCGGCTTTGATCGCCTGTTGCTTCAGCTCTTCGGCAGCCGCTACGTCATTCGTGATGGTGGACTGGCGCTCGGCCAGAACCGCCTCGATGCGCGGCAGCGCAATCTTGGTCAGCACGAAGTAGATGACGACCAGCGTCACGACAAGCCAGAAGATCTGGTTCCCGAACGTCGAGAAATCCAGCTGCGGCATGCCAGTGCTTTCTGCGTGACCGGCGGCATCATGTGCCATGTCGGTCGCAGCGTGACCGGCATCAGCCGCAGTTTGCGCGGCGTCCGTGGTCTCATGCGTAGTGTTTGACATCCTATTCTCCTAGAACCTGTTCAGAACGGACAGGCCGTAAGGCCTGCCCTTTCGTAAGGATGGTTCAGAAGTCTTAGACGGCGAACATCAGCAGCAGAGCGACCAGGAACGAGAAGATGCCCAGGGCTTCTGCAAACGCGATACCGATGAACAGGGTCGTGGTCTGACCGGCGGCTGCCGACGGGTTGCGCAGGGCACCCGACAGGAAGTTGCCGGCAACGTGGCCAACACCGATGGCGGCGGCGCCAGACCCGATGGCGGCCAGACCGGCGCCGATGAATTTACCCAAAGCTGCTGCTGCGACGAGTTCCATGATGTTTCTCCTTACGTGGAATGCGTTGAATTCGATTGTTAAGTTTGCGCCCGCTTAGTGCGACGGGTGCAGCGCGTCTTTCAGATAGACGCACGTCAGAATGGTGAACACATAGGCCTGGATGAAGGCGACCAGCACCTCCAGCGCATAGACCGCCGAGATCGCCAGGATGGGCAGGAAGCTGAACAGCCCCAGCGCACCGGCAAAACCCGCGAACACCTTGATAACGGCGTGACCGGCCATGACGTTGCCTGCCAGACGAATGGAATGGCTGACCGGGCGCACGAAGTACGAGATCAGCTCGATCAGAGCCAGCACAGGGCGCAGCGCCATCGGTGCCGAAGACACCCAGAACAGGCCCAGAAAGCCTGCGCCGTTTTTGACAAAGCCCAGAATGGTCACAAAGAAGAACACAAGGCCGGCCAGAACCACCGTCACGGCGATATGGCTGGTGGGCGCAAAGCTCATCGGGATCAAGCCAAGAAAGTTGGCGAAGACGATGAACATGAACAGGGTCATGATGCCCGGGAAATATTTGATGGCGTCCTTGCCAGCCACATCTTCGACCATCTTATAGACGAAACCGTACGCCATTTCGGCAACCGACTGACTGCGCGACGGCACGACGGCGCGACCGCGCGTGCCCAACACCATGACCAGGACGATCGCGACCACGGCCAGAGCCATCCACAGGGTTTCGTTGGTGGGGGTGAAGGTGCCCAGGCGGTCACCGCCAAACAGCGCCTTGATTTCGAACTGATCCATCGGATGGATTGCCAGTCCGGCATGCTCGGGCGCAAACAGCAGACCCGAAATCACAACCAATGCCAGCACCGCGAAGAATACGATCTTGGCGATCCCGCCGGTCTGGTTTGCGCTCTGTTCAGCCACGTTATTGTCCCTCTTCACCGTCCGCCGGGACCTGCCCGGCTTGTTTTTCCTGCATGTGGGTCGCGGTGCCAAGCATGACTTTCACGCCCGCAGCAAACCCCAGCAATATGAACAGCACCATGAATATCGGTTTCGTGCCAAAGAGGGCGTCGATCCCGTATCCGATGCCAAATCCGATCAACAGACCGGAAACAAGCTCGATGACCATCTGCCAGGCCATGTTCGCCTGATTATAGCCTTCATCACCGGCGCTTTCCGCGACCTCTTCGCCCTTCAGCGCCCGTATGCGCTTATCCAAGGCCTCAAGACGCTTGGGATCGGGTTCATTGGACATGGGAATACACCCCGGTGACAGTTGGGGCCTTGCTAAGGTCCAATGGGGCATGAGTCAACGGGGTTTGGCGCTAACAGTATGCCGGTAACGCATTGATTTCACGCCATTTCCCATATCACCCCGTGTCATACCCTGGCTCATGCGGGAAATTTGACCGATTTTGGCATATTCAACCATTTGGTTGACGAAAAATGCCTGGCCACTTAGGCCATGAGGCATGGAACACCGTCTGGACCTTGTCTTTGCCGCCCTTGGCGACCCTACGCGCCGCGCCATCCTGACCATGTTGTTAGAGGATGATATGGCCGTCACTGACGTGGCCGAGCCGTTCGACATGTCGCTGGCCGCCGTGTCCAAACATCTGACCATCCTGACCCGCGCGGGTCTGATCAGCCAAGAAAAACGTGGTCGGGTGAAATGGTGCAAACTGGAACCGGACGCGATGCGCGAGGGGTCCGTCTGGATGCAAGGCTTTGGCCAGTTCGAGCCGGTGAACCTGGACGATTTCGAACGGTTTCTGGCGGCCGAGCTGAGCGAATAGCCCCAAAACGCAAAACGCGCCCCCGAAGGGACGCGCCTTGATCTCTCGCGATGATCTTTCTTACGAATGGATCGGCCCGTCGCCACAGGCCAGTGCGGCTTCGCGCACGGCCTCGGAGAACGTCGGGTGCGCATGACAGGTGCGCGCCAGATCTTCGGCAGATCCGCCAAATTCCATCAGCACACAGGCCTCGTGGATCAATTCACCCGCGGCCGGTCCCATGATATGCACGCCCAACACGCGGTCGGTGGCCTTGTCGGCCAGGATTTTCACAAACCCTTCGCCCTGGAACACGGCCTTGGCGCGGCCATTGCCCATGAAGCTGAACTTGCCGACCTTATAGGCGCGGCCTTCGGCTTTCAGCTGTTCTTCGGTCTGGCCAACGCTGGCAACCTCAGGCGCGGTATAGATCACGCCGGGGATCACGTCATAGTTCACGTGGCCGGCCTGACCGGCAATGCTTTCCGCCGCCGCCATGCCTTCGTCTTCGGCCTTGTGGGCCAGCATCGGACCTTCGATCACGTCGCCGATTGCCCAGATGCCTGGCACCGAGGTTTTCCAGTGGTCGGTTGCGATCTGACCGCGGTCGGTCATAGCAACCCCAACGGCCTCCAACCCCAATCCGTCAACAAACGGGCGACGACCGGTGGCAACCAGCACCACATCGGCGTCGATCATGTCCTCGGCGTTGTTCTTGCGCAGTTTATAATGCACCTTGGCCTTGGTCTTGGTCGCGTCCACCTTTTGCACGGCGGCGCCCATGACAAACGTCAGGCCCTGCTTTTTCAACGCGCGCTGGAACGTCTTGGCCAGATCGCCATCCATGCCCGGTGTCACGGCATCCAGGAATTCGACCACGGTAACCTCGGACCCCAAACGGGCATAGACCGAGCCCATTTCCAGGCCGATCACGCCAGCCCCGATGACAACCATCTTCTTGGGGATTTTCGGCAGCGACAGAGCCCCGGTCGAGGTCACGACAACCTTTTCGTCGACCTCTACACCCGGCAGGCTGGAGGGTTCCGACCCAGACGCAATGACGATGTTCTTGGCGGTATGCACCTCGTCGCCCACCTGGACCTGACCGGCGGCGGGGATCGATCCCCAGCCCTTCAGCCAATCAACTTTGTTCTTCTTGAACAGAAACTCGATGCCCTTGGTGTTCTGACCAATGACGTCGTCCTTATAGGCCAGCATCTGTTTCCAATCGACCGATTGGGTTTTGCCCTTCAGGCCCATCTTGGCGAAATTATGCTGGGCTTCGTGCAGCGAATGCGAGGCATGCAGCAGCGCCTTGGACGGGATGCAGCCCACGTTCAGACAGGTGCCGCCCAGGGTTTCGCGCCCTTCGACACAAGCAGTTTTCAGGCCCAACTGGGCGCACCGAATGGCGCACACATAGCCGCCCGGGCCGCCGCCAATCACGATCACATCATAGTCTGCCATGTCTCACTCCTTGACCCGCGCGGGCCTTTGCAGAACCTCCGCCCCACAGTCGGGGCAGATCAGACGCCCCGCCCAAAACGGGTGCTTTGTCTCGGTCTCGGCGATCCAGTCGCCCGGCTTCAAATTCTTGTACGCCGGACTGTCGCCCTTATTTTCTGCGGCCCCACGCCGATCCCCCATTTGATATCGGCACATTTACCGCAATCAGGACAGGTCAGCGCCTGGGGCCGCAAAATGCCACTTACAGATCCATCAACAGACGACGAGGATCTTCCAGCGCGTCTTTCACACGCACCAGGAAGGTCACAGCACCCTTGCCGTCAACGACCCGGTGGTCATAAGACAGCGCCAGATACATCATCGGGCGGATCACCACCTGGCCATTGATGGCCATGGGACGGTCCTGGATCTTGTGCATGCCCAGAATACCGGACTGCGGCGGGTTCAGGATGGGGCTCGACATCAGCGAGCCATAGACACCACCATTCGAAATCGTGAAGGTGCCGCCCTGCATTTCGTCCATGCTCAGCTTGCCATCACGGGCGCGACGGCCCTTTTCGGCAATCGCCTTTTCGATGCCTGCAAAGGACATGGCATCCGCGTCACGGATGACCGGAACGACCAGGCCCGTGGGCGTGCCGGCGGCAACACCCATGTGCACGAAATTCTTGTACACGATGTCGGTGCCGTCGATTTCGGCGTTGACCTCAGGCACTTCTTTCAGCGCATGACAGCAGGCTTTCGTGAAGAAGGACATAAAGCCCAGACGCACACCGTGCTTCTTCTCGAACTCGCCTTTGTATTCGTTGCGCAGCGCCATGACCTCGGTCATGTCCACCTCGTTAAAGGTGGTCAGCATGGCAGCGGTGTTCTGGCTGTCCTTCAGACGACGCGCGATGGTCTGACGCAGACGGGTCATCTTGACACGTTCTTCGCGCGACGCGTCATTGGCTGACACAGGCGCGCGCGGCGCAACGGCAGCGGCGGGTGCGCCAGCCGCTTTCGGCGCGGCCAGAGCGGCGGCAACGTCATGCTTCATCACGCGGCCATCGCGGCCCGTGCCCTTGACGTCGGCCGCGTTCAACCCGGCCTCGGCCATGGCTTTCTTGGCGGACGGTGCGTCTTCCACGTCTTTGCCCGTGGCGACAGCAGCAGGGGCCACAGCAGCAGCAGCAGCCGCCGGAGCGGCAGCAACAGCGCCCCCCGATGACAGAACCGCCAGTTTCGCGGTTGCATCCACCGTCGCGCCCTCAGGTGCCAGGATTTCGGCCAATACACCGGCGGCGGGGGCCGGAACCTCGACCGACACCTTGTCGGTCTCCAGCTCGCACAACATTTCGTCCTGCGCCACAGTATCGCCCACGGCTTTGAACCAGGCCGACACGGTCGCTTCACTCACGCTTTCGCCCAGCGATGGCACCATCACGTCAATGGATGCACCGGATTGGGCTGCGGGGGCGGGCTCAGTCGGCGCAGCCGCTGGGGCAGCGCCCGCACCTTCGCCAAGCGTTGCCAGCAGCGCGTTCACGCCAACGGTCTCGCCCTCGGCAGCAACGATTGCCCCCAACACACCTGCGGCAGGCGACGGCACTTCGACCGTCACCTTGTCGGTCTCCAGCTCGCAGAGCATTTCATCCACCGCAACCGCGTCGCCCGGTTTCTTGAACCAGGTCGCCACGGTCGCCTCGGTCACGCTTTCGCCCAGCGTCGGGACCCGTACTTCGATGCTCATGCGTCTTTTCCTTCGATGTTCAGCGCGTCGTTCACCAGCGCCTCTTGTTGTGCTTTGTGCGCTTTCGCCAGACCCGTGGCCGGAGAGGCCGAGGCCGGACGACCGGCATATGTGGGACGGGTGACCTTCGCTTTGATGCGCGACAGGACCCATTCGATGTTCGGTTCCATAAAGGACCAGGCGCCCTGGTTCTTCGGTTCTTCCTGACACCAGACGTAATCGGCGTTCGGGAAGCGTTCCAATTCCTTGACCAGCGACAGCGCCGGGAAGGGATAGAATTGTTCAACCCGCAGCAGATAAACATCGTCGATGTCACGTGCGTCGCGTTCGTCCAGCAGGTCATAATAGACCTTGCCCGAACACATCACCACGCGCTTGACCTTGTCATCCTTGGCCAGTTTCGTGTCGGAATTGCCCTTTTGGGCATCATCCCACAGCACCCGGTGAAAGCTGGAGCCGGTTGTGAAATCCTCGGTCTCGGACACACACATTTTGTGACGCAATAGCGATTTCGGGGTCATCAGGATCAACGGCTTGCGGAACGACCGGTGCAGCTGACGGCGCAGGATGTGGAAATAGTTCGCAGGCGTCGAACAGTTGGCCACGATCCAGTTGTCGCCGCCACACATCTGCAAGAAGCGTTCCAGACGGGCGCTGGAGTGTTCCGGCCCCTGCCCTTCATAGCCATGCGGCAGCAGGATCGTCAGACCCGACATGCGCAGCCATTTGCTTTCGCCCGACGAAATGAACTGATCAAACATGATCTGCGCACCGTTGGCAAAGTCGCCAAACTGCGCCTCCCACAAGGTCAGCGCGTTGGGTTCGGCCAGCGAATAGCCATATTCAAAGCCCAGCACCGCGTATTCCGACAGCATCGAGTCGATGACATCGTAATGCGCCTGACCTTCGCGGATGTTGTTCAGCGGGTGATACCGTTCTTCAGTTTCCTGGTTGATAAAACCCGAATGCCGCTGGCTAAATGTGCCGCGCATCGCATCCTGGCCCGACAAGCGGACCGGATAGCCTTCGGTCAACAGCGATCCGAACGCCATTGCCTCGGCGGTCGCCCAATCAAAACCCTTGCCGGTCTCGAACATCGCCGATTTCGCGTCCAACAGACGCCCAACGGTCTTGTGCAGCGGAAAGCCTTCGGGCGCACGGGTCAGCGCGGTGCCGATCTGTTCCATCGTCTCCGGCTTCATTGCCGTTTCGCCGCGCTGGTAATCTTCGCCCTGACGATCCAGATGCGCCCAACGCCCGTCCAGCCAATCGGCCTTATTGGGTTTGTATTCCTTGCCGGCCTCGAATTCCTCATTCAGATGCGCCTGAAACGCCGTCTTCATGTCGTCGATTTCGCCTTCGGGGATCAGACCATCCTTGACCAGACGCTCGGTATACAGCTGCAACGTCGTCTTGTGGGTCTTGATCTTCTTGTACATCATCGGGTTGGTGAACATGGGCTCGTCGCCCTCGTTGTGACCAAAGCGGCGATAGCAGAAGATGTCGATGACCACGTCCTTGTGGAACTTCTGACGGAATTCGGTGGCGACGCGCGCGGCGTGCACCACGGCCTCGGGATCATCGCCGTTCACGTGGAAAATCGGTGCTTCGACCATCAACGCGATGTCCGTGGGATAAGGGCTGGACCGGCTAAAGTGCGGCGCGGTGGTGAACCCGATCTGGTTGTTCACGACGATATGCATCGTGCCGCCGGTCTTGTGACCAACCAGGCCCGACAGGCCAAAGCCCTCGGCGACGACACCCTGACCGGCAAACGCCGCGTCCCCGTGCAACAGGATCGGCAACACCTGGTCGCGGTCTTTGTCGCCCAGCTGTTCCTGCTTGGCGCGCACCTTGCCCAGAACGACGGGGTTCACGGCCTCCAGGTGGCTGGGGTTCGCGGTCAGCGACAGGTGAACCTTGTTTTGGTCAAATTCCCGGTCTGAGCTGGCGCCCAGATGGTATTTCACATCGCCCGAACCATCCACATCTTCGGGCTTGAAGCTGCCGCCCTGAAATTCGTTGAAAATGGCGCGGTACGGTTTGGCCATCACATTGGCCAGCACCGACAGGCGGCCGCGGTGCGGCATGCCGATGACGATTTCTTTCAGGCCCAGCGCGCCGCCACGTTTGATCACCTGCTCCATCGCCGGGATCAGGCTTTCGCCGCCATCCAGACCAAAGCGCTTGGTGCCCATGTATTTCACATGCAGAAACTTCTCAAAGCCCTCGGCCTCGACCAGCTTGTTCAGGATCGCCTTGCGCCCTTCACGGGTGAACTGGATTTCCTTGCCAAACCCTTCGATCCGTTCTTTCAGCCAACCGGCCTCTTCGGGATTGGAAATATGCATGTATTGCAGCGCGAAGGTGCCGCAATAGGTGCGCTTCACGATCTCGATGATCTGACGCATCGACGCGATTTGCAGCCCCAACACGTTGTCGATGAAAATCGGACGGTCCATGTCCCCAGCGGCGAACCCATAGGACTTCGGGTCCAGTTCCGGGTGCAGCGTGTCATCGCGCATGCCCAGCGGGTCTAGGTCGGCGACCAGATGGCCGCGAATACGATAGGCGCGGATGATCATCAACGCGCGAATACTGTCCAGAACGGCGCGTTTGACCGCGTCATCAGACACTTTGACGCCCGTTTCCTCGGCCTTGGCAGCAATCTTTTTGCCCGCCGACTTTACCTCTTCCACAGGTGCCTCGGGCCACTGCCCGTCCAGCGCGTTCACCAGATCGCCAGACGGCACCGGCGGCCAATCACTGCGCGCCCAGCTGGGACCAGCGGCCTCGGCTTTTACGTCCAGATCAGCATCGCCCAGCTCGGCAAAAAAGGCCTGCCAGGCCTCGTCCACCGCATTGGGGTCATTCGCATATTGCGCATAAAGCTGTTCCAGATACTCGGCATTGTGGCCTTGCATGAAGCTCGAGGCGTGGAACACGTCGTTGGGGCTTTGGTCGTTCATGGCGTCACCTAGCAGGTTGGAAAACGCGCGCCCGGCATGTGCGGGGCGCGCGTGAGAGTTGTTAACCGATTGCCTTCAGCACGGCTTCGCCCAGGCCTGCGGGGCTGTCGGCCACCACGATGCCTGCGGATTTCATCGCCTCAATCTTATCCTCGGCGCCACCTTTGCCACCGGCGACGATTGCACCGGCGTGCCCCATGCGACGACCGGGAGGGGCCGTGCGACCGGCGATGAAACCGGCGGTGGGCTTCCAGCGGCCTTTTTTGCGCTGCTCGGCCAGGAATTCGGCGGCTTCTTCTTCGGCGGAACCGCCGATTTCGCCAATCATGATGATCGACTGGGTTTCATCATCATCCAGGAACATGTCCAGCACGTCGATGTGTTCGGTGCCTTTGATGGGATCGCCACCGATGCCAACAGCAGTCGATTGGCCCAGACCGATGTCAGACGTCTGCTTCACGGCCTCATAGGTCAGCGTGCCCGAGCGCGACACGACACCGACGCTGCCGCGCTGATGGATGTGGCCCGGCATGATGCCGATCTTGCAGGCATCCGGCGTGATGACACCAGGGCAGTTCGGCCCGATCAGACGCGATTTCGACCCGTCCAGCGCGCGCGCCACCTTCATCATGTCCAGCACCGGAATGCCTTCGGTGATGCAGATGATCAGCTCCATCTCGGCGTCAATCGCCTCAAGGATCGAATCGGCTGCGAAGGGCGGCGGCACATAGATGACCGATGCGTTGGCTTCGGTCACGTGCTTGGCTTCGTGCACCGAGTTGAAGACCGGAAGGCCCAGGTGATCAACGCCACCTTTGCCCGGCGTCACGCCGCCGACCATCTTGGTGCCGTAAGCAATCGCCTGTTCCGAGTGGAATGTGCCCTGCGAGCCGGTAAAGCCCTGACAGATCACCTTGGTATTTTCGTTTACGAGAATGGCCATGTGGCTTCTCCTTGCTTTTATTTGACAGAAAGAGGTGTGTAACGAACGGCTTGGTCAGGAGAATTTTCCGGAATGCCGTAGCCCCGCTCAGGGTACTGACACACATCCGAATTTTCATTCCAATTCGACCAGCGAAAGAAAATGTAGTCCGTTTCCTCGTTTCCCTTTTTATTGGTGTAAGAACCGATTTCACCGAGAGCCAGACACTTCCAATGTCCACGTTCGAGTTGTTTCTCGAATGCTTCCCCAGCCGTCTCAACAGAGTTGAAGTAGTCCGAGTAATCCCAGTCCGCAGACTCGCGGATGGCCCCCCAGACAAAGAACTGGTTCAACAAGCGATGCCGTTTCTCAGTGCGGTCGGACATCTCAACCCTTCACAGCTTTCACGATCTTCTCGGCACCATCCGACAGGTTGTCAGCAGCGATCACATCAACGTCGGAGTTGTTGATGATAGCCTTGCCTTCGTCCACGTTAGTACCTTCCAGACGCACGACCAGCGGAACCTGCAAGCCGACTTCTTTTACAGCAGCAATCACGCCTTCGGCGATGACGTCACAGCGCATGATGCCGCCGAAAATGTTGACCAGGATGCCTTTGACTTGCGGGTCCGAGGTGATGATCTTGAACGCTTCGGTGACCTTTTCTTTGGTCGCGCCGCCGCCCACATCCAGGAAGTTGGCGGGTTCAGCGCCATACAGCTTGATGATGTCCATCGTCGCCATGGCCAGGCCAGCGCCGTTCACCATGCAGCCGATTTCACCGTCCAGAGCGATATAGTTCAGGTCGTATTTCGACGCTTCCAGCTCTTTGGGGTCTTCTTCGGTTTCATCGCGCAGTTCGGCGATGTCCGGATGGCGATACATGGCGTTGCCGTCAAAGCTGACTTTCGCGTCCAGCACTTTGATGTCGCCGCTGTCGGTGATGATCAGCGGGTTGATCTCCAGCATCTCCATGTCTTTGTCGGTAAAGGCTTGGTACAGCTGGCCCATCAGTTTCACGCATTGCTTGACCTGTGCGCCTTTCAGACCCAGCGAAAACGCGATACGGCGACCGTGGAAGCCCTGATAGCCCGTGGCGGGATCAACAGAGAAAGACAGGATCTTTTCGGGGGTCGCGGCTGCAACCTCTTCGATGTCCATGCCACCTTCGGTCGAACAGACGAACGAGATGCGCGAAGTTTGACGATCAACCAGCAGAGCCAGATACAGCTCGCGTTCAATGCCCGAACCATCTTCGATATAGATGCGGTTGACCTGCTTGCCAGCGGGGCCGGTCTGGTGCGTGACCAATGTGCGGCCCAGCATCTTCTTGGCTTCTTCGGCGGCTTCTTCCACCGACTTGGTCAGACGAACACCGCCTTTGTCGCCAGCATCGGCTTCTTTGAAAGACCCCTTGCCGCGGCCACCGGCGTGGATTTGCGCTTTGACAACCCACAACGGGCCGTCCATTTCTCCTGCGGCGGTCTTGGCATCTTCGGCTTTCAGTACAACACGACCGTCGGAAACGGGGGCGCCGTAGGATTTCAGAAGGGCCTTCGCCTGGTATTCATGGATATTCACGAGATCATCCTGTCCAGTTGGTTTCGTGGCACCATGCACAAACCGATTCCATGAATAAAAGGTTTTTTCAGGGAAAATGAGTTTTTGGCGCATTTTCTCGCATTTTGTGATCACACTTTTAAAAACTGTGATCACAAAATGTATTTCCAGTTGATTCGTCCGTTTGCCCTGCGCGCGCACCTTGGCCCGTTGACCCGCACAAGACCGCCATACCCGGGACGGGCTGTGTGCCAGCACCTCCTTGGCCTTGGACGCCGCGCGCAGTAGGGTCGTTGTAATTCAATTGTTCCGAGATCCCATGCCACCCAGCCCAGCCCCAACGCGACCCGCCCCAACCTGGTCTGTCGTCGCCACCGTGCGCGAACCGCTGCCGCTGATTCTGGCCTTTGCCTGCCATCACCTGGCTGTCGGGGCCCAGACGGTACACCTGTTCTTTGACGACCCTGACGACCCTGTGGCGGATGTTCTGGGCCGGATCAAAGGGGTGGATGTCATCCGGTGTGACGCCGATCATTGGAGGCACCTTTCCGGCAGGCCCCGGCCCGGGTTACAGACCAAACGTCAGACCCTGAACGCAAACCTGGTGATGCACAGTGGCCGCACCGATTGGCTGTTGCACGCAGATGCCGATGAATTCCTGTGGGCGCCGGATGGGGTGGCCACAGACCTGCCGTCGGCGGCGGACTGGCTGAGCATTCCGAACCTGGAGCGGTGCTGGACCGCGCCCGCACCGGGCCTGTTTGACGGGGTCTTTCGTGCGCCCTTGCAAGCGGCTCCGCACCCAGAGGACATCTATGGCCCAGCCGCATCGTTCTTGTCGGCGGGCCTTGGCGGGCATTGCGGCGGCAAACCCCTGGCGCGCACCTCATCCGAGGGGTTTTTGGCCATTCACAAGGTGAAACAGGGCGAAGGCAGGGCAACCCTGCCTCACACCACGGCAAAAGGCGCGCGCATTCTGCATTTTGACGGGCTAACCCCGCGCCATTGGGCGTTGAAAACATTGCGATACGCCGCCCAGCCTGGCGCCTTAGGGGCCTTGTTGAATGGTGCCCGCCGCCGGGCCATCACGCGCATTCTGGCCGCCGATGATATTTTGGCCGAAACACTGGCCCTGCACGACGAAATGTTCCGCCTGTCGATCGTGCAGTCTGCTCTGTTAAGCAATGCCGGTGCACTCACCGACATGCCCCTGGATCTGGCGGGTGCCATCCGAACCCATGCGCCCGGTGTTCACGCAGACCTGTCCGCGCACGGGGTCGATGAACAGCACGAGGATGAACTGCAACGGCTGGTCGCAAATCTCTCGCACCAACCGCATTGACCCGTGGTTTGGTCCGCGGCCAGTTCCGGGACCAATTCCGGGGCCTATGTGACATGAAACCCGTATCCCCGACACTTACGATACCCCAAAACGGAAGGGTCAGAGACATGAAAGAACCCCGTTGAGACGTCGTGGCGACAGTCAATGAACCGGCCCAGTTGGGTCTTGCCTTTGCCGCCTATCACTTGGGGCTGGGAGCGCAGGAAGTGTTTATCTTCCTCGACACCCCCGACCCCGAAGCTGAAGCCCTGTTAAAGGACTTGCCGGGCTGCCACGTGACAGTCACCGACGACGCGTATTGGGCCGCCAACCCCGATGGCCACCGCGTCCCCCGCCACATCACACGCCAGATGCGAAACGCCCACAAGGCCTATGCCGACGGCACCGTGGATTGGTTGACCATATCGACACCGACGAATACATCCGCGATGGTGATGTTCTGAAGCGGGACCTTATGGCCGAGAGCTGACGCGCATGGCGGCGGGCACACAGGCGCTTGATGCCCCCCCGGCTGGAAAAACTGCGCGCGGGCTTGTGGTCGAACAGGAATTCGACCCTATGCCAATGATTTCCAAAATGGGGGTGTCGGTCGATCTCAGCGTCGAAGGCTTCGACACGGCCCAGATCGGGCCTGAGCTGTAAATGCCCCCCGACACAGGCCGGGGGGCACATTGTATTGTGTCAGATCAGGACAGCGACGGGTCGATGGCCTTACAGGCCGCAACCAGCCCTTTTACCGCGTCGACAGATTTGTCGAACATGGCTTGTTCGTCCTTGGTCATCTTGATGTCGATCACACGTTCGATGCCACCGGCGCCGATCACGGTCGGAACGCCAACATACATGCCCTTCAGGCCCAGCGCGCCGTCCACATAGGCGGCACAGGGCAGAACGCGTTTCTGGTCTTTCAGGAACGCTTCGGCCATTTCGATCGCCGAAGACGCCGGCGCGTAATAGGCCGAGCCGGTTTTCAGCAGGCCAACGATTTCAGCGCCACCATCACGGGTGCGCTGGATGATTGCATCCAGCTTTTCCTGCGTGGTCCACCCCATGTCGACCAGATCGGGCAGCGGAATGCCACCAACGGTCGAATAGCGGGCCAGCGGCACCATCGTGTCGCCGTGGCCACCCAGAACGAACGCCGAGACGTCGCGCATGGACACGCCGAATTCTTCCGACAGGAAGTGACGGAAACGACCGGCGTCCAGAACGCCGGCCATGCCGACAACTTTTTCGTGCGGCAGGCCCGAGAATTCGCGCAGCGCCCAAACCATGGCGTCCAGCGGGTTGGTGATGCAGATCACGAAGGCGTTCGGGGCGTTGGCCTTGATGCCTTCGCCGACCGATTTCATGACTTTCAGGTTGATGCCCAGCAGGTCGTCGCGGCTCATGCCCGGCTTGCGGGCCACACCGGCGGTAACGATGCAGACATCGGCGCCCGCGATATCGGCATAATCTGTGGTGCCCGACATGTCGGCGTCAAAGCCTTCGACGGGGCCCGATTCCGCGATATCCAGCGCCTTGCCCTGCGGGATGCCGTCGGCAATGTCGAACAGGACGATGTCGCCCAGTTCTTTCAGTGCTGCGAGGTGTGCAAGGGTGCCGCCGATCATGCCGCTGCCGATTAGGGCGATTTTGGGTCTGGCCATGAGTTCGATCTCCGATCAGTTGAATTTCGCCAGAACGCCTAGTCCGAATGGGTCTTATAAGCAAGGGCGCTGCACTGCGGCGTTAACCTGACCTTGTATCCGTGCCTATTGGGCGATAGCGCTAAAGCGCAAGAAACGCGACGATTTGAGGGAAATATGCCCGAGGTTCTGGACCTGACATTCTTTCTGTTTGCGATCCCGGCGGTGATCTTTGCGGGGGTTTCAAAGGGCGGGTTCGGCTCTGGTGCAGCCTTTGCGGCAACGCCATTACTGGCGCTGATTCTGGAACCGGGTGCGGCGGTCGGGCTGATGTTGCCCCTGCTCATGCTGATGGATGTGACCGCGCTGAAACCGTATTGGAAGAAATGGGATGGCCCGTCGGCCTGGGCGCTGGTGCTGGGGTCAATCCCGGGCGTGATCCTGGGCGCGCTGGTTTATCGTGCCGTGAACCCCGATGTGTTTCGCGTGCTGATCGGGCTGGTTGCCCTGGGTTTTGTCGCCTTTCAGGGCGCGATCAAACTACAGCTGTATCGCCCGTCTGGGCGGCGTATGTCACGCACGGGCGGGCGAATTGCCGGGGCGGTCGCCGGGCTGACCAGTTTCATCAGCCACGCGGGTGGCCCCCCTGCCGCCGTTTTCCTGCTGTCGCGTGGGTTGGACAAAACCACCTATCAGGCCACCACTGTGGTCACCTTTTGGGCCATCAACCTCTTTAAATTTATGCCCTATGCATTTTTGGGCATTTTCACATGGCAAACGGCGAAAGCGGATCTATTCCTGATCCCCTTCGCCGTTTTTGGTGTCTGGCTGGGCGTCTGGGCGCATCGGATGTTTTCCGATCGCACCTATTTCGCGCTGACCTATGTGTTGCTGACCGTGACCGGGATCAAACTGATCTTTGACGCGCTGACCTGACCCTGAAATCGTTCAAGGACGGCGGCGGCCTCAGACCGGGTCCCCCAGCATGGCCGGGGTCAGCGCCTCATCCACAGTCTCAAACGCCTGTCCGGCGGCCACAAGGCAGGTCAGCCCTGACGGCAAGGTGACTGTGATCGTCCAGGTGCCGGTTTCCTGACTCGCGAACACCTCGACCACCTGGTTGTTCGCCGCCAACCCGATCGACTGACGCGTTTCACCATAGTTGTTGGCCAGACGGTCCAGGACCGCGGCGCGTTCGGCACAGTTTTGCGACTGGGCAAACCCCT
>Ga0209345_10002247_pt1 | contig 21550 bp, 17 predicted proteins | sample Cruoilmetagenom7_FD_187294 | JGI IMG/M metagenome (GOLD analysis project Ga0209345, IMG submission 187294) | Oil polluted marine microbial communities from Coal Oil Point, Santa Barbara, California, USA - Sample 7 (SPAdes) (version 2) | ecosystem: Environmental > Aquatic > Marine > Oil seeps ... | reverse complement strand
AGGCAAAAGATTTTTTAAACCTGCGCGCAACAAACGCTTACTTACACCACGATGTAGTTTATGGCTGGTCTGCGCACCCAATATAAATTCAACCAAATTATGGTCTAAGAACGGTTCTCGGCTTTCTATGGAATGCGCCATGGAATCGCGGTCCGCCCATTTTAATTGCATGGGCAGACTTGTTCCAGCCAACTGCGCCTCTGACATGGCAAGTACACCGCGCCCGCGCCCGCCTAAGGCCTGAAACGGATCATTTTGATGGGCTGCCAGCTTTACCATACTCAACCAACTGGGCGCCGTATGGGTTTTACCCGTTACTTTGCGCAAAGAGGAACTCGCCCAAGCTGGCAATAAATCATCGACCATCATCGCCAACATCCAAGCGTGCGAACGCTTATGTAACTTTCGTTGCGCTGCCCATTCTTTCTTCAACTCTGCCAGTTCAAAACGTCTGGCCAGTTGCGCAAAATGCGGCCCAATAAAGGCTGTATAGCCTGCCAATGTTTCATCAGCGCCATGCCCATCAAGCGTAACTTTCACATCACTATTAGCCACCGTTTCAAACACTTTCCATTCCGCAAAAATACTTGCCGAACTGAAGGGCTCATCATGGTGCCAAATTAATTTGTCTAAATCAGTCAATAAACCGTCTGCATCAGGCCATGTTTCATGATGATCAACATGTGTTTGATCCACCACCGATTGCATGTACTCACCTTCATCAAAATCTGCATATGATGATCGAGCAGAAAAGGCATGGCGTGATGCTTTTTCGCCCTCACTTCTTAATTGGTGAACCGCACATACAATGGAAGAAGAATCTAAACCACCAGATAACGCCGTTCCAACTGAAACATCTGCACGTAAACGCAAACGAACCGATGTCATGAACAAATCATGAAATTCTTCAGATGCCTCTTCGAACGAGCTTGACACATCTGACCTGGGCCGTACACGATACCAACATTCTGGTTTGGGCGTTTGACCTGGCTGAAAATCCAAGAGATGACCCGGTCTTAATTGGTACACGCCCTCAAACAAGGTCTCATTCGTATGATCACTGATTCCCCAAACCAAAAAATCATAAGCACGCTGTCCATTTAACTTGGCCTGCCAATCAGGTAAAACCGTAAAAGCCTTTATTTCCGATGCAACCGCCAATATCCCATTGGAAAGGGTGAAATAATAAAGCGGCTTTACCCCAAAACGATCGCGCACCACAACAAGACGATTTTTTTCGCGATCATACAGAACAAAAGAAAACATGCCATTGAAGCGCTCTAGGCAATCGCGCCCCCATTGAGCCCAAGCCGCCAAGATAATTTCCGTATCGCTGTGCGTTTTAAAAGTAATTCCCAGCTGTTCTAAGTCAGACCGGATTTCAAGATGATTATAGATTTCCCCATTATAGGTTATCCAAAAACGCCCCGTCGGGTCCGACATGGGTTGATGGCCCGCCTCACTCACATCCAAAATGGAAAGCCTTCGATGGCCAAAACCCACTGTAGCTGAAGGTTTTTCTACTAATGCATCGCGCAACATAGGATGTACTGTATCGTGATCGAACAACACAAAGCCTTCCCCATCAGGTCCCCGATGGGCAATTGTTTGACACATATCAGCAAGCACTTTTGCGCTTACACCACCTGTTGCACTGATGAGAGCAGCCAATCCGCACATATTATTTCCTACTGGGCCTGAACCATTTGTTTTAAACCATCGATCAAAGATGTTTTAGGCCGCCATTGGCATCGAGATTTAATTTTATCAATATCTGCAACCCGATAATGAACCTCAAGATTTTGACGCTCCGGTGGGATGGCACTATGTTTAATTTGAGATTTAGACCCACTGATCTTTATAATAGCTTCAGCCAACTCATTCACGCTTGAACCTGAACCAGATCCAATGTTGAAGATTTCAAAGCCTTTTGCAACTGACGCGGCTTCAATCGTCGCTGTAATCAAGTCTTGAATATAAATGAAGTCTCGAATTTGTTCGCCATCACCAAAAATTTCAATTGTGTGCCCTGAGTGTGCTTTGGCAAGCATACTGGGTACAGCCATTTTCTCGAATTGAGCGGGCCCGTATGGGTTAAAATAGCGCAGCACAACCACGTCCACATCCATTTGTTTAGCCAATTTTTTCAGACGTTCTTCACCTTTTAGTTTACCAAAGGCATAAGGTGAAAACGGCAAAGGACTAACATTTTCACTCACCGGTCCATCCATCGCTTCTTGTCCATAAACCGCACAAGTTGACGCGTAGACTATTTTTTTTACATTTTTGGCAAGGCAAAGTGAAATGATGTTCTCTAGAATTTTTAACTCAGTTTCTACATCGCCCCAAATTTTCCCCGCAAAGTGATAAATCACGTCAAGGGATCCATCTAAATTTATCGAAACGTTTTCAGTGCTTAAATCTGCGACAATGCTTGGAACTTCAGCCAACATGCATTGTTGATAATCCAATTGTACAATGTTTGAATGAGTACGCATCAATTCTGTGACCAATGCACGTCCAATAAATCCATTTGCGCCGCTCACTAAGATTTTAGTGTCAGGGGAAGTCATTAAGAGGTCCGTTTTCCTTGATTTAATAAACGATAGAAGATTTCCTCTAATATACGAGTTTGAGAGTGTAAGTCTGCATTTTCTACGATTATTTTTTTACCTTCAGTTCTTATACACTCATATAGGTCATTGTTCGACAAAAGATCGCATATATTGTGCACAATATCTTTTTGTTCCAAAGGCGTGAACAATGCAGATTCTTTATGTGCGAAAAATTCTTTAAAACGTTCAAGATTAGTCATCACAACGGGGGTACCACAAACCATAGCCTCCATCACAGAAACAGGTGTCCCATCCGATGGCGGTAAACTTAAAACCATATCAGATGCATTGTAAGCCAGCATCATTTCCTGTGGGTTAAGTCCCGGTAGAAACCGAATATTTTCCCTTACTTCAAGCTCATCCACAAGACTTTCCATCTCAGTTCTAAACTCATCATCTTGATTATATGTTGAAAGCGTTAAGACTGCATTGGGCATCTTTATCAAAACATCCGCAAAAGCCCTAATCATGAGACCTTGATTATAAAAGGGTTTAAATTGACGGGGACTAAAAATTAAAGGCGCATCTTGATCAATTTTCCACTGCTTGCGAAAAGACCCGTCGTCATCAATCTCATAAAATTTCTTTGTGTTTACCCCCCAAATCACCCGTTGGATTTTTTGGCTAGAAATACCCATAGCCTGTACAACTTTGCCTAAGAAGTGCGATACGACAGTTACATAATCACATTTTTTCAAAGCACGCTTCGTAAACCATCTGCGAATAAAACTTTGGCTGCCTTGTTCATCAAACAAAACATCACCCCCAAGACAACTAATAACAAAAGGTTTTTTCCTTAAGATCCATGCCATCCACGTTGTCAATTCGGCTGCGTAATGAGCGTGATAAACATCAGCCTGTGCCGATTTCACCCCTTGGTAAATACGAAACAACCAGCGCAATTTCCCAAAAATTCCATTGGCATTCTCCACATGACATTCAATATGTTTCACACCTTCTGGGCATCTCCCTTTATTGGGTGAAATCAATGTCACTTCATGACCAAAATTCTTTAAGACTTCACATTGGACAAATGTGTGATCCCCATTGGCCTCTGCCAGTACGCAAATTTTTAATTTCTGCTCGCTCATCAAAAAACCTTTAGCTTTCTTTTATCAACACTCAAAATACGGCTTACAACACCCATTTTTCACGCCAAGCCTGGAACATCAATACCGTCCAAAGCTGTACTTCTCCATTGATTTTACCTGATAGATGGTCTTGCCAGACATCACGAATAGGCTGTGCATTCAATAATCCATCGGCTTCTAGTTTTTCAACCGACAATAAATCTTCGGCCCAATCACGAAGGGGGCCTTTTAACCAGTCACCAATGGGAATGCCAAAACCCATTTTTGGGCGTTCGAATAATTCACGTGGGATGTAACGTGCCAAGACATTGCGCAACAGCCATTTACCCTGACCATCACGCACGCGTTGGTGTTTAGGTAAATGAAAGGCGAATTCAGCCACACGGTGATCCAACAAGGGAACGCGTGCTTCCAGCGAAACAGCCATAGAGGCGCGGTCTACTTTGCATAAAATATCATCAGGCATGTAAGTCAGGGCATCTAAAAGCTGCATACGTTCCCTGAAATCTGGTACATCCTTTTTCAAGCTTTCATCCCACAGGATATTCTTAAGCTCAAGCGAACCCGGAACCAATTGTTCTGTGTCTTCCCAAAAACTGGTCAAGCGTCGATAAAGTTCTAGATCATCTTTGACCGTCAAGGCACGTGCCACCTTATGCATTTTTATGCCGAGCTGACGTGGTCGTTTTGAATTCGGAATGATCTGACTTATATGATCCCAAGTTTGGGGCTTCAAGGCTTCGATACCTGCACTAGCACAGGTTTTCACAAAATTAGGCCAACCGCCCACACGTTGCCAAATGCGATCCCCCCAAAGATATCGGTTATAGCCACAAAACAACTCGTCCCCACCATCCCCCGATAAAGCAACTGTTACAGATTTGCGCGCGAGTTTAGAGACCAAAAAGGTCGGTATTTGCGAACTATCCGCAAAGGGTTCGTCATAATAACTCGCCAAATCGGGGATCACATCTTGTGCATCTTGGGGGGAAACATAGAGTTCTGTATGATCCGTCCCCAAATGGGTCGCAACGGCCTTGGCATGCTCGGCCTCGTTATAGCCTTCAGCTTGCATGCCAATCGAGTACGTGTGGATTTTTTTACTGCTTTGTGCCTGCATAAGCGCGACCACTGTCGAGCTGTCGATGCCACCGGATAAAAAAGCGCCAAGAGGCACATCAGCCACCATGCGGCGCTTCACCGCATCACGCAATAACAAATCAAGCTGATCTTCAGCTTCAGTATCGCTTAAATTCGATGTGTTTTTCTGCGCATGACTGGCAATCTCGCGCAAAGACCAAAAGGGCTTGATATCGCGCATCCCATCGGGCCGCAATGTTAAAACATGCCCAGGTTGGAGCTTGCTTACATTTTTAAAGATCGACTGAGGCGCAGGGACATAGTTAAATCGCATGTATGAGGCAAGCGCATTGCGGTCAATATCGCGCACGAACTTATCATGTGCCATTAAAGCTTTAAGTTCTGATCCAAAGAAAAACACACCGTTTTGCTCACCATAATAAAACGGTTTAATACCAAAACGATCACGTGCCATGGTCAGTGTTTTTTCACGTTTATCCCAAATCGCAAAAGCAAACATGCCGATAAATTTTTCAACAGCTGCCGCCACACCCCAATGGGCGCAGGCTTCTAAGATAACTTCACTGTCTGAATGTCCGCGCAAATTCGGGGCATCGCCACCAAATTCTTCCAGAATGTCATCTGCATTATAAACTTCGCCATTATAGACCATAACAAAGCGCCCATTGGCAGATGTCATAGGTTGCAGGCCTGCATCGCTCAGATCAATGACAGATAGACGGGCATGGCACAGCGAAAGTCCCCTTTCAGCATCTGCCCACACCCTTTCAGCATCCGGGCCCCGATGAAGCATGGCTTTCGCCATTACACGGCCTTGAGCTTCCAATTCACTTTGGTTGCTTTTTGCAGCCCATTCGATATATCCCGCGATGCCGCACATTTTATCGACTTATCAAAGTTTTGAGTGTCTCTGTAAGATCAATTGGCGCCCAGTCAAGTAGCCTTTTAGCTTTTTCATTATCGCCATAAGAAATAATCGCTTCGCCTTCTCGCATGGGGAAAGCATTGAAGTTTAAAAGCTCAGGCTTGCGATCCATCGCCTTACATAAATCCAATAACAATTCTTTCAACTCGATCGCTTCACCCGAACAAATATTGAAAATATCAAACTCAGTTCGTGCTAAATCATCTGCCAATTTTAAATAAGCATTGCTTATGTCATCAACGCATAAGAAATCTCTCTTCTGTAAACATGGTGATAAATCAACAACTTGATCATTTTTAAACTGCGATATCACATGATCCATTAATTTTCCGGGCGCATCATAAAGGCCAACGGGGATATAAAGGCGCGCAATGCGGGTTGGTACTTGATAAGCCATAGAAAGACGCTTGGCCTCAATGGTTTCTGCCAGTTTTGAAACTCCATATGCTGTTTCAGGCCAACAGGCATCTTCTTCTGAATTTGCCGCACCAGACGCACTATATTCCGCAGAAGACCCCGTCAGTATAATCCCGGCATCAACTTCTGCCAAAGCTTTATACAGGGGCTTGAGTGCCAAGACATTTACCTGCAACGACTTTTCTAAATCATAATCCGGGCTTGTGTAATTTTCAGCATATCCACCATGTTGAACCCACAAAATGGGTTTCACATCGCGCACCAATGCTTGAACGGTTGACGCATCTGTCAAATCACAGGTGCGGAAATGGACGTCATTTGTAATCACATTCAGGCGGTTTTTTCGAATGCCTTCATAAGTTCCCACATCCCGACTCGTCAAGGCCGTCACATGCCAGCCTGTTTTTGCAAATTTCTGCGCTAAATGCATGCCTACGAAACTCGACACACCTGAAATCACAACTTTTTTTTGCAGGTCCATGGCTTACCACGCATATGAAAGTGGAGGTTTTTCAAGATCGACATTCTCAGCTTCATCTGGGCGATGCAAGATTGACGCACAATTTGCCAACATGGCGGGTTCCGAACTGATGCAAGAAAAGGCCGTCCAGATACCAGCTGGCACTGTAACCAGTTTATAATCAGCTTCAGCCGCACCAAAAATCACTTCTTGCGTGACGCCAGCGGCTTCATCCATCAAGACCAGCTTGACACGCCCTTGGACCGCACACAGGCTCATGACCATTTCGCTATGGCGTTTCCAACCTTTTGTGACGCCGGGATTGACCACAGAAAAATACATTTCACCAAATCCAGCAAAATGCGGCGCATCGGTACGCACCATATGAAAGACCGCACCACGCGCATCATGGATTTGTTTTAAAGGGGTAACGGTGACACCCTTAATCACTTTGCACCCGCCAGATATTCAGCCAATTGTTCTTCGGTCACCTTGATCGGGTCTTCGCCTTCATGCACGCGTTTGTACCACGTCACTGTTTTTTCAACAGCTTGTTCAAAATTCCATTCTGGATGCCAGTTTAATTTTGTTTTGGCTTTATCGATGTTCAACATCAACAAATTGGCTTCATGGAATTTACTGTCAGGCATTTCAACGCGCAAAGTACCCGCACCCCAAATATCAATGGCGTTGCGCGTCAGTTCTTCGACCGTGCGCACATTTTCAGGTTCTGGACCAAAATTCCACGAGCCACTAGTGGCTTCTGCATTCAGTAGTAATTCACGCGCAACCACCAGATAACCAGACAAGGGTTCCAACACATGTTGCCAAGGGCGCGTTGCGTTTGGACTACGCAATGTAATCTCATCGTCATTTTTAAGCGAACGAATACAATCTGGTACAATCCGGTTCGCAGAAAAATCCCCGCCACCGATTACGTTACCAGCGCGTGTACTTGCTGCGGCAAAACCGTCACGATGTGCGAAAAACGAGTCTTGGTAAGAAGCGAAAACAAGTTCGGCCGCCGCTTTAGATCCAGAATATGGATCATGACCGCCCAGTTCGTCATTTTCACGGTAGCCCCAAATCCATTCTTTATTGCGATAACATTTATCTGAGGTAATAAAGACCAGCGCCTTGATATCTTCGTTGGCGCGCACAGCTTCTAATAAATTCGTTGCCCCACCCACGTTCGTGTCGAACGTTTCTTTTGGATCATCATAGCTGTCACGCACCAAAGCTTGGGCTGCCAAATGAATAACAATCTCTGGCTTTGCTTTAGAAAAAACACCCAAAACCGTCGCAAGGTCACGGATGTCGCCATCATATTGCGTGATACGATCACGCAAGCGCAATTGATCAAATAAAGGTGCATCTGGTTTGGGTGGGAGCGCAAAACCTGAGACATCCGCGCCCAAGGTTGTTAACCACGTACAAAGCCAGCTGCCTTTGAACCCGGTTGAGCCTGTCACCAAAACACGACGACCTTTAAAGATGCTTAAATCCATTTGATTTCTTACCACTTAATCCAAGGTGCTTTGCCCGCATCAAGCAATTCATTCAGCATGGCAAAGTCACGATAAGTGTCCATACATTGCCAAAAACCATCATGAGCATACAGCATCATCTCGCCATCACGTGCGAGATTACGCATGGGATCGGTTTCAAAGGTCTCATCATCGCGTGATGCATCAAGATATTTAAAGATCTCGCGGTTACAAACGAAATAGCCGCCTGAAATACGCCCGCCTGAGGTTTGTGGCTTCTCGTTGAATTCAACGATCTGGCCTTTTTCGTCATGTTCCAGCTCGCCAAAACGCCCAGGGGGGCGCACGCCAGAAACGGTCAGAATTTTACCATGACCTTTGTGAAACTTAACCAACTCATCAATATCAATGTCACAAACACCATCACCATAAGTCAGCATGAATGTCTCATCATCACCGATGTAACGCTCAATTTTCTTAATGCGTGACCCGGTCAGCGTATCTGGACCCGTCTCAGCACAAGTGACTTTCCAGTCAATTTGTTCATGGGCTTTATCAAAGGTGAGTTCGCGCCCCTCAGCAAAATCAATGGTGAAATCAGACACCATAGATCGATAATTTAAGAAAAAGTTTTTGATCGCATCGCCTTTAAAACCAAGGCACAGTACGAAATCTTTATGATCAAAATGGGCATAAGTGCGCATGATATGCCACAGGATAGGATATTGCCCCACCGGAATCATGGGCTTGGGTAAGCTGTCATCAACACCGCGAATACGCGTGCCTTGACCACCACAAAGAATTACGACTTTCATTAGGGGCTCCTGATCGAATAAAGCGTTTCAAGCTTTATGAAGCTTTCCCCCAAAAGGGTCAAGGAAGATGGCACTTAATAGATAGGATGTTTGATGATTTTCAGCTTACAAGCGAGGCGGAAGCCCAAATAAACTAATCCGTGGATAGGATGAAACCCTAAGGCATTTAAAATTTGCCCCATGCCTTTGCCCCAATGATTTGCGCCAAATAGAGCGAATGCATATTGTATCGTTCGCTTGGACAAATTTCGTCGACTCATTTTTCGAGCGGTTCTGGATAATCCTGATAAAGAAGCCGATTCTTTGAAAAGCTCAACAGCCTCATAGGCACGCATGACACTGAGATCCGAAACAATAGAAGCTTGATTGCTGTGTAAGCGCAGTTGCAAAACTTTCTCTGGTAAGACTTTTAATTCCCATCCCGCTTTGATCAAGCGAATGGCGAGAGCAAAATCCGTTCCATAGTTATAATCTTTCGAATAGCCACCTACAGCTTTGGCAGCCGAACGACGAAACATATATGTAGAATGAGCCAGCGGATTTGAAGATTGGTATGTTTCCAGCAATTCCACAGTATCCGTCGGGGACCTACAATCGCTCAAGTGTTGACCATTTTCATCTATTTCTTCATAAAAACCGCTGACGAGAGCTAAGCTTTCATTGCCCTCAAACGCCGCAACTTGGCGTGCAAAACGATTTGGTAAGGATATATCGTCAGCATCATTCACGGCCACGTATTCACCAACCGCATGAGAAAAAGCCAAACGAATACCATCCCCAAACGTTGGTTTCACCATGGATTGCTGAATAATTTTAAGACGCAAATCCGTACAGGATTCTAGAATAGACAAAGTCCCATCACTTGATCTATTATTCACTACCACCAATTCAAAATCCGTAAAAGATTGAGCGAAGATCGCATCAAGAGCCTGATGCAAAAAGAGATCGCCATTATAGACGGTCATGATGACGCTGAGTTTCGGAGTTTTAGTCATTTACGTACTTCATTCGTATCATTCACACTATCAACAAAAACATCCGTTTTGACCATGCCAATGCAGTTATCGATACGACCTTCGCTTATTTTGGATGGCACAGATTGCTGTGCATTTGAGAAAATATCCGCCAATGCATCTTGATTAATTACAAAATCACCCAAGCCATCTGGTATCCGATTATACGATGGACTACCATCAACAGATACATAAATAACCTTAATATCCATCAACATAGCATCAAAAGAGCTTCCTGATGAGTTGTAAGTCACCGCATCTACGCGCGATAACAAATGAGTAATTTTCTCATTTGAGAATTCAATTGAAATACCTTCATTCCCAATTTTTTGTCGAACAATTTTTTCAATATTTTGCTTAGACTCATCAGGTACAACGGGATGAAAATTAACAATTACGCTCATTCCTCCTGCCTTTTTCGCAGCCCCAATCGTTTTAAGAACCAGATCTAAAGATTCCGAATGTTTCACTGATGTTGAACATAAAACCGTCCTGATTTTGATTTTCTTTTCAGTATCTTGGATGATTCTTTTCTTACCTGCAAAAGATGCAAACTGTAAAGAGCCACCGACTGATAAGCGCTTTTTTGGGAAACCTTTTTCAGAAAACCAATCCATATATTCATGACCAACACATATTAATTCATCGGAAATTTTACCATCTAATATTTCACGTTGAGACGGATAAAATCCAATGAGGCGCTTTGAGATTGGAACAAATTGATAAGAAACACACCGAGTTGTAGGAAGATGTTTACGAATGCCACTTTTTAAAACACGTTCCCAGCCCTGATTTTCATAAGGAAGCATAATCGTTTTAGGAGAAACCCCATGACTTGCGAGAACCCGCCCAACATCTTGAAACGTAAAGGCAAGACTGGCCTGTGGTTCGACCATATCAAGCAACGAAGCAAGATTAAATAAAGGGAAAACATCGCAACCGCCAACATTCAGAGGTCCTTTAAATGTTTTTCTAAGACGCCAAGTCTGCCAGGCCCCTTTAAAAATACTAAAGTTTGACCGACATTCATCAATTAAAACAACAGGATCGTGGGCTGCTACAACGTTTTCTGCAATCTGTTGATAAGGAAAGGTCCATGAAATTGGATTGGCGATAAAACCTACCTTTAAACCTGTGTCTCGTAAAATTTGTGGAATACTCCTCAAATTTCGAAAACTTTTAGTCGCCTCATCTTCCTGAAATGTATGCGGTTCAGCCCAATCGAGCAATATGACATCACATTTTTTCAATTCATCCCAGGGTGCAGAACGTTTTTCCCTTAATTTTGAAATAATTCGCTCTTGCCTAAAAAAAGTCCGAAAAGCTGACAATCGTGCTTTCAGAAACCTCAAGAAACCTGGACTTTTTTTATCCTTGCCAAACCAGTTAACGTCAACATTATTCACTTTCGCCGTCTCACTCAACGCACACCCAAAGTCATCATCATCAACAATAAAAAGGTTATTTGCATAGGATTGGACATAACGTCTTAGCAATAAAAAACGGCTAATATTAAGTTGAAGATCCCCAACATAAGGACTTAAATCTGATATTAAACTCGCATCCCAAGCATCTCGGTTTGCTTTCGAAGCTAAAACCATACTATCCATATTAATTAAATCATCCGCAATCGAGTCAGCGGCTTCATTCATTAAGGCGGTGATTTCATCCATAGAGAACTGATCTGCAAATCTGCCTTGTAACTCAAGACATCTTTCAGCATCTGATCCAAAATACCAGACATGCACAGGACCATTTTGCACGACTTGGAGATAAGCAACCTCGAATGCATTGAAATTAGTAATTATGTTCATAACATTCAAATTTTTCTTATATAGCTTTTACACAAGTGAACAGTTCTTACAGGGCATCAGTTGATTTCTATTTTTATTAAGATGTTGTTCACGCAAATTCGCATAAGCTTCCGATGTCCATAGTTCTGATAATGAAGCATCATTAATATTACCTACAGCCAATTCAGATAAATAATCAACATCACAAGGGTTGACACGCCCATCCCACCATACAAAAACACGGCGCCATAAATCTGTACAAGGCTTTTCAATACCGCTTGGGCTAGCGTCATAGACATTTTCCCAAGGGTTATAATCAACAAAGGCGACCTGATCGACAAAGGATTTCCAGAAACCTTCGATTTTATCAAAGTCTTGTTGATCGTTAAACTTCACCCCTGATACACGCGTAATGGTACGTGAATTGGAATAATGTTTGGCTTTAATCTCTGCGAAGAGTTCCACATTTTTAAGAACTCTGTCCAAGCGACCATTCACACGAAGTTTTGCATAGAGTTCTTCGTCAGCCGCATCAGCTGAGAATACAATGGTATTAGGTTCTGCTGACAATAAGGCATGTATTTTTTCTTCATCCAGATACCAAGCGTTGGTATTCACCTTTAGTCCCAAGAATTTACCTGAAATATATTCCAGCATCCCAACGATGTCTTTGCATAACAAAGGCTCCCCACGAGATGCCAGTGTAACTGCTTCAACATGACCTTCAATCTGGTCCACAACCCGTTTAAACAAGCCTAGGTCCATGCGACCTTTGTGACCTGCTTTACGATCTTGTAATTTCGGATCGATTTGATAGCAAAAAACACAGCGATAGTTGCATACCGACGTGGGTTCAATCTGAACACAAGGTGGGTAGGCGTCTAGTTCTTTTTTTGCGGGAAAGACATCATAGCGAAAACGATAATAAAGGTAGCGTGCTAACTCATCATCATTAATACGACTGATTTCTTCCACAATGTGCGGGCGTAACCAAAAACCATCCGCATTGTCTATATCGTCATTCAACAGGTTATCACAGGCGCGCGTTAAGACAGGCTTCCACTCTTCATGCACAGTCGTTTGCTCAAGTTGACTCGACAGTCCAGCCACGCGTTTCAAAATTGTAGTTTGATCCGCATTCAGACCCGACAATCCAACGAAGCTGTTATCTTTAGCGTAAGGCTTTTTTTCCATATCTGTTACTTAACTACTCTGTTGAACGCCGTATTCAAGGTCAGCAACTTGTGCGATCTCAGCATTGGGATTATCAGATGGGGCTTGAAAATAATTTTCCATATATTCTTGTTTTAGCTCTTCATAAATCCGATTGCCTTCAGGTGTATCAGCTTCAGCACGTTTAATATCATTCCAACGGCTTCTTGGTAAATTCACATAAAGAACAAAACATTTACGCAAACCCATGATTTCATGAACAGGGTATTGTTCCATTTCAAAGACTGGCTTATCAGTCAAACATTTCGTGATCGTCTCATGTTTGATCAATCCCATATCTTCACAGACTTTGCGCAATGGCGTGCCATGAAAAGGAACGAAAGTATAAAGGTTGGCATTATCTGCTTTAATTTCTCGGTTGATTTCAACCGTATCCATTGCAATTTCACGTGTTTCGTTCGGGAAACCCGTAATATTATTGACCGAGAACTGAACGCCATATTCATGCGGAATTTTAAGGGCCTTAACAATATCAACATTCTTCCATTGCCGATCCAACATTTCAGAACGGAACTTTTCATTACCATGTTCAAGTCCGAATGAAATACGGTGCAAACCCACCTCACTTAATTGTTTGATGTTTGCGTGCGTGATCGTTTCAGGACGTGTCTGCATCCAAAATGGCAACTTAATATCTGAATACATTTCACAGAATTGATCCAGTTCACGCTGGTTCATCGCCAAGAATGTATCGGCCCAGAAATAGGCATATTCCAAGTTTAATTCATCTTTGAAATATCGTAATTCTTTGTGGACCAAATCCATATTCTTTTTACGCAAGAATTTTGAATCTGTTTCTTCTTTGTAAAAAGACATTTGAGATGGTGAATTGCAGAAACGACACTTGTAAGGACAACCACGGATCGTCTCAATCGGCAACATTCGATAAATACGTCCTGCCATAGGTCGATACAAACGTGCATCTTCAAATGCCGCCACATCGATCATCGGTAATTCATTGATATCAACGGCTTTGGTAACTGAATTTTTCTTGATTAAACCGCCGGGTTGCCTGATCCAAAGGTTCGTAACGTCATCATAGTTGCCGCCAGCTTCCAATTCAGCGCAAAGGTCAACCATGGCATTCTCGCCTTCACCGACACATACCATGTCAACTAAGGGCCAGTTTAAGCATAAATCAGGTGCAAATGTTGGGAAAACACCACCCGCAATAACCGGGATCGCGTTCTTGATTTTATATTCTTTCACTTCTTCAAGAATATGCATACCCAATTCCCACATATCTTCTGTTGAAGAAATAGCAATCAGGTCAGGTTGGAAACGGATAACTTGTTCTGCTAAATCAGTGCGCCAATCTGAGGTGCGCAAATTAATGCCGCGACCATCCATATTGTAGGGCACAACATTAAGCATTTCCATCTTCGTGCCATCAGAATCAATGCCGTAATCAGTTTGATAATAAGTGGCATCAAAAACTTCAATCGTATGACCTTCTGCCCTCAACAACGATGAAAAAAGTGCTATCGCAGGCGGCAACATATTCATGCCATAGGTATTGGGATATACAAATAGAACATTAATACCCATAGGAAATCTCCAATTTTTTGATTGCACAGAAAAACCAATTTCCGTTTTTTGCACAACTTCTCAACTGCTATTAATTAACTTTTGATGTGATCACTGAAGAGCGAGAAAACACGCGCAACTCCTCAACATATAAAGCTATTTCTAACTGGTGCCAACTAAACAATACATTTTATTTAACTTTCTTTTGAAAGACTAAAACAAAGAACTTCTCCCTATAATAAATAAGGAAATAATTATTTTTTGTTAAAGCCAATCCCCACCTGTTAGAGCAAAAATTTGCCCTGTTATGAAACCTGAATAGCCAGACAAAAGATAAGTCACAAGGGCTGCAGCTTCATCCACATGCCCCGCACGTTTCAACGGCACTAATTCAGACCTTTTTTTCAAGTCTTCATGTGTCTTACCTTGCCATCTCTCATGAAAGCCACTTTCGATAAAACCAAAGCGAACACCATTCACACGTATATTGTGCTTTGCGCCATCTCGCGCAAGGCCTTTTACCATGCATTCTGTGCCCTGCTTTGCCACACCATAAGCAAAAGATGTAGAGCCACCGCCATGTAAAGCTGACTCAGTTCCATTAAAAATAATATTGCCACCTTTTTCAACCATATGTGCAAAAGCAGCCTTGGCCAAATAAAAGGGAACACTTAAATTCGAATTGATATCCATTGTCCAATCTTGATCTGATATTTCAGACCAGTGTTTAGCCGAAGCAAGACTTCCTGAAAGAATAACAATCCCATCTATACCACCAGTTTTTTCTACAAAACAATCAATCAACTGCTCACAGTCGTCCAAAGTCGCCAAGGATGCTTGTAAAGGAATAACGTCCTCATGAGTTAAGATACGGTCCATGTTTCGCCCTTGCGCACCAACAATGCAAGATGATCCATCGACAAGCATTTTAACGACAGCATTGCCGATACCACCAGAGGCACCAACAACCAATATTCTTGAACCTTCAGGAACTTGAGGTGCCCAATTTGGTTTTTCAAAAAACGTCATAAGTAACACTTCTCTATTATCTGCAGGCTCTGCGTTAGGGGCTTGAGATAATCATCCTCACAGACCGAGCGTTGTTCAAGAGATAAATACCCCCCGTAGCCAATTTCTTTTAGATTCTGTCCAAAGATTTCATGTTGAACACCATCATCAAAATTGAGGATGCCTAAATCTTTCGCATTCACATGGACATGTACGAGTTTATCTTTCACACTTTCAAACATTTCAAGGGCTGATTCTTGATTTGCGCTGAGGGCGCGCATATCTAGTTGAATGCCCATACCAGGATGATCAATCACGTCGTACAAGTCTTTAATTTCAGCAATCGTATTACAAAAGTCTGTTTCTGTCGGTCCTAAAGGCTCCATACAGAGAACAGTTCCATGGCCTTGTGTTTTTTGGAGTATTTCTGTGAAAATGTATGCCGCTTTTTCATGTGCTTCTTTAAGCGGAATGACGTCTCGCCTTCGCGCACTTGGCGATCCAAATACAAGCGTTTTTCCACCAAGATCACGACATACCGAAGAAAGGTGCACCATAAAATCGATCAATTGAACGCGAGATTCCTCATCACCAAATAAAGAAAGCTCCGGTTGATCAAAAAACAAAGAATGAAGGCCCACGACCTTTAATCCAGCCTTTTCAATTTCTCGTCTGTATTTTGAAACATCAGATGCCTGTAATCCCTGCCATGTGTCTCGCCAAATTCTACTTGGCGCAACTTCAATCCCATCAAAGCCAAGTCTGACAAGCTCTGTAAACATGTGTGAATGTTCATAAGCAGGCAATCCGATATTTGACACAGCCAAAGGCATCAGCGCATTTTCCGCAGATAATCAAACGAGATAAGTTGCACACAGTGTTTCCCCATGCGCAAACACTCCCGCACCCAGTTTTTAAAACGTCGCCCGACATAATTTGTTGATAACGTTCGATAACTGCTGCGGATTTCATCATAAATAGGTTGCGCATGAACCCGTGAATAGTCTGCTGCAGACACTGTATCACTTGGTCGTGCGACACAATAAATATTTTGGATTGGCGTTGACCATTCCTCATATTCTTCCAACATAGGATAATTCCCAATCCAGGTTTCGATAACTTCAAAACCATTCAGCTCCATCACACGGCGCAATGAATTTTCTGTATATGAGAAATAATGGGTTGGATCAGACATGGGAAAACCAAAAACATTTGGGACTTCAATATAAAGCCAGCCGTCAGACGTAATCACATCCTTCTTCAAATGCGACAAAAACTGGTCCGGGTGTTGTAAATGCTCAAAGACATGGATCAAAGACACATATTTTGCTTTCTCAGCAAACGTGTCGCTATATATATCTTTTGCCACAACAGAATGTGTCATGCCCAAAGCATCGCGCGCAAAAGCAATGCCTTTTTCGTTATAATCATATGCCACACCCTGGCAACCCCAAGCGTTCTTGGCGCCATACAAGAACATCCCTTGATAAGCGCCATAATCGACAAAATGGTCTTCTTTTTTGGGTCCTAATTCTGCGAACTGCGCTTTATGACGCTGAACCATGTCATAAAAGGATTGGAAACGTAAAAAACTAACGCCGCTCCAAGGTATTTGTACAGGCGGATGAACATATTCTCCACCCAAATCCAATGCATATTTATCCTTGCGATAGGCACTATTATAATGTTTCGCAAGGCGTTTTGGGTCTGGTTGAGGATAAGGTGTGACCACACCACAGTTATCACAAATATGGTTCACAAAGTCATTGATATCTGGATGACTTGATTGAGAAGGCATCGTATAAGATGTAAAATCAACAGGCAAAAATTCGTCATGACCACACACACCACATTTATGATCATCAAGCTTTGTAAGTACGGGCATTCATAATTCCTATTGTGTTATTCATCCAAAGATGTCAGCTCTATTGCAGATAGAAGTGATATTAATCCGCAATTTTATCTTTTTCCAGAATTTCTAAAAGCAATTCAGCACACCTATCATTTGGGGCACTACCTTCTGACAAGGCATACTTCATTAAAAAGCTATCATCTATATCATTTTCACTTTGTTTCTCAGCCTTTTTTTGCAGAGCTTGCTCTATAAGGGCCAAGTATTCTTCATAACTGAATGCGACATCAGCTCGTTTCTCTAATAGTTTTTCCCCCTCAGGGCTGAGGTTCATGACATCGGTGTCGAACCAAGTGACAACATTTGTGTTTGTCGCAATAACTTCTAATAAGACCGTCGTGACAGAATCCGTTACAACTAAATCGAATGAAACATTTTTCAATAAAGAAACCAAGTCACCCTCAGTACAAAGGGTGATATTCTCACTTGCCCCTTCTAGCATTAAAGCTTGAGAAGGATGAGGGGGAGGGCGGAAATAAGTCTCCCAAGACTCACTATAACGCCCCAAAGTCTCCAATACCGCTTTTTGTGTGCGCAAATACCGTATATCCGGTCTCAGATGACCACCAAGATACCTGCGTGGACCACTTAAAAAGGTCGTCACATATAAAACACGCGGTTTTTCGTTCGTTTCATTTTTCCTATGTTGAATAAGATCATAAACCGATGATGAGCCCACTTCATGGAGCGTTACAGGAAAAGCACGGATAGGCGTTTCAATTTCTGCGGTAGACCTTAAAGCTGAATTGACCCCAGGCCCATATGCAAAATAATGTTCATTCGCGTTGAAATCAATCAACGGCACCATTGTCCAATCACAATAGCCAACGAACCCACCATGTTGCAAGGCAACCGTCTGTTTTTGGGCTCTGCGTAAAGCAATCATCAAAGCGACAGGTTCAAGCGTTAAAGCCGCAGACACAACGCCCAACCTGATATTTTTATTGCGTACAATGGTCTCATATTGTTTCAAGCAGGCTTCGTGAAGCGCGCGCCATTGGGTAACATATGCCTTTAAATACACATCAGCTAAGGCCCCAAGTTTAAACACACCAAAAGAAAAATATTCCCAAGTGGTTTTAAGATCAGGTGCCTCTAACTTTGCACCTTTCAAAGGAGCCGACGGCATTCTGAAGACATCGACATTTGCTTTTTTTAAAGAGCCTTGCGGCATATTAGGCCATAAATAATAAGCCAAGTCAGCCTTTGTACAAAGCGCCAAGCGAACCATATTCTTAATACGTCGAATGCTACCACTCATTCTATCACGAAAAGAAAGCCGCGGAACAGCATCCACCACTTGATGAAAACAATGCGTTTCAATCTGAGACTGCTCGCATATTTCTTTTAAGACCCAAGAATAAAAACGAACATTCATGACCCAAACTTCAGAAAAATTCGCCGCTGATGTTCCAACCAAATGGACTCTATCTGGTTTAATTTTCGTAATCACAGCTTCCAAAACAAAAGAAGCATGCAAAAAATTATCCCTTAATATACGCAAACGTCCGGCGTAATAATATGCGCTAAAAGGAGGGAGAACACCACCAATACTCACCCCCATTAAACGGTCAAGCTCGCTGCACAGCTCTGCAATAACTTGATTGCTGTTTACAGCGGCTCTCATCAGCGCTGCTTCGTCGTAATAATCTTCTATAGATGTATGTATAATTTCATGACGTTCTAACGCCGCTTTGGCTTGGGCGGAAAGGGCAACAACCCAGTCATCAGGGGTGAAAGAACTTTGTTTCAAAAAAAAATCAACATCATCCTTTGTTTCAAAAGCATAAAGTGTTTTCTTTTCTTGCATCATTAGAGTGTTACAATCGCAACCAAGGTGTCTGTTTGATCATTCTGCATGAGCATATTTGTATATGCATTATCAAGCTCAGCAGAATTCAAAAAACTCCATTCTTCATGCCCACCCGGTTTACCATTTCCCAACCAATAAAGATGATTTGACAATGGATAACGTTGATGACCTGAAGTGACAACAGACTTAAAACCGATATCAGACAAAATTGCTTTCAAGCTTTCTTGTGTGTGTAACACAAGATGTTCGCTCCATAATGTAAACCGTTTAAAAGGGTCACATTCGAAGGTTTCTAGCAAAATATCTTTGGCATGAGGCACCTCTAATAAGATCATGCCACCCGGTGATAACAAAATCTTAAGCTGTTCCAAAATTTCCAGAGGACGGTCTAAATGCTCAAAAACATGAAATAATGTAATAATATCAAATTGTTGAACAGGAAGGTCTTCTAAATTTTCACAAACATCTATATTGCGTTTTGCAGCTGAGGCCCTGTGCAGCTCATTCAATTCTACCCCATATGCATATTCACAATCAGGCTCCATCAATTCAAGGAGTGAAGCTGCCCCACAACCAAAGTCTAGCCAGCGCTTCCCCTCAATATGTTTTTTGAATGCTTTTTGTCGATGTAAGTCATCATTCACCTGACGTAAGGGGACCTCTCCGTCCTCCACTTCAATTTTGCCGGATTCCACATTCTTTTCAATATAATGATCATCCTTGGTATGATCGATCTCACTTAAAAAAATCACACCCGATGTTTTACATCTTAAAACAGGCAGATCTTCTCGATCTCGCACACGCGCGGCATAAATCTCTATGTTGGCTGGATCAATGATCTTTTTGTCACAAAGCAATCGATAAAGAACATGATTACATGAATACATAAATTTAAGAACCTTTTGAACGGAAACATCGTCAAACTAGATAGAACTTCAACCTATACATCAGTTAAAGCCGGGTTTTTAAGAACAAACTCTCAACCCACTAAGCAGGCTTTACGCCATTTTTTTTAAGCCAAAATTCAGCTTGAGGCATCTGATAATCATAGTCGACATCTAGACCACCTTCTTGCAAAAGTGGCCAGATTGTTTGCCCCATCCATTTTTGAGGTAACAAACCCTCTTCCATATTATCCAAATTTTCAGGACGAATAACAGACACACCCATGTCTGCAAACAAGACACTCCCTTGGCTGTCTCTATCGCAATTCAACGCCTTCGGATCCCCAAATGTTTCAAAAGGGACGAAGGGTTGTAAATGGCCAGATTGATCCGTTTTACGCGCACGAAGTGGGCTCCACATATTATAGCAGCTTACGCTCACAGCACTATCAGTTTCAGGTTGTTTGCGTAGAATTTCTATTCCCTCATTCAACATTTTGCTTGAAACGGTTGGGGCATTTGCCATCAACAAGACCAACAATTCCAACTTTTTGCCTTCAGCTTCACATTCTTTTTTGATCACTTCATAAGCATGCACATATGCATCTTCACCCAAAGCCTCTTTTGAGGCAAGATATGCTGGGCGATCAATAATAGATACACCATATTCAACAGCAACATCCTTAATAGCTTGGCTATCTGTAGATACATAAATTCGATCAATTGCATCTGTTTCTTTAGCGGCCATTAATGGATAGGCAACCAGTGGCCTTCCCAAAACAGGGTATGTGTTTTTACCTGGAAATCCTGTCGATCCATCACGGCCAATTAAAATTGCAACAATCATTGAAGTCCCTCGATGTAGTGTCTTGAATATTTACAGTAAAACATTTCAAATATCAGGTCTGTTTTCCATCATCCATCTCTGGGGTGGGAAGATGGGATTCAGAATTATCCTGATCTAGGAACTGGATCATGTCTAATAACCCTAATCCCAAATCAATATATGATTCTCGTGTCATTTTTCGCCCTAAACGGGGTGTATAGTTATAGGGTGTTTGCATATAATGACCCGTAGCAGCTTTTGAATTTAAATTGATTTTAACTTTGTTATTCAAAATTTCTTTAATCATTTCAAACATTTCGCTCGTGGTCATGCGCTCTCGTCCCATGAGATGTAGTATTGAGTTTGCGAAACGCTCATCCATGACATCTGCACTCATTAAGGCTGCATCACGAATGTGAATATATTCTCTAACTTCTTTCCCATTACCATTATAAGTAATGCTGCCCGTTTCAAGTGCCGAGCGTAACATCCGGAAAACTGCATTTGATTTATCAGCACGCGGCCCATACAAGGAACCATAGCGCAAAATAGTGTAATCCAAACCGTAGCGCTCATGATAATCTTGAATAAGATGTTCACAGGCTTGTTTCGAAGTTCGATAGAAAGAAC
>Ga0209345_10002246_pt1 | contig 21554 bp, 21 predicted proteins | sample Cruoilmetagenom7_FD_187294 | JGI IMG/M metagenome (GOLD analysis project Ga0209345, IMG submission 187294) | Oil polluted marine microbial communities from Coal Oil Point, Santa Barbara, California, USA - Sample 7 (SPAdes) (version 2) | ecosystem: Environmental > Aquatic > Marine > Oil seeps ... | reverse complement strand
TTTCCATCTTTGTCACCTCCATATACTATAACTATCATTTCTATATACTATAACTATCATTTCTATATACTATAAAATACTTATTTGTTTTGTTGTCAAGTGTTTTTTTGTATTAGAATTTTAATTTAGGAATAGGCTTTAATCAATACAGCTGGGGAAAGGGTATTCTTTGATATGATGGGCATGTATTCCTTTGATAGGGGTATCACTGAAAGCGGTGGCACAGATATAATATCACTTATTAACCCTTTACTAAATGGATTGGATACCCCTGTTTATATGTTTCCAATGCCATATTTTGAGGATATAAGAGTGAATATTTTTAATGATATACTATCACCGCCAATAGATTCTGTGATAGGTATCTACCTTGAACCATATAATCCTGAGACGAATGAAGCATTTGAAACATATATGGAATGGTACGAATTATTTGGTTATTTAAGCCCTATAGAGGGGATCGTTTCAAATAGTTTAAATGGGTATAATATACCACTTGGGTCTTCCCTAAATTTAGTCTACAAAACAAGACACTGGCCTATGAAAGTTTTTCTGGAATCTGTCAATATGTTTGAATTTGAAATTACTACCTTCGATGAGCCAATCGATCTTATAGGATTCAAAATAGATTTCTCAGGTTTGCCAGAAGCGGTAGAAAGTGCGTTAAAACGGCTGCAACAGGTCGCTCCTTCACAACAAACCAGAACCCTTCTTACAAAAAATCAGAAAGGTTTATCGCAGTTTTCTGAATTTAATTACGTGGGAAATTATAAGAATATCTATATACCTCTTTTAGCGTTTCAAAGCAGATTAGGTCTATTAGCATGGGGACATGTTAAGAAAGAGACAAAAAATAGTGATGTTACAAATGATGGAAAATACCCTAACCTAGAACATATTGATGTATTCACAGGGTTTAATGAGGACAAAATCAGCAGGAAGGCGTTGGATTGTCTTAACAGGAGAATAAATTAGATATTTTTACTGCCGTTTTTGCAAGAAATGTTCATTATTTTTATTAGAGCAGGTAGAGAAGCTACTTGGGATACCGTATTGCAGTTTCCCAGTCTGTCGAAAGATTAAAAAATGAGATGAGGAAAAATAAAGCAATTTTAAAAATGATGGGACAAAGGCAACCTTTGAATGGCAATTACATTTGATGTTAGTGAAAGATGGGGAAGCAAAGGCGGATACCGTGAATTTCTGCTTATAGCTTTCCCTTTGATATTAAGTACAGGCTCCTGGTCTGTTCAACATTTTGTTGATAGGATGTTTCTATCATGGTATTCATCTGAAGCAATCGCAGCTGCCATGCCTGCCGGAGCTCTTAATTTTACAATAATAAGTCTTTTTTTAGGAACGTGCAGTTATGTGAACATTTTTGTTGCACAATACTATGGCGCTGGCAGATTCGATAGAATAGGTCCTTCATTATGGCAGGGGATATATCTGTCAATTCTGGGATCTATTATCCTTATCAGCTTTGCTCCTTTTTCTGAAGTAATATTTAGGGTGGTTGGACATGACACCTTAGTACAGGAATATGAGGTAGAATATTTCAGAATACTCTGTCTTGGCGGCGGGTTTATAATTGCTTCATCTGCTTTGTCCGGTTTTTTTTCAGGACGAGGAAAATCCTGGCCAGTTATGTGGGTAAATGTTTTTGCCACTCTTTTAAATATTATATTAGATTATATCCTTATTTTTGGGAAATGGGGTATGCCTGAATTAGGGATGAAGGGAGCAGCGCTTGCAACAGTATCTTCTGGTCTTTTCTCATTCATCGTGTTTTTATTTCTTATTTCATCTGAGCGCTATAACAATAAATATCACACTTTAAAAGGTTGGAGGTTTGACAAGATACTTTTTTCCAATCTTTTACGTTTTGGCTTTCCAGCAGGTGTTCAGTTTTTATTAGATATGGTGGGGTTTACCATCTTTATTCTATTGGTTGGGCGTTTGGGGACCACAAGCCTTGCTGCAACAAGTATAGCGTTTAATATAAGCACCTTGACTTTTATGCCTATGATAGGCGCAGGGATTGCGGCATCTGTTCTTGTGGGACAATATCTTGGTAGGAATATGCCTGATTTGGCACAAAAAAGCGTATATTCCGGGTTTCATTTGACATTTGCTTATATGGCAGGTTTTTCCATAGCTTATGTTATTGTTCCTGATATCTTTATAACTCCTTTCTCTGCCCATGCTGATTCTGTAAGATTCGCTGAAATCTATGAAATTGCTGTTATTCTTTTAAGATTTGTTGCTATTTATTCTATTTTTGACACCATGAACATAGTATTTGTATCGGCAATTAAAGGAGCAGGGGATACACGTTTTGTTATGATTATGCTTGTATTTATATCCTCTTTCCTACTGGTTATACCAACGTACTTAATCATTGTTGTTTTTAACATGGGAATTATGCTTTGCTGGGTAATTTTCTCAATCTATGTTTCTGCTCTTGGGTTTGTATTTTACTTACGATTTCTCGGTGGCAAGTGGAAGAGTATGAGTGTTATAGAAAAGGGGATCAAGATCATTTGAAACTAAAGATTTTCTCGTTCTGGATAAATACAAAACAGAAGAAAGCCGAGACGTAAAAATAGAAATGATACAGATACAAAAATGATGATAGTTGGCAGGAAGAACATTGATAAAATAATTCAAATTACTAAGACAGTAAGAGATGTCATAAGTAAAAATTTTTTCTAGTGTGTCTGAGTGAGGGTAAACAGTTATTCTTGTTCTATATTTACAGCGTATATTGTTTTTATGCTGTATCAGCACTTCTTACCTTATAATTTATATAATTACTTTTTTTTCTTATTAAAACAGTCCATATCACACTCTTAATAAGTATTTTAAGAATTTTATTGATAAAAGTAAGATAATCCCTTATAACTAGACAGGCTCTAGATCTTTTAGCTCATTTTCTGTAAACATTCTTGATTCTACAATAAAACGAACTCCCATAGTCGTTTCTAATGAAAAGCCTCCACCTCTCCCCTTGGTAACATCTACAGTTGTATACATATATTCAAGGTATTTAAATTGATCTCTTGACATATAAAATGGACAACCGGAGATCTCACCAACCTTAATATCAACATCTCCTATCTTAAATTCACTTCTCTCAAAGCACATGGGGGAAGTTCCGTCGCAACATCCCCCACTAAGATGAAAAAGAAGCTCCCCGTGACGCGACTTCAACTGTTTGATGACCTCTTTAGCTTCATTGGTGACACCTAATCTTTTTGTAGCCATTTTTTTAGCCGTAGATTTAGAAAAAACCTAATGCATTCTTGTCAGTAGAAATGAGTATATTTTTCGAATGTCTATAGTGTTCCAGCATCATTTTATGGTTCTCTTTACCTATACCTGATTTCTTATAACCTCCGAACGAGGCGTGAGCAGGATATAGATGATAACAATTAACCCAAACTCGTCCAGCTTCTATAGCGCGTGATGTATTAAAGATCTGATGCATATCACGAGACCATACACCTGACCCCAACCCATATAATGTATCGTTGGCTATTTCTATAGCTTCATTTTCATCTTTAAATGTTGTGACAGAAAGGACAGGCCCAAAAATTTCCTCCTGGAAAATTCTCATACTGTTATCGCCCTTGAATACAGTGGGTTTTATATAATAACCATCAGAGTATTCATCTATTTTTATTGCTTCTCCTCCTGTAAGCAAATTTGCCCCTTCAGCTTTTCCCACATCAATATATTTTAGAATTTTTTCATATTGTTCATTTGACGCTTGGGCTCCTATCATTGTATCCGTGTCAAGCGGATCTCCATGTTTAATTTTAGCAACTCTCTTCAAAGCTTTTTCAATAAATCTATCATATATGGATTCTTGAATTAAAGCCCTTGATGGAGCAGAACAAACCTCCCCATTGTTTAAAGCAAACAGAACAAACCCTTCCAGAGCTTTATCAAAAAATTTATCATCTTTATCCATGACACTTTCAAAGAATATATTCGGAGATTTACCTCCAAGTTCAAGGGTCATAGGTATAATGTTTTCTGATGCATACTGCATTATAAGACGACCTGTAGTTGTTTCCCCTGTAAATGCGATTTTAGCTATACGTGGCGATGATGCCAGGGGCTTGCCGGTTTCTATTCCAAAACCGTTCACAACATTAATAACTCCTGAAGGAAGAATACCTTCTATCAATTCTAATAAAACCAAAATAGATGCGGGTGTTTGTTCTGCAGGTTTTAGAACAACACAATTACCTGCAGCTACTGCAGGAGCTAATTTCCATATAGCCATTAGTAGCGGAAAGTTCCAAGGAATTATTTGTCCTACCACTCCCAAAGGCTCGTGCACTTCCAAGGATATTGTGTTAGCATCGATATCTGAGTACTCGCCACTTTCACTTCTAATGACGCCAGCAAAATAACGGATATGATCTACAACCAGTGGTAAGTCGGCTGCAAGAGCTTCCCTGATGGGTTTACCATTATCCCAAGTTTCACAACTTGCTAATAATACACTGTTTTCTTCTATTTTATCTGCTACTTTAAGTAACATATTACTTTTCTCGGCAGCTGATGTCATTCTCCATGCGTGTTTTGCAGCATGAGCTGCATCAAGTGCTAAATCTATATCTTCTTTTGTTGATCTGGGGACCCTCGTAAAAACTTTTCCGTCTACAGGAGAAATGTTGTCAAAATATTCTCCTTTTACTGGTGGGATCCATTTTCCTCCTATGAAATTTTGGTATGTTTCTTTAAATTCCGGTTTTTTGTATTTCATCATATCCTCCATAACCATTGTTGAACTGCTTTATAACGGCGTAATGAGACTTCGCTTTTAAAATATCTGTTTAATATTCTAGTCTAGTAAAAACGTTACTTTTGTCAACCAAAAGATATAGATTTATTATATATCTAAAAGTTAAACTTTGCAAATGGTTTTGTTTTGTATTTAACCCTCTGTTTTTGAAGGAGCAACTTATTTAATCATAACAACATCACTATTTTTAACATAATTTTATAAATACCCATCTCTATCATTTTAATCGATAATTGATACAAAATATAATACTTAATAAAAAAGTAAAGATTGCTACTGTCTAAGCTATGATCAGAATACAGGTTTTATTATGAAGATTACATCAACATGTAAATATGACTTGAGATGCTTGATTAGTGTGGCTGAAAGACATCCTTTAATGTGGCGCATGACCCTTGCGACGTTTGCATCAGGTGTCTGTAAAAGGATATGATAGTGATTTTTAAACAGTAGGCTGCAACACTGGCATTCCACATCTCCATGGCCTCGAAAAGAAGTTCGACAAACATGTGGTAGCCTTGATTGTCATCAAATATCTTTTCTGCTCGTCTGCCATGGCTCATCACATGATACCATCACCATGGTATTCTATTCTCAGCTAAATAGAATTAGCAGATTAGAATTTGCAAATATTACATCAGAACCAGATCCCCATCATTGCCTGAACATCGTCATTTGCATGGGTTCTTGGATCCCAGGGTGGATTCCATACAAGCGCAATATCAACTTTTTTGACATCCTTAACATTGGAAGCAACATCTTTAACAGCAGCAATAATTTGAGGTCCCATAGGGCACATGGGGCTTGTTAGGGTCATTTCTACAGTAACCTCATTTTCAGTGCCAATGATTATATCGTAAATAAGACCCATGTCTACAATAGAGAAGCCCATTTCAGGATCCTTTATAGGTTGTATGGCCGATAAGATACCATCTACTGTTACCATTAGTTTCCTCTAACTTGTATAGAACTTTTATTCAATAACTGTTGTTTTTGTATGACTATGATGTTCATCACTATGTTTTTGTAGAGCATGTTCTATGGTTTTCCAGGCTAGTAAAGCACATTTTATGCGAACCGGAAATTTACTGACGCCCTCCATTGTATCCAGATCGCCTATTTTGTCCAAATTGACATTTTTTTCTTCTCCTTGGAGTAGTTTCTGAAACTGTGCCCCAATTTCTCTGATTTCCTCCATATTTTTACCAGGCAACAACTCCGCCAACATAGAACCAGCTGCCACACTTATTGCGCATCCAGTAGCGTTAACCGCTACCTCTTCAATCTTCCCATCGTTAAATTTAAGAGAGATATTAACTTCATCTCCACAAACGGGGTTATATCCATCAAAAGTAATGTCAGGGCATTCTATCTTTCCTCTGCCTCTTGGACATTTATAATGATCCAAAATAATTTCACGATAAAGGGTATCCAATTCAGGTATTTTTTTATTCAAAATATTTTCTTACCTCCTTTAAACTCTCTAACAATGTATCAACATCATCCATATCATTATATATATAAAAACTTGCCCGAGCTGTTGCATTAACTCCAAATTTTCTCATTAAAGGCTGCGCGCAGTGATGTCCAGCTCTTATTGCAACACCATGTTGATCCAGTATTGTTGCTATATCATGAGGATGAGCGACATCATCCATAAAGGATATTACCCCGATCCTCTCAGAGGACTCTGTAGGACCAAGTATTTTAAATCCCAATTTGTTCAAACCTTCCATTGTATGTTTTATCAATTTCAATTCATGTTGTCTTGCTTTTTCATAGTTTATCTTTTGTAAATATTCCAATGCGCTCTTAAATGCAATGACATCAGCTATATTTTGGGTGCCTGCTTCAAATCTCCAGGGTATTTCATTATAGGTGGCATCTTCATAGGTTACACGTTCTATCATTTCACCACCACCGTAAACAGGCTGCATCTCTTGCAATATCTCTGTCTTACCATATAACACTCCAACACCTGTTGGACCCAGCATCTTGTGTGCTGAAAAAGCCATAAAATCACAGCCTATCTCTTTTACGTCAATTTTCAGATGAGGAATAGATTGTGCTGCATCTATAAGAACTTTTGCGCCTACTTTATGTGCTGCCGCAGTTATCTGTTTTACCGGGTTGATTGTTCCTAAAACATTAGAAACATGTGTTAATGAAACTAATTTTGTTTTTTCATTAATAAGGTTATCAATGTTGCTAATATTAAGTTCCCCTTCATCAGTAACTGGAATATATCTCAGTTTGAAGCCTATTTTTTTTGAGAGCATAATCCATGGGACAAGGTTTGAATGGTGTTCCATTTCGGTGATCAGAATTTCATCTTCACGTGTTGTGTGGTTTGAAGCCCATCCTAAAACTACAAGATTTATTGACTCAGTAGCATTTCTGGCGAATACAATATTTTTTTCATCTGTATTTATGAAATTAGCTACAGCTTTTCTTGTCTCTTCGTAAGCTGTTGTCGCTTCCTCTGCTAATTTATGTATTCCTCTATGAATATTTGCATTGAACCGTTTATAGTATTTGGATAGAGCTTCGATGACACTTTCAGGCTTTTGCGTTGTTGCTGCATTATCGAGATATACAAGTTTTTTACCATGTATTTTTCTGGAGAATATAGGAAAGTCACTACGCAGATCGCTTCCAAAATGATTATCATACTTATAATGATCCCTCTTAAGCAGTGCTATATCTTGTTTCATATCTATCTCCTGACAGAAATAATAATTGCTTTCCCTAAATTATATATACCCTAAATTACACCAATTTAATCAATTCCATCAAGAGCTGAAGTGATCTCATCACTAAACCTCTCCATCAAAGATGCAGGAATTTTTTCTAATATGGGCTCCAAAAATCCCCTTACCACAATTTTTACCGCTTCATCTCTAGGAATTCCTCTACTCATAAGATAGAATAGATGCTCTTCGTCAACAGGTCCTGCTGTAACTCCATGTTTACACCTAACTTCATCTGTGAGTATTTCAAGCTCAGGGATGGAATCTGTCCTTGCGTTATTGCTTAAAAGTAGATTTTTATTTTCCTGATAAGCTTCAGAACTAACCGCTTCTGGCAATATTCGTATGAGACCTGTATATGAGGAATGTGCCTGATCCTTTAAAACTACTCTAAAGTTTATATTGCTATAGGTGTGATCAAATAGGTGTTCCTGAACTGTATGGTAATCGGTATGCTGAGATTTATTACCAAGTAGAACACCTTCTATATTGCTATGGGAATTTTTACCTGCCAGTGTAGACCCATAGTCTCCTTTATATGTTGCTCCACCAATGTTAGCAAAGGTCCAATTCAGATGTGCATCCCTTTCCAGTCTAATTCTTGACGTTTCCATTGCATGAGAATTGTTTGATAAACTATTGATACTCATAAAATTTATTGTAGAACCTTCCTTTACAACAGCCTCTGTTACCAGACTCAAATAGTCTTGTGAGGTAGAAGAACCAAACAGCTCATCTATGATAGAAACGTTGGTATTTGAACCCACAACTAATAATATTCTACCCGCAACAAATGAATGGGCACTTACATCTCTTTTGATTAGCAGAGGCTCTTTAATACTCAACCCATCGGGTATTTCTATGTACAACCCTGATGTCCAGAGCCTGGCATTTAAAGCTTCAAACTTCCCATGTCCAATCCCCACCGTTGTCATAAAGTGTTTCTGCGCATTATCATTTTCCATAAGAGCTTTGTGTAAGGGCTTTATAATAACCCCTTGCCCACTTATATTTTTATCATATTCATATCTGATCTGAGATTCTTCTTCTATTACTGTTGCAGGGTCTATAAAGAATTTCTTTGGATTAGTATATCGCCATAGGTGCTTTGCCCTTTTAGGAAGAGGTTCTTTGTTATAAAATATTTCTGCTTTGGCTCTGTATTCTTTTAACCAAAGAGGTTCATTATCCATAGAAAAATTATTGTAATCTTCACTGATTTTTACTGTTTTAGTATTGTTCATCCTACAGATCCCTCCATTTCAAGCTCTATTAAACGATTTAACTCCACAGAATACTCCATAGGAAGTTCCTTGACAAATTGCTCTATAAATCCATTGACAATAAGTACACGAGCCTCATTTTCTGAGAGACCCCTACTCATTAGATAGAAAAGTTGGTCATCGCTAACTTTACTTACACTAGCCTCATGTTCCATATTAACGTTATCATTGCCTAACTCCATGGTGGGGTAGGTATCAGATCTGGATTTTCCGTCCAGGATAAGGGCGTCACATTTAACACTAGACTTTGAATTTTCAGCATTTTTTGCTATTTTTACCATCCCTCTGTAAGTAGCCCTTCCTCCGTCTTTTGAGATAGATTTGCTTGTAATAGTGGATTTTGTGTTAGGAGCAAGGTGGAATATCTTTGCTCCTGCGTCTTGATGCTGCCCCTTGCCGCTAAAAGCAATTGAAAGGATCTCTCCGCTTGCTCCCTCTTCAGCCAGGATAACGCAGGGGTATTTCATCGTTAATTTGCTGCCAAGGTTCCCATCTACCCATTCTACCTTTGCATTTCGATATGCTTTAGATCTTTTGGTTACCAGGTTATAGACATTATTTGACCAGTTCTGTATTGTTGTATATCTTATATAAGATTCTTCCAGTGCGAATAGCTCTACTACTGCGCTGTGCAAAGAATTAGAACTGTAAGTAGGAGCTGTACATCCTTCTATATAATGCACTTTTGACCCTTTATCCGCTATGATCAAGGTGCGCTCAAATTGTCCCATATTTTGCGCATTTATACGAAAATATGCCTGCAATGGAATAGCCAACTGTACACCTGGAGGAACATAAACAAAAGAGCCACCGGACCATACAGCACTGTTTAAAGAGGCAAATTTATTGTCTCCAGGAGGAATTAGCTTGGAAAAATATTCTTTTACTATATCTTCATGTTCTCTAAGAGCTGAGTCCATATCCATAAAAATAATCCCTTGTTTACTAAATTCTTCTTTCATGGAGTGATAAACAGTTTCACTTTCATACTGCGCAGAGACCCCCGCTAGAAATTTCTGCTCAGCTTCAGGGATACCTAGTCTTTCAAATGTATTTTTGACGTCACCAGGCACTTCATCCCAGGATCTACCCTGTTTTTCTACAGGCTTTATATAATAAAAAATATCGTCGAAATTAATTTCGTTTAATAGCTCCTGATTTCCCCATCCAGGCATAGGCTTTGAAAGGAAAATATCCAGAGATTTATGTCGAAACTGTCTCATCCATTCAGGTTCTTTCTTCATCAGGCTCATCATTTCCACTAATTCATGGTTAATACCTTTTTTCGGAACTTTATAAAAATAATCTTCGGGATTTGAGAAACCATACTTTGAAGAATAATCATCACCTATATTTATATCTTTAACCTGTTCTTCCATAGTATATCTCCTTAATAGATAATATCTTTATTCATTTTTGTTGGCTAAGGTGCTTTTGCTGCCTAGCTTGTTATAAAACAATGCGTCCAGAAAAAGTTTTCCCGCTCCAGCAAATAGCAAAAGAATTATTCCTGTGATCATCAAAAAATCAGTGCGTGATTCGTGAGCAGCTCTCCAGAAACCTTCCTGCTATCAGGCAACCTTTTCTAACCATTCATATCCACTGTTTTCTATCTTATCAATCAATTCAGCGCCTCCCATATCGACAATTGAGCCATTTAACATAATACAAACTCTGTCCGGGGGTATATAATCCAAAATTCTCTTGTAATGTGTAATTATAAGCATAGCATTATTTTGTTCATTTATTTTATTGAGTCCATTAGATACTATTTTCAATGCATCCACGTCCAGCCCTGAGTCGATTTCGTCAATGATGGCTACCTTTGGGTTAAGCATAAGCATTTGAAGCAGCTCCATCTTCTTCTTTTCACCACCTGAAAATCCATCATTTATGTACCTGTTGGCGAAAGATGTTTTTATCTCAAGTAATTCCATATTACGCTTAAGTTCATTTCTAAATTCTCTTATGGGCACGTCCTTTCTCTTTTGAGCTTTTAAAGCGCTTCTTAAAAAATTTGCCACATTGACACCTGGGATTGCCACAGGGTATTGCATCGCAAGAAACAGTCCAATTTTTGCCCGGATGTCAGGAGTTTCAGTTGTAATATCTTTTTCATTAAAATAGATGGATCCACCTGTTATTTTGTATGACGGGTGACCTGCAAGAATATTTGCCAAGGAACTTTTACCAGAACCATTTGGACCCATAAGCGCCAGTTTTTCTCCAGCATGAAGATCAAGACTAAATCCTTTTAATACCTCTTTGTTTTCGACTTTAGCGCTTAAATTATCTATAACTAAGATCTTTTTATTTTTATCCATTTATTCCCCCATATATTTTTTTTAGATATATTAAATGTTGTTGACAGTTTTAGTATCAACTGTTTTACCTCCTACAAGATCCCTTAGAGTAACAGAAGAAAGGGTCTCTTCTATGGCAAAGTCCAGTTTTTTCCATAAATACTTTATCATACAGTTGTTATCATTAATATGAATACACTTATCTAAAATACCCTTATAATGATTGCAATCTTCAAACTGGATGCTTCTCTCGCTTAATGCCTGAAATATATCATGGATTGATATTTTTGAGGGCTCCAGAAAAAGAACATATCCTCCAAAACGTCCTCTCTTGCTTTTAATAAGTCCTTTTTTTAAAAGCATATGCATCAGTTTGCCCACATAAGCAATACTCAAGCCTTCTTTAGTAGCAATTTCCGGTATAGTAACTGCTTTATCCGGGTGTTTTTTTGCCACCTGTAATAAACATCTCAAACCATATTCCCACGCTGATACCACTTTCATAAACAACCTTCTATCAATTGCTATAAATTAACATTTTATTAAATGCTAATTATTGAAATTATGAATCTTTACTATTTTGTCAAGTATTATTTTGATTTTACATCAATATATGTTCAGAAACATCTGTATGATTAAGTTTGCAGCAAGAAAATGAAATAAAATATTGCAGAATAATATGCTATTGTGATGTGTAACACAGCAGTAACGACAAATATAGTTATGAAATCAGGAAAGCATTTATTTAATCTAAAGTGATGTCTCCTGAAAAAATTTTATGCATTGTGCCTGAAGGGTCTTTTAAAATCAACATGCCGTCATTATCCACATCTTCCACTGTTCCCGAAAGTTTTTTATTGACCATGTCAACGAGGATTTTTTTCCCTATTATATTTGAAAGTTCTTTCCATCTTGCAAGAATAGGTTTAAATCCCTCATTTTTAAAAACTTCATAGTTCTTTTCATATAAACATAAAAACTTTTGCAATAATTTAACCCTTGAAAATGCTTTTCCTGTTTCAATTAGTACAGATGTAGCTTTTTCTCTCAAATCAGCCGGGATATCTTCAGTTCTTGTGTTTACATTTATACCAAGCCCTACAATAATATAGTTGATAACATCCATTTCAAGACTTATTTCAGTGAGTATCCCTGCTATTTTTTTTTTGCCTATTAGTATGTCGTTGGGCCACTTTATTTTTGCATCTATATTGGCAAGACAAATAAGGGCTTCTGCTACTGCTACTGCCGTTAGCAGTGTGATTTTTGGAGCTTCACGAGGAGAGATAAATGGGCGTAAAATCAAAGAGGCATAGATACCTTTAGTATACGGAGAAATCCAGGTTCTTCCTCTTCTGCCCCTCCCGAAGATCTGACTTTCTGCGGTTACAAGAGCTCCCTCAGGAACAGAGTCTGCTACAGCAAGGTTTTTTGCTATGATATTTGTGGACTCAGTTTCTTGCAAATATACTATTTGCTTTTTCCCGAAAATTTTTGTTTTAAGACCGTCAATTATCTCCTCTTCTAAAAGCAGATCAGGGACTCCATTCAAAAGATATCCTTTTTTTCTTGAAGAGTCTATAGTATAGCCGTTTTCTCTAAGAGTTTTTACGTGTTTCCACACAGCAGCTCTACTTACATCCAGTTTTCGACTAAGGGTTTCTCCTGATATCCATGTATTCCAATTTTCTTTTAAACAAAGTAGAAGGTTTTTTTTTGTGTTTTTTACTTTATTGCTCATACAATACCTACAGTCCCTTTGTCGACCTATTAAATTTTTGAAGTTGACAAATGGGTTTATTTTTGATTAAGATATTGAATCATGTTTAACAAAAAAATCGCTAAAATAACAGAACAAATTATAGGACACAGAGATTTCAGGATTTCATATGAAAACGCATGCAAAATTGCAGAGCTAGATAAGAAAGACACTTTTGATCTACTTGCTTGCACAAATAAAATAAGGGGGAACTTTAAAAGCCACAAGGTATTAACGTGTTCCATAATAAATGCAAAATCAGGCCTATGCTCTGAGAACTGTGCGTTTTGTGCACAATCGTCTTTTCACAAAACAGGTGTTAAAGAATACCCACTTATTAAAAAAGAGGAAATAGTTGCTATGGCAGTTAAGATGCATGATGCTGGTGCAAGCAGATTCTCCATTGTTACAAGTGGCCTTAGAGTGTCCGGAAAGGAGATTGAGACCATATGTCTTGCAGCAGAAAAGATAAAAAATCTCACAAAACTTTCATTATGCGCATCTGTTGGCATTATTAATCAATCTGATGCAGAAAAAATGCGTCAAAGTGGAATTTCCCGCTATCATCATAATCTTGAAACATCCGAAAGTTTTTTTAATCACATATGTACAACCCACGATTATAAAGAAGATATAAGAGCTATTAAATTAGCAGCTGCCGCAGGATTGGAAGTATGTAGTGGAGGGATAATGGGCCTTGGTGAAACATGGAAACAGCGTGTGGAGCTTGCCTGCACCTTAAGAGATCTTGATGTTGATTCAATTCCCATAAATTATTTAAATCCTATTCCTGGCACAAGATTAGAGGGAATGTCTCTGCTTACACCGATAGATGCGCTGAAATGTATTGCTATATTCAGACTGGTTAATCCAGAAAAGGATATTACAGTGTGTGGTGGAAAAGAGGTGGTGTTAAAAAATTTTCAATCCTGGATTTTTTTTGCTGGAGCAAATGGATTAATGGTCGGTAATTACCTTACCACAATGGGAAGAGAGATAGAACTTGATATTGATATGATAGAGGATATGGAACTTTGTAGTGAAAACAGATAAAGATATCGCATTTTACGCAAAAAAATATATATGGTACCCTTTTACCCAGATGCAGGACTTTGTAAGGGATTCTCCTGTTATCATCAAGGAAGCTAGTGGATGCATATTAAAAGATATTGATGGCAGGGAATATATAGATGGGGTGTCTTCACTATGGACGAATGTTCATGGCCATAGAAAAAGAGAGATAGATCTTGCCATAAAAAAACAGTTGGACAGAGTTGCCCATTCCACACTTCTTGGTCTTTCAAATGTGCCTGCTATTGAATGCGCAAAAAAGCTTGTTGAGATCACGCCTGATAGTCTGAGCAAAGTTTTTTATTCTGACAGCGGTTCAACTGCAGTGGAGATAGCATTGAAAATGGCATTTCAATATCATCAGCAGAGAGGCCAAAAAAACAGTAAAAAGAGGAAATTTATATCCATGACCAATTCATACCATGGAGATACAATTGGTTCAGTGAGTGTGGGGGGAATAGATCTTTTTCATGAAATGTATGCACCTCTTTTATTTGATTCAATAAAGGTGATCTCCCCTTACTGTTACAGATGTCACCTTAATAAATCTTCTCTCGAGTGTGAATTGGAATGTCTAAATCAAATGGAAGATGTAATGAAAAAACATTCACATGAAGTTGCCGGTCTTATAATCGAACCGATAGTACAGGGGGCCTCAGGCATACTGATTCAGCCACCTGGTTATATAAAGAAAGTAAGAGAGCTTTGCACAAAGTACAGTATTATGATGATTGTAGATGAAGTTGCCGTGGGGTTTGGGAAAACAGGTAAAATGTTTGCATGCGAGCATGAAGAGGTAGAACCTGATATTATGGCTGTTGCAAAGGGTATTACAGGAGGTTATATGCCCCTTGCCGCTACCCTGACAACAGAAGATACCTATCAAGGTTTTCTGGGGGAATATGAAGAATTTAAAACTTTTTTTCACGGTCACACATATACAGGGAACCCCCTTGCCTGTGCGGCGGCGACAGCTAATATGAATATTTTTGAAAAAGAGAATGTTATTGAAAATCTCCAGAAGAAAATCGGTTTTTTTAAAGAAGAGCTTGAACCTTTTAAGTTCCTTGAGCATGTGGGTGATGTGCGACATATAGGGATGATGGCTGGCATTGAGCTTGTCCAAAACAGAGAAACAAAGGAACGTTATCCTGCCAAGTTAAAAAAAGGGCAATATGTAGTAAAAGAGGCGCGAAACAGGGGAGTTATTATAAGGCCTCTTGGGGACGTAATAGTTATTATGCCGCCCTTAAGTATAACAGAAGATGAATTAAAAAAAGTGTGTGATATCACATTTGAGTCTATAAAAAACGTGACAGATTCTTGAAAATTGGACAAAATATGGAGAAACATTCAGAAAAAATTTTAAAAGGAATACTGTTTTTTGAGCCAAATGATGCCCTTTATAAACATCACTTCCCAGGGAACCCTGTTGTGCCTGGGAGTCTTATCATTCATGGGTTTGCTGAGGTTCTAAAAAAACATGGGATTAAAAGCATAACATACAAGATTGAGAATTTTAGGTTTAAGAAATTTTTATCTCCGGGTGGCTATCCCTATATAGTAAAGATAGAGCCGGAGAAAATCGCCTGTGAAATACTTAATAATAATAAAAGTGTTGTGACTGGAGATTTTAAATTATGCAGCTGAAGTTTTCAGGCAACAGAGTCCTTATTCTTGGGGGAACCTGTGAAATGGCCCTTTGTCTTGCAGAGCATTTAATCAAATCCGGTCTCTATCCTGTATTAAGCACCAGAGATGAAAAAGGGAAAAAACATATAGAAGACAGTTTAAGCGCATTTGATGGGAAATTTGAGACTGTTTATCTTAATTTTAGTGATGTGGACTCAATTAAAACCTTATTTCCCCCAAATACCATAGCTGATAGTCATCCGGATTATCTGGTTGATTTTGCTCATGGTGACCTTGAATCCTTAGTTGCTTCGGAAACCACCCATGATATTGACCTGTATTTTTCCGAAAATATCTCCTTTAGAGCTGAAATTATTAAAGCTGTTGCCAGAGCAATGCTTAAAAAAAGAAAAGGGCGGCTTATGTTTATATCTTCTGTGGCTGTTTTAAGGCCTAACCTAGGGCAAGGGTTTTATTCTGCATCTAAACTTGCGTCAGAAGCTCTTTATAAAAATATAGGGCTTGAACTGGGAAGTAGAGGGATAACAACTGTTTCACTGCGTCCAGGATATATAGATGCCGGGCGTGGAAGAAATTTTATAAAACAGAATAATAAAATAATAGAAACCATCCCTATTAAAAGAGCGATAGAACCGAGTGAAGTTGCTGAAACAATACTTTTTTTTCTTTCAGAAAGCGCCAGAAACTTTAATGCAGTTGAGATAACAATGGACGGCGGTATTTCTGCTAGTAAATACACTTTATAAAGAAGGTTTTTTATGGATATTTTTAAGAAAATTCAAGAACTTTTTGCTGAAATCCTTGATATTGAAAGAAATGAAATTTCACCTGATACCTATATATTTGGAGCTCTGGGCACTGAATCCATAGATTTGATGGAGCTTGCTGTGGAGATTAATTCAGAATTTAATATAGACGTAATTGATGATGATATATTTTTAAGACGATTAAGAGAGTATATCTCTGACATTCAAACAAAAAATCGCGATAAAAGTCAGAGTGAAGGATGCAACCCTGTTGCATATATTAAAAGAAAATATCCATTTCTTTCTGAAAAAAGAATTATTGAAATAATCAAAGATATAGAAGGCGAACTAGATTTTAACGAACCGATTTTAAAAGTAAAAGATATTGTGGATTATGTGTATTACTGGCAGAAATCCCAAAATCAATCATAAGCAACAAAGACAATATGCGCTATATATAGCATAATCTAATTTTAAGTTGCGGGGTTTTGACTGGGGAAAATGTTGTTTAATTTTGATGATCTGACGAAAAAAAAGAAGAAGTAAAAAGGATATCTGATATATTCAGATTTGTTTAGATGCAAAAAAATATAAAAAGAAGAGTAGTTATTACGTCAATCGGAGTGATCTCCTCCCTTGGTTTTTCTCTGAACCAGATTATAGATAATATAAAAAAAGAAAAAGTGTCTTTTAAAACATTTGCTTTTGATAAAAGCGTATGTGTCTGCCCTGTGGATGATTTTGACTTAAAAAAAATCACGGGCAGATTAAAAAATGCCAGGTATTTAAGCAGGGGAGCAAGACTTTGCGTCGCATCTGCTATAATGGCCATAAACAATTCTGGTTTGCTTAAAAATACTGTGGGTGAGAATTTGCTCTATAAATCAGGGCTTTTTACAGGCACAGGCCCTAATTTCGATATTGGTAGAGAACTGTCCGGTATTACAAATGGCATTATAGATCCTGAAAACCTTTCAGCTCTATGGATTTTAAAATTTCTTCCAAACACTGCAACTTCAGTAATATCAGAATTTGCAGGAATTCATGGTGAAAATCTCACAATTAACACTGCCTGTTCCGCCTCAATGCAGGCTATTGGTGAAGCATACAGAAAAATAAATAATGGTTATCTTGATCTTGCGCTTGCAGGCGGAGGTGATTCCCGTTTAAGCCAGGGGGGAATACTTGCATACAAAAAAGCTCAGACGCTTTGCACTTCAAACCATAACAGTGCCAAAGAAGCATGCCGCCCCTTTGATAAAAATAGAAATGGATTTATGCCTGGTGAGGGAGGTGCTTTTTTCCTGCTTGAAGAGCTTGATCATGCTCTAAAAAGAGGGGCCGAAATCCACTGTGAAATATGTGGATTCGGAGCATCTATTGATGGTTATAATATGACCGCGCCTGAACCTGAAGGTAGGTGGGCCAAAAAAGCGGTAATTTCAGCTCTTAATGAAGCAGAGGTGTCTGCTTCAGATATAGATGTGGTATCCGCTCATGGCACAGGGACCTTATTAAATGACGCAATGGAATCTATTTTAATCGACAATATTTTTATGCAAAACAAACCTATTATAATTGCAATAAAATCATGGATAGGGCATCTGTCTGCTGCATGCGGTGCATCTGAACTTGCCGTTTGTCTATCGTGCATGAAACACGGATATATTCCTAAAATAAGAAATCTTGTGGATTCGTGTAAACCAGGTTTAAACTTTGTCTTAAAAACAAAAAAGACCTCTTTCAATACCTTATTAATGCAAAATTTTGGCTTTGGGGGGCAGAACGCAGCCCTGGTGATAAAATCATGGAAAAAATAAGAATCAGTAGTTCTCTTAAGAGTTTTGTTCTCCTTGATAAAATTACGAGAGTAGACCAAAAATATATTTGCGGAAATAGATATTTTTCAGATGGGCCTTATTACACATGCATTGAAGCCATTGCACAGCTAGGAGCCTACCATGTACGTTTTATTACAAAATTTACTAGACACGCATTTCTATTAAAGATTGATTGCATGACTTTAAAAGATATTGGTAAAGAGACCGCAAGTTTAAATGGGAAATTTAATTTTTCTGCATCATTGACAGATAAAAGCAAGTCTGCTTTCGTTTATAATGTGTGCGCCAGGAAAAATAAGATGCTGTTTTGTGAAGGCAAATTTTTGTTTGCAAGTATTGATTATAATTACAAGTTTGATAAAAACATCCTTAAAGATCATTACCAAAAGGTATTTTTATGTTTAATGAACGATTCGAAAACGGCTTAAAAATACAGAAAAAGACAGGCTTACTCAGGGAGCCAGTAGAGATAACAAAGAGAGAAGGGAAATATATTTTTCTTGATAGTAAAAAGATGATCAACTTTTCTTCCAATGACTACCTTGGTCTTGGAACTTCTAAAGAGTTAAAAACCAAAGTAGCTAAAAATTTTTTAAGATACGGGACTTCTTCATCTTCCTCCCGCCTTGTTTCAGGCAATTATTCTTTAATCTCAATAGCCGAAAAAGAGTATGCTCAATTTTTTGGATATGATGATGCGCTGTTTTTCCCAAGCGGTTATCAGGCAAATATAGGCATTCTTTCTGCTCTTTTTGACCAAAAAGATTCTATTATATTCGACAAACATATCCATGCAAGCAGTGTGAAGGGATTAGAGTTAAGCCATGCCACTTTTTATGGGTATAATCATAACCAAATGGCCCATCTTGAAAAAAGACTTAAAAAAGCAAAAAAAAATATTTCTGTGGTTGTCACTGAATCTCTCTTTAGCATGGATGGTGATTTTCTGAATATTTCAGGTTTTGAAAAATTAAAAAATGAATATGGGTTTTTTAGTATTGTTGATGAAGCTCACGCATTCGGCGCAATTGGAAAAAAGGGAAAAGGAATTGCATATGATGTGTCAGATATTGCAATAGGTACCTTTGGAAAGGCTTTGGGATTTCTGGGAGCCTTTGTTTTACTGCCAAAAGAGGCAAAACAATTTTTGTTTAATTTTTCCTCACCATTTATTTATACTACAACACTTCCCGAAGCTCATGCCGCCTCCGCAATGGATATATTAAGTATAATAAAAAAAAGTGATGACAAACGAAAACATTTAAGCTGGATTAGTAAATTTATGAAAGAGTCATTAAAAAACGAAGGATTTAAGGTTGATGGGGATGCTCACATACTGGCTATTTTTATGGGGGGAGAGAATAGGGCGGTTTATGTTTCAAATCAACTTCTTGGGAAAAATATTTTTGTTTTTCCTGCAAGATATCCTACCGTGCCTGAGGGAAAAGCAATATTAAGGATTGGTATGACTTCTATGCACACAGAGGATGATGTTAAATATTTTGTAGAACAGATAAAGGAGGTCTGCACTTATTTTGCACTGTGAAAAAACTCTGTAATAAAACTAAGTGTTGCAATTATGTCTAAATTTAAAAATCTTAAAAAAAGATACTTTATAACAGGCACAGATACAGGTGTTGGGAAAACAGTATTATCACTTTTGATGATGCAGGTCTTGTTTAATAACGGATATACTCCTTTTTATCTTAAACCTCTGCAGACAGGGTGTAGTAATCCTTTGGATCAGAACAGTGATGCAAGTTTTATTTACAGAAATGTAAAACAGCTCAGAAAAATGGATCCGTCAGATTCAATTATCTATTGTTTCAAAAATCCAAAAGCTCCCTGGTTTGCGGCACGTGATGAAAAAGAGAAAATTGATATCCAGAAAATTAAAAGGTGTGTTTATGAAAAAAATGTTGCATATTCACCGCTCATTATTGAGGGAGCAGGCGGTTTGCTTGTCCCTGTTGATGGGGGGAAAACACAGATAGTTAACCTGATAGATTTTACAGAATCGACACCTGTTATTGCTGCAAGAGTCGGACTTGGAACCATCAATCACACGCTTCTAACAATAGAATCTATGCGCAACAAGGGAATTAACCCCTGCGGGATTCTGTTTTTTGACACAGAATATAATAAGGGATCTACAGACAACGAAATGATCAAAGAGAATATTGAAGCTATTGAGACAGCTTCAGGTGTCCAGGTTAAAGGAGTTATAGGAGAAATCCATGATTTTTTAGATCCAGGAGAAAAAAACTTAAAAATTGTAGAAAGAATTTTTCTGCATGATAAGTAGTAATGCGATTATTTATAATATTAGCTTTTTTTTATCTTGCATAATATGCGTATTTTTTGCTGTTTATATTGCAAACATTGCCAGCATTACAGTCATCATGAGTTTCCACGTGGCATACGATAAGATATTCACCCTGTTTCACACAAATCAGGCGATAACCACCGCCTGCTATAAGAATCGCTCAACTTAGGGTATTTTCATGCCCTGTTAGCCCTCTATTTATAATTTCTTCTGCTCGATGCACAGCCAAAGACGCCGTCCCCCCGCCCATACGAAGCCTGTTCATTTGCCTGTTAGATTTTTTTCATGGCGTACAAAAAGGGTCATTTTTACTATAGTTTCAAATAGTTAAATTTCACATTTATTGTTTTCGCCTGCCAAAATAGCCGCGCCCAGAGCCCCTACCATGTCAGGGTTGTTCGGAATAATTATGGTATCGTTAAGTTTTTCCTCCAAAAGCGATTTTACGCAGGGATTGTGGGCAACTCCGCCCGCAAAAAGTACAGGGGCCTTTCCATTGACACGACTGAGCATTGAAAAAGTGCGATCAACAACGGCCTGATGCAATCCCATTGCAATGTTTGCAGGCTTCTCACCCCGCGCCATAAGAGAAGTAGCCTCGCTTTCGGCAAAGACCGTACACATGCTGTTTATATGTATCCTTTTATCAGCTTCCAATGCGAAACCCCCGAAGGATTTGATGGAAACCTGGAGAGCGGTAGCCATAAATTCGAGAAACTTCCCGGTCCCTGCGGCACAACGATCATTCATCTCAAACTTTGTCACCTTTCCGTTGGAGTTGATGGAAATCACCTTGGTGTCCTGCCCTCCGATATCAAGAATCGTGCGGGCATCAGGAAATACCCGCCTGGCTCCCAGCGCATAAGCCTGAATTTCCGTGATGGCCGAGACATTATTGCTGTTCGCGTTATCAGTGAAAAGTTTTCGCCCGTAGCCGGTGGCAATGGTTCTTGTCGCCTCTATACCGTTCATCAAATGCTTGCACTGGGTTAACGGATCAAAG
>Ga0209345_10002245_pt1 | contig 21560 bp, 22 predicted proteins | sample Cruoilmetagenom7_FD_187294 | JGI IMG/M metagenome (GOLD analysis project Ga0209345, IMG submission 187294) | Oil polluted marine microbial communities from Coal Oil Point, Santa Barbara, California, USA - Sample 7 (SPAdes) (version 2) | ecosystem: Environmental > Aquatic > Marine > Oil seeps ... | reverse complement strand
GGTGATCATAGCGCGAGCAAAACACCTGGTCCCATCCCGAACCCAGCCGTTAAGTGCCGTAGCGCCGATGGTACTGCGTCTTAAGACGTGGGAGAGTAGGTCATCGCCAAACCTAATAAGTTCCTCACATCAGTATCTCTCAACGATGACACAAATACAAAACCGCCGCTGCAAAACACGCAGCGGCGGTTTTGCGTTTGGGGGGGGCTTTTTGATCACGATGTGACGCCCGGTTACGCAGCCGGCGGAATGCCATCCGCTTGACCCTGCTCAATGCCCTGTCACAGTGGCGCCAAGGCCGTTGCTGGGAGGCAGAACATGGATATTGACACACTCTTTGGGCTGGAGGGGAAAACCGCGCTGATCACCGGCGGCGCCACGGGGATTGGGCGCATGGCGGCTGAGGCCCTGGTGCGGGCTGGCGCGCGGGTTTTGCTGGCCAGCCGGACGGGAGAGGCCTGCGAAGCGGTGGCGGCAGAGTTGAACGCACTTAACGCGCGCGGCAGTGCCGAAGGTTTCGCCGGGGATGTCGGCAGCGAAGAGGGTGTCGATGCGCTGGTCGCCCAAGTTCAGGCGCGCTGCGATCGGCTGCATATTCTGATGAACAACGCCGGCGTGACTTGGGGCGCGCCGCTGGGGCAATTCCCATTTCGCGCGTGGGACAAAGTCATGGGCGTGAATGTTGCTGGTCTTTTTGATCTGACTCAAAAGCTGCTGCCCCTGCTGCGGGCCGGGGCCACGGCGGACGACCCTGCAAGGGTTGTAAACGTCGGCTCGGTCATGGGTGAGCGCGAAATGGGGGACGGGGCCTATAGCTATGCCGCCTCGAAAGCGGCTGTGATCCACTTGAGTAAAATTCTCGCTAAAGAATTGGCCGGGGAGGGGATCACCGTGAACGCGCTGGCACCAGGCCCGTTTGTGTCGCGTATGACGGCCTTTGCCACGCAGGATGAGGCAACGCGCAACGCTGTGGGCCAAGACGTGCCGCTTGGCCGCGTTGGCCGAGATGAGGATATCGCGGGCTGCATGCTGTTCCTATGCGGGCGCGGCGGGGCCTATGTTACCGGGGCGGTGATCCCGGTCAGCGGTGGCATCAACGTGATGTCAGGCCCGAATATCTTTGAAAGGGCATTGTCATGACAAATACGAAAATTAAGCCGGAGAGCGCCCATGCGTGACGACAGCCATTTACCCCAAGCCCTGCGCGGTCTGCGCCTGCCGCTGGTCGCATCGCCCATGTTCATCCTGTCGGGGCCGGAACTGGTCATTGCGCAGTGTAAGGCAGGCATCGTTGGGTCGTTCCCGGCGCTGAACGCGCGGGAGACGGAGGGCGAGCCGCCGCTGCTCGACGCATGGCTGCGCCAGATCACCGAAGCCCTGGATAAGCACAATCAAGAGAACCCGGACCGGCCTGCGGCGCCCTTTGCGGTGAACCAGATTGTGCACCGCTCCAACGCGCGGTTGGAGCGTGACCTTGAGATTTGTGTAAAACATAAAGTGCCGATCTGGATCACTTCGCTTGGTGCACGGGTGGAGGTGAATGACGCTGCGCATTCCTGTGGCGGCGTGGTGCTGCATGACATCATCAACAACCGCTTTGCCCGCAAGGCGATTGAGAAAGGCGCGGATGGGCTGATCGCCGTGGCCGCCGGGGCTGGGGGGCACGCGGGGCCGCAGTCGCCCTTTGCGCTGATCCGTGAAATCCGCGAATGGTTCGATGGCCCGCTTCTGCTCTCGGGGGCTTTGGCCGCCGGCGAGGGACTTTTGGCGGCGCGGGCCATGGGGGCGGATTTGGGCTATATGGGCTCGGCTTTCATCGCCACGAAGGAAGCCAATGCCGTGCCCGGTTACAAAGACATGATCGTTTCGGGCGGGGCGGATGACATCGTGACCTCGTCGCTTTTCACCGGGGTGTCGGGCAACTATCTGCGGCCTTCGATTGTGGCGGCGGGGCTGGACCCTGACAATCTGCCCTCTGCGGACGCCTCTTCGATGAACTTCGGCTCCGGGTCGTCCAAGCCCAAGGCGTGGAAGGAAATCTGGGGTGCGGGGCAGGGCATTGGCGCGGTCAAGCAGATCGGCGGGGTGGCCGAACTGGTGGATCGGATCGAAGCGGAATACCGCGCCGCCGGTGCGCGGCTGGCTGCGGAGTTTTCACAATGAGCACGGACACGCAAACATTGGACGAGGCGGCGGTCTGCCGTTGGCTGGAAGAGAACCTGCCGGGCTTTGCCGGGCCGCTTGAGGTGACCAAATTCCAAGCGGGGCAGTCGAACCCCACCTTCCTGCTTTCGACCCCTGCACATGACTACGTTCTACGCCGTAAGCCACCGGGAACGCTGCTGAAATCTGCCCATGCAGTCGACAGGGAGTTTCGGGTGCAAAGGGCGTTGGCCGACAGTCAGGTGCCGGTCGCGCGGATGTATCTGCTCTGCGAGGACGAAAGCGTCATCGGCTCGATGTTCTATGTGATGGACCATGTGCCGGGTCGCAATTTCAATGACCCAACCCTGCCGGAACTGACCCCGGCCGATCGCGGCGCGGTGGTGGATGAGATGAACGGCGTGCTGGCTGCGTTGCATGAGGTCGATATCGACGCAGTGGGGCTGTCAGATTACGGCCCCCCCGACAACTATTTCGAGCGGCAAGTCGGGCGTTGGTCAAAGCAATACCGGGCGTCCGAGACGGAACCCCAGCCTGATATGGATGCGCTGATGCAGCGTCTGGTCGAAGAGTTACCGGAGGATGACGGGCAGCGCACGTTGGTGCATGGCGATTACCGGATCGACAATATGATCTTTGACACTCATGGCACCGCTTGCCGCGCGGTTTTGGATTGGGAGCTTTCGACCATAGGCCACCCCTTTGCCGATCTCGCTGCTGTTATCATGCAATGGCAGATGCCCGTGGGCGCAGAGGGGCGCGGCTTGGCCGGAGTGGACCGCAAGGCGCTTGGTCTGCCGACGGATGCGGAGTTTATCGCCGCCTATTGCCGCAGGCGCGGGCTGACGGAGATTGAAAACTTTGGTTATTACCTCGCCTTTTGCTTCTTCCGGATGGCCGCGATCATTCAAGGCGTGTTGAAACGCGCTCTGGATGGTAACGCGTCGAACCCCGAATATGGCTTGAAATTAGGGCAATACGTCCCGATTTTTGCACGCCACGGGCTGGAGGCGCTCGATCGCGACGCTTGAGCGGGGCAGCGGCTTATTGGTGCTTGAGCTTCGGCGCGAAAACCTGTTGCTAGGATTGGAACGCCCCGGCCCGAAAGGATGACCCATGACCACTGCTGCGCGGCAATTGCTTGACCTGCTGGACATCGAACAGCTTGAGGTCGATCTGTTTCGGGGCACAGGCGCAGGAGGGGAGACCTCAATGCGGATCTTTGGCGGCCATGTGATCGCGCAGGCGCTGATGGCGGCTTATCGCACGGTGCCGGAGCGCACGTGCCACTCGCTCCACGCCTATTTCATCCGGCCCGGTGATCCGAAAATACCCGTGATCTATCAGGTCGACCGCGCCCGCGATGGGGGCAGTTTCACAACCCGGCGGGTGGTGGCAATTCAGCATGGCAAGCAAATCCTGAACCTTTCCGCGTCTTTTCAGGTCGAGGAGGAAGGGTTCGATTGGCAGCATGAGATGCCGCAGGTCTCTGCTCCTGAAAATTGGCCTGATCGGCCTGAGCTGCGCGAGGCCTTTGCCGAGAAGCTGCCAGAAAAATACCGCAGTGATTTCCTGCGTGAGCGGCCCATTGAAATTCGCGAGGTTGAACCGCGCGATTTCATGACACCCGAAAAGGTCGGCGACCGCAACTACCTGTGGTTTCGCATGGCCGCGGCCGAGGGGCAGGGGCCGGTGATGCAGCACGCGCTTTTGGCCTATGCCTCTGATATGAACCTGCTGGGCTCCTCCTTGCGGCCCCATGGGCTGACGTGGTTTCAGGGCAAGGTGATGACGGCGAGCCTTGACCACGCCATGTGGTTCCACGCGCCGATCCGGTTCGATGAATGGCACCTTTATGCACTGGATGCGCCCTTTACCGGTGGGGCGCGCGGGTTCAATCGCGGGATGATTTACAATCAGAACGGGCAGTTGGTGGCAAGCGTGGCGCAAGAGGGGCTGCTGCGCCCGATACGTCCGAAAAGCGAAAGCTAAGGCCTGAGGCTACGTCGCGTCGGGTGTCCCAAACCGCCGGTTTAATTTGCGCATCCCGCCGATCCAGCGGTCATAGTCCCGCGCCTTGCCTTGTATATAGTCACGTACCTGCGGATGCGGCAGCACCAGAAACACCTCATCGCGGATCGCCTGCACGCAGGCTTCGGCCACGGGCTCCGGCTCCAGCATGCCGTCAATCGCGGCGACATGATCTTCCAGCCCGCGCATCATCTCGGTCCGTACCGCCTGAGGGCAAAGCACCGAAACCTTGATCCCATCATCGCCATAGGTCATCGCCAACCATTCAGCGAGGCCAACGGCGGCATGTTTCGTGACCCCATAGGGCGCGGCCCCGACCTGATTAAGCAGCCCCGCCGCTGAGGCCGTATTCAATAGATAGCCACCGCCCCGCGCACGCATCAGCGGCACCAGATGCCGCGCTGCGCGCACATGGCTCATCACATTGATTTCCCAGATGCGCTGCCAATCTGCATCCGGCACTTCGACACCGCCCTCGACTGAAATACCAGCGTTGGAGCAGAACAGATCAATCGGCCCGATATCCCGCTCGACGTCTGCGATCAGCGTCGCGATCTCGGCCTCGTTCGCAACATCGACCCGAAACGCCGTGCCGCCAACTTTGGCTGCCGTCGCTTCGGACCCCGCGCCGTCGATATCCACGCAGACGATATGCGCAGGCGCCTCCTGCGCAAAGCGCAGCGCCAAGGCCCGCCCGATGCCGCTGGCAGCACCGGTGATAACAATGACGCGCCCTCGCAGCTCCACGTCAGCTGTCGCTCTTCGTGCCGCGCGTGTTCGACGCCTGAAATGCCTTCACCTCGGCCCGTGCGATCACCTGATGATGCACCTCGTCCGGCCCATCGGCAAAGCGCAGCGCACGTTGCCATGTGTACATGCCCGACAATGGGCTCCACTGGCTCATCCCCGTGGCACCATGCACCTGCATCGAGGCGTCAATGATCTCGCAAGCCTTTTCCGGCACCAGTGCCTTGATCATGCTGACCCAGATGCGCGCCTCTTTGTTGCCCAGCACATCCATCGCTTTGGCGGCCTTCAGCACCATGAGCCGCATCGCTTCAATGTCGATCCGCGCGCGGCTGATGGTTTCCATGTTCTTGCCAAGGTCGATGATCTTCTTACCAAATGCTTCACGCCCCAGCCCCCGTTCTATCATCAGGTCCAGCGCCTTTTCTGCTGACCCAATTGAGCGCATGCAGTGGTGAATCCGACCCGGCCCCAGCCGCACCTGACTGATCTCAAACCCGCGCCCTTCGCCCCAAAGCACGTTTTCACGGGGCACGCGAACGTCGGTAAAGCGGATGTGCATATGCCCATGGGGCGCGTCGTCGTGACCGAAAACATGCATCGGGCCGAGGATCTCGACGCCGGGCGTGTCCATCGGCACGAGGATCTGGCTCTGCTGCCGGAACGTCTCCGCCTCGGGCGAGGTTTTTACCATGACAATCATGATCTTACAGCGCGGGTCACCCGCACCGGAGATATAGAATTTCTCACCGTTGATGACCCAATCGTCGCCATCCAAAACCGCGCTGGTCGAAATATTCCGTGCATCAGAAGAGGCCACATCAGGCTCAGTCATCGCAAATGCCGACCGGATTTCGCCCGCGAGCAGGGGCTTCAGCCATTCTTCTTTCTGCTGAGGCGTGCCGACGCGCTCCAGAACCTCCATGTTCCCGGTATCGGGGGCAGAACAGTTCAGGGTCTCAGGCGCCAGCGGGCTTTTGCCCAGTTCCGCCGCGATATAGGCGTAATCAAGGTTCGCCAGCCCTTCGCCCGTCTCGGCATTCGGCAAAAAGAAGTTCCACAACCCGGCCTCACGCGCCTTTTGCTTGGCCCCGTCGAGCAGTTCCAACTGACCGGGTGCATAGGACCAACGGTCGGCGCGGCCTTCGCCAAGCCGAAAGAACTCCTCGGTGATCGGATCGACATTCTCGCGGATGTGCTTGGTAACAGCGGCCAGAAGCGGCTTGGCCTTCTCCGACATTTCGAGATTGTTCATGTCCAAGGTCTGATCGATCATCCTGTGCTCCCGGTGATGATTGTATGAGATGCCGCCCCGCTCCTCCGCGCGACGGGTCTGTTAAGGAGGAGCCTATGCAATCACTGCAGTCTTGCCAATCGCGGGCAGGGGGATGTGCCGCGCTTTACGCCGCGTCACAACGGCATTGAAACCTAGGCGCAAACGCTTAGGTTCGCTTTATGACAGATGCATTGATCAAAGACGTCCTCACCCGCACCCGCCGCATTGCGGTGGTCGGCGTGTCCCCCAACCCGGCGCGGCCCAGCCACTATGTCGCTGAATATCTTGCGGAAAAAGGCTATGACGTCGTGCCGGTAAACCCGGTCCATGCGGGCAAAGAGGTCTTTGGCAAAACCATCGTCGCAACATTGGCCGAGATCGATCCGCCGGTGCAGATGGTCGACATCTTCCGCCGCTCCGAGGATGTGCCCCCCGTGGTCGATGAGGCACTTGCAGCTTTCCCCGATCTGGAAACGATCTGGATGCAGATGGGGATCACCAATGCCGAAGCAGCGGCCAAGGCCGAAGCGCGCGGCGTCGATGTGATCCAAGACCGCTGCCCCAAGGTCGAAATCCCGCGCCTGCTCGGGTAATTACGTGCGCGCGGCCTTCTCGGCAATGCCCGAGGTCGACTGGCGGCGTGCCAATTCATCCAGCACATCACTCAGCGGCACATCGCGTGCCGCGAGCATGACCAACAGATGATACAGAACATCGGCAGCTTCAGAGGTGAGGCCGGCGCGGTCGTTCTTCACCGCCTCGATGATGGCCTCGACCGCTTCTTCGCCGAACTTCTCAGCACATTTCTCTGGCCCTTTAGCCAGCAACTGCGCAGTCCAACTGCTTGAAGGGTCAGCCTCCTTGCGGCTCAGTATGGTGGCGTAAAGATCATCAAGTGTCATGAAAGCCTCATTGGAATGCCCGCGGCGGCCATATGCTGCTTGGCCTCCTGTACGGTATATTCGCCGAAGTGAAAGATAGATGCCGCCAGCACAGCCGAAGCACCGCCTTCGATCACCCCGTCGACGAGGTGATCCAAATTGCCAACCCCGCCCGAGGCGATCACCGGCACCGAAACCGCATCCGAAATCGCACGGGTCAGCGGCAGGTTGAACCCCTGTTTGGTGCCGTCGCGGTCCATCGAAGTCAGCAGGATTTCCCCCGCGCCCTTCTCCGCAACCAACTGCGCAAACTCCACCGCATCAATGCCCGTGGGCTTGCGCCCGCCATGGGTGAAAATCTCCCACTTGCCGGGGCTGACGGTTTTGGCATCAATGGCGCAGACAATGCACTGGCTGCCGAAATGATCCGCGGCTTCGGCAATCACATCCGGGTTGGCCACAGCGGCAGAGTTGAAGCTGACCTTATCCGCCCCGGCAAGCAGAAGGGCGCGCACATCCGCCACGGTGCGAACGCCGCCACCCACGGTCAGAGGGATATAACAATGCTCTGCCGTGCGCGTGACCAAATCAAACATCGTCCCACGGTTCTCATGGGTGGCGTGAATATCAAGGAAACACAGCTCATCCGCCCCTGCCGCATCATAGGCAATCGCAGCATCAACCGGATCACCCGCATCCCGCAGGCCAACAAAATTCACGCCTTTCACCACGCGCCCATCGGCCACGTCAAGACAGGGGATGATGCGGGTCTTCAGCATGGATTAGCCCTTCAACATTTGCATGGCAGCCGCCAGATCAATCGCCCCATCATAAAGCGCCCGGCCCGAGATCGCGCCCTCGATCACGCCTGTATCGCGCAGTGCTGCCAGATCATCGAGCGAGGACACCCCACCGGAGGCAATCACCGGGATCGACACGGCCCGCGCCAGATCGGCGGTGGCGCTGACATTCGGCCCGCCCATCGCGCCGTCGCGGTTGATATCGGTATAGATGATCGCCGCCACGCCTGCGTCTTCAAAGGATTTGGCAAGGTCAGTGGCCATAACATCGGTCTCTGTCGCCCAACCTTTGGTCGCAACACGCCCGTTTCGCGCGTCAATCCCAACGGCTACATGACCGGGGAAAGCGGCGGCAGCCTCACGCACCAGATCGGGGTTTTCCACGGCCACGGTGCCAAGGATCACCCGCGCCAGACCCTTATCGAGCCAGCTTTCAATGGTCGCCATATCGCGAATGCCGCCGCCCAATTGTGCCGGCACCTTGCAGGCCTTCAGGATCGCCTCAACTGGGGCTGCATTCACCGGTGTCCCGGCAAAGGCACCATTGAGATCGACCAAATGCAGCCACTCGCAGCCCGCGTCTACGAAGCTAAGTGCCTGTGCTGCGGGGTCGTCGTTAAAGACAGTGGCGCGGTCCATGTCACCATGCACAAGGCGCACAGCCTGACCGTCTTTAAGATCGATGGCGGGGTAGAGGATCATGGCCGGGCCCTTGTTTTGAACATTGGTTTCCTTTTGCACGTCATCACGGATTTTGCAACGCGACCCAAGGTCAATCTTGCCCGAAACAAAGTGATAGATAACAGTAAAGCCAGATCGGGAGGAGAGATCATGAAACAGTTTATTGCAGCGGGCCTTTTGGGCCTTGGCCTAACCGGTGCCGCCTATGCGGCCGGCCCCGCAGTCGGGACTTGGCAGACCCAAGTAGATGACGGCGCCTATGCCCATGTAAAAATGGCCCCCTGTGGCGGCGCGGTCTGCGGTACCATCGCACGTACCTTCAACGACAGCGGCGAATACAAGTCGCCCAACATCGGCAAAACGCTGGTGATCGACATGAAGCCTGAAGGCGGCGGCAAATATGCAGGCAAAGTTTGGCGTCCGTCGAATGGCAAAATCTACATCGGCAAAATGGACGTTGCAGGCGATTCCCTTAAGCTTTCAGGCTGCATCGCAGGCGGGCTGATCTGTTCCAAACAGACTTGGGCGCGCATCAAGTAACTCTTGCTGGAAGTAAAAGAGATAAAATGGCGCGGAGAGAGGTCATCGCGCCATTTTTGCGTTGCCTATGGATGAAGCGCGACGCAGCGGTATTTGTAAAAGGATGAAAATGGGGGGCTTTTCCCTTCATCCTTTCTTAAATACCGTCCGACGGCGCAGCAGGCGCAGCGGTTGTTAAGGAGCCCAAGTCAGAAAGTTCGAGATCAGACGCAGGCCGGTAGTCTGGCTTTTCTCTGGATGAAACTGCATTCCCAACATCGTATCACGGCCGATGATCGCTGTGACATCACCGCCATAGTCGACGTGCGCAAGACGTTCGACAGGCTCTGCCACGGCCATGTGGTAGCTGTGAACGAAATAGGTATGATCGCCAGTCTTTAGCCCGTCAAAAACGGCGTGGTCATGGTCGATCACCAGATCGTTCCAGCCCATATGTGGCACTTTAAGCTTGGAGTCAGCAGGGGTGATTTTGGTCACCTCTCCACCGATCCAGCCCAAGCCGGGTGTGTCTTTGTACTCGCGGCCCAAGCCTGCCATCAGCTGCATGCCCACGCAGATGCCAAGGAAGGGGCGGCCTTTTTCTTCGACCGCTTCGACCATCGCGTCATAGAGGCCGCCGGCGCCCTTAAGGGCTGCCATGCAGGCAGGGAACGCGCCATCGCCGGGCAGCACCAAACGGTCAGCGCGGGCCACAACATCGGCATCGGCCGTAACCGTGACCTCACCTGCGTTATTTTCACGCGCCATGCGTTCAAAGGCTTTGTGCGCCGAGTGCAGGTTGCCGGACTCGTAGTCGATAATTGCTGTTAGCATCTGATCACAAAGCGCCTTTGGTGGAGGGGATGGCGTCTGCTTTGCGGGGGTCGGTCTCGACCGCTTCGCGCAGGGCGCGGGCGACAGATTTAAAGGCCGCCTCGGCGATGTGGTGGCTGTTGAAACCGTGGAGTGCATCGACGTGCAGCGTAATGCCGCCGTGGGTGCTGAGCGCTTGGAAGAACTCGCGTACCAGTTCGGTGTCGAAGGTGCCTATGCTGCTGGTTGGGAAATCAACATTCCAGATCAGGAAGGGGCGCGCCGATAGGTCGAGCGCGCAGCGGATCTGCGCGTCATCCATGGCCAGCAGGCAAGACCCGTAGCGGCGGATGCCGCGTTTGTCGCCAAGCGCTTGGGTCATTGCCTGACCCAATGTAATGCCTACGTCTTCGACGGTGTGGTGATCGTCGATGTGTAGATCGCCTTTGGCGCGCACTTTGATGTCGATCAACGAGTGGCGCGACAGCTGGTCGAGCATATGGTCAAAAAAGCCCACGCCGGTTTCATTGTCATAGGTACCGGTGCCGTCGAGATTAATCTCGACCGTGATGTCAGTCTCGGCCGTGGTGCGGGTTAGGGTGCTGCGACGCATGGGACATCTCCGAAAAGCAATTGCAGCGTCCTTATAGCAGGGCATGCCGCCACGCCAAGCCCAAGCGGGGCCTTGCCTTTCCCTCATGCCCGCGCGATCGGGGATTGCGGGGGCAGGGCCCATATGTCAGCTTGAACCAAATCCCAGAAAGAGGCGCGCCATGACCACCTGCGTATTCATCCAGATCCGCTGCCGACCGGGCACGACCTATCGTGTGGCCGAGGAGATTGCCCTGCGCGAAATCCATTCCGAGCTCTATTCGACCTCCGGCGAATATGATCTGCTGATGAAGCTTTATATCCCCAAGGGAGAGGATGTGGGCGTTTATATTAACGACAACCTGTTGGACATTGAGGGGATTGAGCGTTCCCTGACGACGATGACCTTCAAGGTATTTTAAGGTGTGGCGCGTTATCTCTTTACTGTCCGTATCGGTCTGCGCCCTATCAATCGTTGCGCTTTTAAGCACGCCGAGTGTCGCGACGGCCGCGCCGCATATTTATGAGGGGCGTGAGGCCGCAGCGCTGCGCTGCGCCAATACCTTGGCGCTGACCGCTGTGGCACTATCGGCGGCAGAGATGATCGGGGAGGGAGAGAAAAACGTGATGTTAGGCATCACCGTTCGCATCCTTGATCGCCACGTTAACGGCACGTGGGCGCAGAAGCGCGCGGCGATGGAGATAATGCGCGACCGGCGCAGCGTGCCGGATACGCTTGAGGATTATCGCCGCATTGCTGAGCGGTGTTTGGTGCAATTCCCTATTAATTGACCTGCTTGGGGTAGTCTGAAATGAGTAAACCCGCCTGACGCCGGGTTTTTTAGTATGCGATCTGTGAAAAGAGCTAGTGCGCCGCAGAAACGGAGGGTTTTTGGGAGGGCGAGCTGTCTAGTTTGACCTTTTGGCGCGTCGTGACCCGGCGGATGGCACGGTCAAATGTCTTTCTTACCCGTTGGGTGCGGCTGGCGTTAGGCTGAATCGGGCCGCCCACGGAAAGCATGACCGACATTGGGCTGTTATCATCGTGGCGCAGGTCCATAGCGTCCAGCTCGCCTTGGACCAAAATCTCGATCTCGGGCCATGCGGGCAGGCTGTCGCCTGTCACGATGCAAAGTAGCGTGCCGGACCCATTATGTGTCATCAGCAGTTGCGGGCAATCGACCACTCGGGCAACCGCCTCGGCGGATGCGGCAATGGCGCGGGCAAATTCGCGTGTATTGCACGTGGCGAAAAGCTCGTCGATATGTTCGATCTTGGTCGCAAAAACTTGGCACATATCAATGTGTTGTCGTGAGAGTTGCGACAGGTAATTGCCTAGTGAGAAGGGCAGCACCAACTGCTCGACTCTGCCGATATGCACCGGGTCAGTGAGTTCAAATTCATGGGTGCCGGGCTCGCCTCCCGTCGGTAATTGATGAGGGTCGAGACGCGGCGCGCGTTGCGTGTTTTCAAGCATTCGTTCAGCGATATGCACACGGGTTGCGATGTCTTTCACGTCAAAAGGCTTGGTCACATAGTCATTGGCACCCGCGGCAAAGGCACGCTCAATCGCGGTTGCATCAGAACGCGAGGTCACCATCAGGATCGGCGTGTCTTGATAGGCATCCAAGGCGCGTATGTGGCGGCACAGTGTGATGCCGTCCATCTCGGGCATCTCAATGTCCAAGAGCAGGCAGTCAAATTGCTCCTTGGTCGTTGCAAGTAAATCCAAAGCAGCAGCACCGGAATCAGCAAGCGTTAAGTGTGGATAGTCAGCCTCGCGGAATACGACGGGCAGCAGTTCGCGAATAAAGGGGTCATCGTCAACGGCAAGGATTTTCATTTTTGGCACCTCTTTCGTGGGGCAGACGGGCAGTCCGGATGTCTTCACACTCTGTTTACATTTAGTCGCATAAACCCGGCGAAATTGTGACGCTGCTGCACCAATAGCTTGTGGCGTGACCAAATTCATTAACCATATTTTGACGTTTTGCGAAACCACTGAATTCCTAGGGCAGAATAGACCAACAGCCCGTCTTTCCCGCATTACGAGTGCCAATTAGGCGCGTATCGGGAGAAATTGCAGGTCGAGGAGGGCGTTAGTCGGTGTCACAACTGGGCGAGAAAGTGCAGTTTTTATGCTCTTTTGAGACGAACGCGAGGCGAAGCGCGGATGGGCAATATGAAATCGGAACCTTTTCGAAAGTGGCCGCCCACGATCTGTTGACGGACGTGGCGCTGCGCGTTCAATTGAGATGAGAAACGCAAGAATGGACAGATTGATGCCGATGCCTGACGATATTTTAGCCGAGTTTCTCTTGCCCACGCAGGAGCTTAGAGACGATCTGCCCTTCTTTACCAAAGTCTTAGGTATGCGGCTTGAAAGCATTTTTCCGGCGGATGACCCTTCGGTAGCCAGCTTCTCAGGCCACGGTGTCCGGGTGAGGATTGAGCGGGGTGCCACCGTGGCACCGGGGCATTTGCGTATTTTAACCGACGATCCTGACAGCTTTGCCCAAGGTCAGCGCCGGTTGACTGCCCCCAATGGCACAACAGTTGAAGTTTTGCCGCGCTCTCCGCAGGTGGAACAGCCAGAAACTCGGCATGAATTCGCCGTCAGACGGCTCGCGGACGAGGCGCCTTGGGTGATCGGCCGCGCGGGCATGCACTACCGCGATTTGATTCCGTCGCGCTTGGGCGGGTCAATCATCGCCAGCCATATCCGCATCCCCGACGGCGGACCGGTGCCGGATATGGTTCATTTTCATACGGTCGGTTTTCAGCTGATCTTTTGTTATCGCGGCTGGGTCGATGTGCTTTATGAGGATCAAGGTGATGTGATCCGGCTGCATGCGGGCGATTGCGTGACGCAACCACCCGGGATCCGGCACCGGGTGGTCGAAGCCTCACCTTCCATTGAGGTGATCGAGATCGGAGTTCCCGCCGAACATGTGACGACCATCGACCATGAGATGACCCTGCCGAACGGCAAAGGTAATCCGACACGCGAGTGGGACGGGCAGACCTTTGTGCATCACATTAGGGATCAAGCAACCTGGCAGCCTTTTCGCATTCCAGGATTTGCTGCGCGGGATACGGGAATAACCAAGGGGACAAAAGGCGTGGCGGGCATTCAGGTGGCGCGGTTTGACGGGGGCACACCACCCCCCAGCAAGCATGACGCGGACATCCATTTCACCTTTGTCATGGAAGGCAGCATGCTGCTGAGCGCCGAGGGGCAGGAGAGCCGTAGGCTGCATGCAGGTGACGCTTTTGTCATTCCGCCGGGCATGGTGGCGCAGTATTCGGAATGCTCGCCCGACCTCGAACTGCTCGAAGCCGGGCTGCGCGGTGATTTTATGACAACGCTTTTAGGCTAGTTGCGCCGCGACTTCGGCCCGCACCTTTTCGGCAGCGGCCTCTTTCACCGGGCCGTAGCCGCGGATCTCCATCGGTGCACTCAGCACCTCAAGCGTCGCATCATGGGGCAGGGCGGGCGCCTTTGCCATGACACCCTCAAACCAGTCGATCAGCGCCACTTCAAGCTTGCGGTCAGCGCCATAGGCGAAGGGGTCGGCCCATGTGCCGCGCAACGGTTTCAACGCTGCCAACACGTCAAAGGCACGCCCCATCCAAGGTCCGAACTTGCGCTTATTTGGGCGGCCACGACCGTCTTTTCCAGTCGGCCAAGCAGGCGGGGCGAGGTGGTAATGCACCTTGTAATCGCCTTCAAAGCTGTCGGCGATCCGCTCTTCAAATCCGCTTTGACGGTGCAGGCGGGCGACTTCGTATTCATCCTTATAGGCCATAAGTTTGAACAGCGATTTCGCCGCTGCGCGCATCAGCTCGTCTGAGCCTTCGGGCAGTTTCGACGCCAGCGCATCAAGGTGCGATTTGTAGCGCTGGGCATAGGCGGCGTTCTGATAGTCGGTCAAAAATTCCATCCGACGGGCGATCAGCGCTTCTGCTGTTTCATCGGGCTTGGGGGCGGGGGCAAAATGCGCCTCGATCGCCTCGGGGTTGCCCGCCATGACGCGGCCAAAACCAAAGGCCGCGCGGTTTTTGTCAGGCACGACGCCGTTCAACTCAATCGCCTGTTCAAGGGCCGTAAGCGAGACGGGAACCAGCCCCTTTTGCCACGCAAACCCCAGCATCATCACGTTGGCAAAAACCGCATCGCCCATCAACACTTCTGCCATGCGATTGGCGTCAAAAGCGCTAAGGTTTTCGACGCCCACCGCCTGCGCGATGACCGCTTCGCGGTCGTCGATGCGCAGGTCGGCATCGCGGTTCAGCACCAGATCTCCGGTGGGCATTTCGGCACGGTTCAGCACGATCCGCGTGCCGCGGCGATAATGGGCCGAAGCTTTGGGGGCCGAACTTACGACCATATCGCAGCCGATCACCGCATCGGCGGCGGCTTGGTCGATGCGCACCTGATGCACTTCTTCGGGCCGCTGGGCGATGCGGACATAGCCCAGCACCGTGCCGAACTTTTGCGCAAATCCGGTGAAATCGAGCACGCTGGAGCCCAAACCTTCGAGGTGGGCGGCCATGGTGATAAGCGCGCCCACGGTCACCACGCCGGTGCCGCCGACGCCGGTCACCAGCAGATTGAAAGGCTGTTCGAGTTTCGGCAGCGCAGGCATCGGCAGTTGTGCGGCCAGCCCAGCCACATCCAGCCCCGCGCCTGATCGTTTGCGGCGGCTGCCACCTTCAACAGTCACGAAGGACGGGCAGAAACCGTTCAGGCAAGAGTAATCTTTGTTACAGGTCGATTGGTTGATTTGCCGTTTCGTGCCGAATTCGGTCTTCTTGGGCTCGACGCTTAAACAATTGGATTCTAACGAACAATCACCACACCCTTCGCAGACCAGATCGTTGATCATGACGAATTTCTTGGGGTCCTCCATCTGCCCGCGCTTGCGCTTGCGGCGTTTTTCGGTGGCGCAGGTTTGCTCATAGATCAGCACGGTGACACCCGGAATTTCGCGCAACTCGCGCTGTACGCGGTCCAGATCGCGGCGGTGGTCAAAGCTGGTCTCGGCAGGGAAATCGGACTTGGGCAACAACTCGGGCCGGTCTGACACGAGTGCGATGCGCGCGACGCCTTCGGCCCGGCAGGCCTGTGCGATGGCTGCGACCGACACCGGGCCATCAACCGGTTGCCCGCCGGTCATCGCTACGGCGTCGTTATAGAGGATTTTATAGGTGATATTGGTCTTGGCTGCGACCGCTTGGCGGATCGCGAGAGAGCCGGAGTGATACCACGTGCCTTCGCCCAAGTTCTGGAAAACATGCTTGCCCCCGTTGAACATCGAGGTCGCGATCCACGGCACGCCTTCGCCGCCCATCTGCGCGAAGCCCGCCGTGTCGCGGTCCATCCATGACGCCATGACGTGGCAGCCGATGCCGGAGTTGGCTTTGGACCCTTCGGGCAGCTTGGTTGAGGAGTTATGCGGGCAGCCTGAACAGAAATAGGGGGTGCGGTTGGCACCAGGCACGTTCAGTAGAACGGGCGGCTGATCGGTCAGCGCGCGGGCCTTTTCAACGAGGTTCTCGTCCGGAAAGAAGGCATGCAGCCGGGCCGCGATGATCGGCACCAGTTTCAGCGGCGACAGCTCGCCCGTCCACGGCACCAGCTCTTCGAGGTTTTCGTCATGTTTGCCCACCATCCGCGCAGGTTTGGAGCCGGGCCAGTCGTAAAACGCCTCTTTGAACTGGCTTTCGATGATGCCGCGTTTCTCTTCGATAACAAGTACTTCGCGCTTGCCTTTCACAAAGTCGAGCGCGTCGTCCAGCGCCAGTGGCCAGACCATGCCGATTTTATATATGTCGATGCCAAGCGCACGGCATTTGACCTCATCCAGCCCCAAAAGCCGCAGCGCCTCCATCGTGTCAAGGTGGCCTTTGCCGGTGGTGACGATGCCAAAATTGGCATCCGGCGTGTCATAGATATGCCGGTCAATCGGGTTGGCGCGGAGGAAGGCTTGAACAGCCTCCAGCTTGTGATGGATGCGCGTTTCAATCTCGGCAGAGGGGAGATCACCCAAGCGCACGTGCAATCCACCCGCAGGGGCAGTGTAGTCGGGCTGGTTAAACACCCTGTCCGGGGTCAGATCGACCGACGCGCCGCTTTCAACGGTTTCCGAGATCGCCTTGAACCCGACCCATGTGCCTGAAAACCGCGACAGCGCGATGCCGTATTCGCCAAAGGCCTGATATTCGGCCACCGACGCCGGGTTAAGCGTTGGCATGAACCACGACATAAAGGCCACGTCGGACTGATGCGGCATCGAGGACGACACACAGCCGTGGTCATCGCCAGCCACCACCAGCACGCCGCCCTTGGGTGCCGAGCCATAGGCGTTGCCATGCTTCAGCGCGTCGCCCGAGCGGTCTACCCCCGGTCCTTTGCCGTACCACATGGAAAAGACGCCCTCGACCTCCGCATGAGGGTCAAGATGCGCCTGCTGCGCGCCGAGCACGGCGGTGGCGCCCAAATCTTCGTTGACCGCGGGCAAGAATTTGACCCCCGCATCGGCCACGCGGGACTTAATGCGCCAATATTCAAGGTCGAGCCCACCCAGCGGTGAACCGCGATATCCCGAGACGAAACCCGCTGTTTTGAGCCCTGCATCGCAGTCGCGGCGGGCTTGATCAAGCATGATCCGCACCAGTGCCTGCGTCCCGGTCAGAAAGACACGGCCTTCGGTCAGATCATAGCGGTCGTCGAGTTTATAAGTGGTAAATTCGCGCGGTTGTTCAGTCATTGGGGTGCTCCTCAAAAGGTAGTATAGCGCGGTTCTGGTGGATTTTCGTGCCAGATTTACTAGCTTTCAGCGCAAAGTGTGGATAAAATGACCACCAATATCTTCCAAAGTGAAAGATTTACTCGATGAGTGAGATGGACGCGACAGACCGCCAGCTGGTGACCTTACTCCAGCAGGATTCGCGTCTGCCGAATGCGCAACTGGCCGAAAAGCTGAACATCTCTGCCTCTGCCTGCTGGCGGCGGGTCAAGGCGTTGGAGCAAACGGGGGTCATCAAGCGCTATGCCGCCATCGTTGAACCAAAGGCGATGGGGTTGAGGTTTGAGGCGATGGTGCATGTGCATCTGACCCGGCACGATGCCTCAGCGCTGGCCAGTTTCATCAGTGCGATCCAGTCCCGCAAAGAAGTGACGGAATGTTTCGCCACCACCGGTCAGGCCGACTATCATCTGCGTGTTCTTTGCCGGGATATCGAGGCCTATAACGCCTTTCTCGAAAGCTTTCTGTTCCTTCACCCGGCGGTGAACTCTGCCACGACAAATGTGATCTTGCGACAGATCAAAGCCAATGCGCCGATTACTGGCTGAGGCGCCATTCAATCAGCTCGCCGCTTATTGCCAGTCGACGCGCAGCGGATCGTGACCTGCACCGCTTTCAGAAATGGACATTTGATGCGAGCGTGCTCCATATAGCACCAAGTGATTAACCTCGAAGGAGAAACCCATGATGAGAACCCGTGCCGCCGTCGCTGTCGAAGCTGGCAAACCGCTTGAAATCATGGAGGTGAACCTCGAAGGGCCGAAGCGCGGCGAGGTCTTGGTCGAGATCAAAGCGACCGGCCTGTGCCACACGGACGAGTTTACCCGCTCCGGCGACGATCCCGAAGGCATCTTCCCCGCGATCCTTGGCCATGAAGGCGCGGGCGTTGTGCTGGAAGTCGGCGAGGGCGTTACCACGCTAGAGCCGGGCGACCATGTGATCCCGCTCTACACACCCGAGTGCCGCGAATGCGAATACTGTCTTTCGGGCAAGACCAACCTTTGCCAGAAAATCCGCGTGACCCAAGGCCAAGGCCTGCTGCCCGATGGCACAACGCGGTTTTCGATGCTCGATGGCACGCCGATCCACCACTATATGGGCTGCTCGACCTTCGCCAATCACACGGTGGTGCCGGAAATCGCGCTGGCGAAGGTCCGCAAAGACGCGCCTTTTGATAAAATTTGCTACATCGGTTGCGGCGTCACCACGGGCATCGGCGCGGTTATCAATACTGCCAAAGTCGAGATCGGCGCGCGCTGCGTGGTCTTCGGGCTGGGCGGTATCGGGTTGAACGTGATTCAAGGCCTGCGAATGGCGGGTGCAGATCAGATCGTGGGCGTGGATCTGAACGACGACAAGGAAGAGGTCGGGCGCTATTTCGGGATGACCGATTTCGTGAACCCCAAGAGCGTCGACGGCGATTTGGTGGCGCATTTGGTCGAAGTGACCAAAGGCGGCGCGGATTATTCCTTTGACGCTACCGGCAACACCAAGGTCATGCGCGACGCGCTGGAATGCGCGCACAAGGGCTGGGGTGAAAGCATCATCATCGGTGTGGCACCTGCGGGGGCCGAGATTTCGACCCGTCCTTTCCAACTGGTGACCGGTCGCGTTTGGCGCGGGACTGCTTTCGGTGGCGCCAAGGGGCGGACGGACGTGCCAAAGATCGTCGATTGGTACATGAACGGGAAGATCGAAATCGACCCGATGATCACGCACAAATTGACACTGGATCAGATCAACGAAGGCTTTGAGTTGATGCACAAAGGTGAATCGATCCGGGCTGTTGTCGAATTCTAAACGATGGGCTGGAGGGCCATCCGCTCTCCAGCCTAAACTTCTGCCGCAAGGGAGAGGAACAGGTCGACATCCATATAGGCCTCGACATGATCGGCCAGCGCGTCGAGCGCATCATCTACGCCGCTTTCAAAATCCAGCGATGAGGTGACGCCGAAATCGCTGAGATAGGCCCGGCGAAAGGCGTCCGAGCTGAAAATTCCATGCATATAGCAGCCCTGCACGCGGCCAGAGGGTGAAGCAGCACCCTCGGGCGTGCCGTCGAAGGTGAGCCAAGCGCGGGCGCAATCGGGGCCGGTGGTTTCCCCGATGTGAATTTCATAGCCCGTGAGATCGGTGCCACTGGCAGGGTGCTGGCCGGACTTTTCCGACAAATGTTTCAGCGGTGCCATCGTCGTCTCGACATCCAGATGCCCCAACCCCACGACCTGCGCCGCCGGGCCTTCGATGCCCTGTGGATCGGTGATCGTCTTGCCCAGCATTTGATAGCCACCGCAAAGCCCCAGCACATGGCCGCCCCGGCGAATATGCGCGGCGAGGTCGATGTCCCACCCTTCGGCGCGGAAGGCTTCGAGATCGGAGATCGTGGATTTCGACCCGACCATCAGCACCAGATCGGCGTCGGCGGGCAGGGGGGTGCCGGGCATGATCATCCGCAGGTCTACGCCCGGCTCGGCAGCGAGCGGGTCGAGGTCATCGAAATTGGCGATACGGGGCAAGCGGGGCACGGCGATGACACAGCCCGAGCCACCGGAACGGGCGCGGGCGGGCAGGTCCATCACGTCTTCGGCAGGCAAGCGGTGCGCCGCGTCGAACCATGGGATCACGCCAAGGCTCGGCCAGCCAGTGCGCGCGGCGATGTCATCACGGCCTGCGTCGAAAAGGCTGCGGTCACCCCGAAACTTGTTAACGGCAAAGCCACGGATCAGCGCGTTGTCATCCTCATCAAGCACGGCCTGCGTGCCGACGATCTGCGCGATGACACCGCCGCGGTCGATGTCGCCCATCAGCACCACCGACACACCAGCGGCGCGGGCAAAGCCCATGTTGGCAATATCGCCCGCGCGCAGGTTGGTCTCTGCCGGAGAGCCTGCGCCTTCAATAACGATCAAATCGCAATTTTCGGCCAAACGGTGAAAGGATTGCAGCACGGCGGGCATCAGGCTGGCTTTGTTACGGCCAAACTCTCGCGCCTCTTGCTGGCCCGCGATCTGGCCTTGCACCACGACCTGCGCACCGGTGGCGCTCTGGGGCTTCAACAGCACTGGATTCATGTCCGTATGCGGCGCCACGCCAGCGGCGCGGGCCTGCAACGCCTGCGCACGGCCAATCTCGCCCCCGTCTTCGGTGACGGCGGCATTGTTAGACATGTTCTGCGGCTTGAACGGGCGCACGCGCAGCCCGCGACGGGTGCAAGCGCGGATCAATCCGGCAACGATCATCGACTTGCCGACATTGCTGCCGGTGCCCTGTATCATGATGGCTTTGGTCATGTCATTCTGCCCCTATTTCGCGCAAACTGGCGCAAAACGACCCAAGGGGAAAGAGCCTCGATGAACACGCCTGCACATTTGCTTTTGGGCGCTGCCGTGATGGGGCGGGAAGGGGCCAAGCCGTTAATCTGGGCGGCACTTGCCGGGGCGTTGCTGCCCGACCTGTCGCTCTATCTGATGGCGGGCTTTGCGCTCTATGTCCAAGGGCTGCCGGGGAGCGTGGTCTTTGGGGAGCTTTACTATTCCGACCTGTGGCAGACGGTCTTTTTGGTCGATAACTCCTTTCTCGTCTGGGGCGTGCTTTTGGCGCTGGCGGCGTGGCGGCAAGCGGGCTGGGCCGTGGCGCTGACCGGGGCGGCGTCGCTGCATCTTCTGTTCGACCTGCCCTTGCATCATGACGACGGGCGGGCGCATTTCTGGCCGCTCACGGGTTGGATATTTGAAAGCCCCGTCAGCTATTGGGATGTGCGCCACGGCGCGGGCTGGGTCGCCCCGATCGAGGCGCTGGTTAGCACACTCGCCGCCATCTCGCTCTGGTGGCGGAGGCCGGGGTGGATGCTGTCGGGCGTGACACTCGCGCTGCTGCTGGCCGAAGGGCTGGCCCTGCGCAACTGGATCTTCTTTTTCGGCGCGGGCTAGCAGCCCCCAAACAGCAGACACAAAAAAACGCAGCCCGAAAGCTGCGTCAATTGCTCCGCTTGGCGGATATTCTTAGGCGGCTTCAGCCTGAAGCGCGGCATTGCGGCGCTCGGATTCTTCGCGCGACAGGGCGACGGATGTCCGCACACCTTTGCCAACGAATTCCATCAGGCCTTCGACAACCCGCTCATTGGGGTCGATCCCGGCGCAGCTCAGCACTTCGCGGCCATCGCGCGAACGGGCCCAGCGGGCGATCTGTTCTGGGCCGTTGCCATATTTCTTGTCGTCGGCAATTGCGTCATCCAAAGCAGCAAGCA
>Ga0209345_10002243_pt1 | contig 21569 bp, 21 predicted proteins | sample Cruoilmetagenom7_FD_187294 | JGI IMG/M metagenome (GOLD analysis project Ga0209345, IMG submission 187294) | Oil polluted marine microbial communities from Coal Oil Point, Santa Barbara, California, USA - Sample 7 (SPAdes) (version 2) | ecosystem: Environmental > Aquatic > Marine > Oil seeps ... | reverse complement strand
GCCAATCCGGTCTGCAACGTGAAATGCAGGTCGTGGCCAACAATATCGCCAATGCCGCAACTACCGGATATCGCGCCGAGGGCATGATTTTCTCCGAGTATGTCAAGCCGGTTGATCGCGGGAACTCCTTGTCCATGGGGCAAGGCAACATCGGCAAAACATCATTTGAGCAGGGCGGCCTTACGCAAACAAATGGCACATTCGATTTCGCTATTGAGGGGGATGGCTATTTTGTGGTTCAGACACCGATGGGCGACAGGCTCACCCGGGCGGGGGCGTTTTCGCCCAGCGCTGAAGGGCAGTTGGTTACACCAGACGGATTTCCGGTACTGGACGCAGGGCGCGCACCGTTGTTTGTGCTCGCCGGTGCGGGCACGCTTGCTGTTTCTTCGGATGGTACGCTTAGCATTAATGGTGCGCCTCTGGGTCAGATGGCGGTCGTGCGCCCGTTAGATCCCCTTAACATGGTCCGTGAAGACGGCGTCATGTTTCGCGCCGATGCCGGTGATGAACCAACTGAAGAGGTGCGCGTTTTGCAGGGTTTTGTTGAGGGGTCAAATGTGAATCCCCTGCTTGAACTTTCGCGCATGATCGAAGTGCAACGAGCATATGAGATGGGTCAAAGTTTTTTACAGACTGAGGACGAGCGTATTCGCGCTGCCGTCAAAACCCTCACCGATTCCAAATAAAGGAGACCGCCCATGCGCGCCCTCAAAATTGCCGCTACCGGAATGAGCGCCCAGCAAATGCGGGTAGAAACGATTTCCAATAACCTCGCTAACATGAGTACCACAGGCTACAACGCCCGACGTGCAGAGTTTGCCGATTTGCACTATCAGCAGATGGCGCGCGCCGGATCGGTGAATGCTTCGGATGGCACAGTGCTGCCAACCGGCGTGCAACTGGGCCTGGGCGTTCGGCCCGCAGCCGTCAGCATGCATCTTCAGCAAGGGTCGCTTTCGGCCACGCAAAGCGATCTTGACGTTGCGATCGAGGGCTTGGGCTATCTCGAAGTGACGTTGCCCAATGGTCAGACCGCCTACACCCGTGATGGCAGTCTGAAGCGAACAGGCGAAGGTCTGATCGTGACGTCCGAGGGTTTCCCTGTTGGGCCGGAAATTACAATACCGGCGGATGCCCGCAGCATCTCCATCAACGCAGATGGAGAGGTTTACGCATACTTTGACCAAGCCGCCGCAGGCCAACTTTTAGGTCAATTCAATTTGACAGGATTCACCAACGCCAAAGGTCTTGAAGCGATTGGCAGTAACATGTTCCTCGAGACCGAGGCGTCTGGTCCCGCTTTGGTGGCAACTCCGGGACAAGACGGCTTGGGCACCCTTCGGCAAGGCTATCTCGAAGACAGCTCGGTTGATGCTGTGCGAGAGATAACAGAGCTGATTGAAGCGCAGCGTGGATATGAAATGAACGCCAAAGTCATCTCGGCAGTGGACCAGATGATGGGCGCGACGACGCAGGTGCGCTGATGAATATTTTTCCTGTAGTTGCAGTGTTGATACTGGCGTCTCCATGTTTTGCCGATACGGTCATTTCGACACGAACAATCCGGCCGAACCAGATCATCACAGAAATGGATGTCGCCTTCGCCGCAGGCGATCTTGCGACAGGATTCTCGCGTCTATCTGATGTGATCGGCCAAGAAGCACGGGTCGCGCTTTATGCGGGTCGTCCAGTTTTGGCGGGTGATATTGGTCCCCCAGCTGTGATCACGCGGAACCAGATTGTACCGCTGAGCTTCAATACCAACGGTATCAGTATCTCAACCGAAGGACGTGCGCTGGAGCGAGGCGCAGTCGGTGATCGCATCCGTGTCATGAACCTTGGTTCCCGCGCAACGCTATTCGGTCAGGTTTTAGACGATGGCACGATCAAAGTTAGGAATTGAGCATATGCATACACCTTTCAAAATCGGCGGCTTGTTCGCCCTTAGTTTCTCCCTTGCTTGCGCGCGTGCAGATCACATCGGAAGTCCACCAAGCTTTACACCGGCGCAAGAGGCGCCAGAGGCCCGCGCGATGATTGAACCCGGTTTGCCACCAGTCATTCTTGAGCGACGGCCAGTTGATGCAGCGTCCCTTTGGTCGCCCTCCCGTGTTTCGTTGTTGGGTGATCGGCGTGCAGTTATACGTGGCGATATCCTAACTGTGGTGATCGAAATTGATGAACGCGCGGAAATTTCGAATTCAACTGATCGAAGCCGGTCCGGCTCCGAAAACCTTAGCGTTCCAGGTTTGTTTGGTTTGCCTCAACGTCTGGATAACAAGTTGCCCGAAGGCGCATCGTCTGATGAGCTTGTTGGTTTGAGTTCACAAAGCAATTCCTCCGGTGACGGTTCTGTCAAACGTAATGAAAAACTGGAGCTACGGATCGCAGCCACTGTGATTGACGTTCTACCCAATGGGGTTTTGTCTATTTCGGGCAGCCAGGAATTGCGTGTTAATTTTGAACTGCGCGAATTGTTGGTTACGGGCTTTGTCCGACCTGAAGATGTCTCCCGGCAGAATGAAATCACCTATGATAAAATCGCATCTGCCCGTGTGTCCTATGGTGGGCGCGGGCAGATCAGCGACATGCAGCAACCGCGTATTGGCCAGCAGGTCCTTGACGCCGTACTGCCCTTTTAATCAGGAACTGCGCAGATGAAAAAACTAATACCTCTTCTCTTTTTGCTGGTCGGAGCAGGTGCCGGAGTAGGTGCAGGTATCATGCTTCGACCCGAGGCTGCGCCGGAAACGGCAGGCGCAGCGGACGGCGTCGCGTCTGATAATTTGGCTGCTATTGAGGGCATGGATGAAAATGCAGGCCATGATGGAAAAGAACAGGATGCGGAGCACGAAAACTCAACGCATGACGATGAGAATAGTAATGAATACGCGAAGCTCAATAACCAGTTCGTAGTACCTGTTGTCTCGGGAGAAAAAGTTACGGCGCTTGTGGTACTGGCGCTTAGCATTGAGGTAGCAGCCGGTCAGACCGATACAGTCTACTTGGGTGAACCCAAACTGCGGGACAGCTTCTTGCAGGTACTCTTTGACCACGCGAACATGGGCGGTTTTGAGGGCAATTTTACCAATGCTCAGGTTTTGAACCGTCTGCGTACAGCCTTGCGGGAAGTGGCGCAAAGAGATCTGGGAAAGAAGCTTATCAAAGATGTCTTGATTATCGAGATCGCCCGTCAGGACTATTGAAAGGATCAGAACATCATCGCAGATATGGCTCGGTCCAGTTGGGACTGCGCTTTTTTCTGTTTATCGGCTTTGCGTAGGTTGCAATGGAGTGCATCGGTAACCAGCACCTTTCCATACGCCTTTTTGACCTGGTCGATATGACGCTCTTTGATTGCCAGTACCTGAGAAAGCTGAATGTTCAATGCACGTTTCTTGCGTCCGATCCAGGACTGCCAGACAACATCAGCTCCTATCGCCTTTTGATATGTATCAGTGTTGCTTCGGCTTTCGGCCAAGTGAAGGTCCAACTGTTGCAATGAATTTCGCAGCCGGTTCTCCTGTTCCATTAATCGCGCGAAGCTTTCCTGCTGCTGGCGGTACTTTACTTCGACCAGCTTCTGCATCATCGCCAGATCATCTATCGTACTCATCTAGAACCTTTCGCGCGTTGCCGCATGTTTTCAGCGAACCTTATAGCCGCTGCGACAGGGGCGTAGTCCTCATGGCGGATCTGATCTCCGATCTCTACCGATGCATGAAGTGCGCGCGCAGTTGGCGGGTCCGAATGGATCGGAACGGCAGCTTCTGAGGCGATGCGCCTGATTGTGGCCGCGATCTCGTCCACGCCTTTGGCAACACAAACCGGTGCCTCGCCCGGCAGGCGGCTCCATTTCAGGGCAACGGCATAGTGGGTCGGATTGACGATGATCACATCAGCTGCCGGCACCTCTTTTATCATCTGGTTTTGCGAAGCCGTCAGAGCGCGCTGACGGCGTTCTTGTTTCAGATGCGGATCGCCTTCGCTTTCCTTGTTTTCATCGGTCAAGTCCTTGCGAGACATCCGGTTCTTGCGCATGTGAGAGGCATGCTGCCACATGGCATCAATACCGCCGATAACGCCTGATACGACAACGACTACGCTTAGAAAACCAGTACAGATTTTGGCAAGCAAGGTGATGGTTGCTTGTGGAGTTGTTTGTAGGGCGCCGATCATCTGGGGAAGCCACGCTCGAATAAATAGTGCAAGACAGGCCGAAAAAATTAGCAGTTTTACAAAGCTCTTCAGAAACTCGAACAGACCGTCACGTCCGAATTTGTTTTTGGCGTTCGAGATCATAGAAATCCGGCTAAGCTTTGGTTCAAGCTTGCTAGGGGCAAACACCCATGCGTTTTGCGCAAAGAGTGCTAGGATCACACCAATCGCAGGAAGAGCAAAGATCGGCGCCATACCCCAAGCTATAGATTTTAACAGCCCGCCAGCTGGTGCTGCCCCACGACCTTCAAAAAATATGGGTCCCAAACTGTCTGACTGATCAATCAGGGTCATCATTGCCGTACCAACTTGATCGAGGCTGCTGGCGCCGACCGTCAGTAATGCAACCAGCAAGCCAAAGTAAGCAGCAGCAGTCAGCAGGTCATTTGACTTGGCGATATCTCCCTTTTTCCGCGCCTCAAGAAGCTTTTGTGGCGTGGCGTCAAAGCTCTTGTCCGAGGGATCTTCTGAATCGCTCATGGGACAGAATTTAGTGGATTTTGGATAAAGGTATTCAGGGCATCAAGCCATGTCGCTAGCAAAATAGGGGCTGCAAGACAAAGCAACAAAAGGCCCCCAGCGGTGATGACTGGCGCCCCGACAAAAGCAACCATCAGTTGCGGCATCGCTTTATTGATCACACCAAGGGCGACATTGTAGAGCACCGATAAAACCACGAAAGGTGCGGCCAGCGTGAAGGCCAGCGAAAAAGCACGGCGGATTTGGTCAACTCCCCACTCCGACACATCCGCCCCACTGGGCAGGCGCCCCATAGGCAGCATGTCGTAGGATAAGATCACCATTTCCGCAACGCGGACATGAAGGCCGCCCATCAAAGCAAGGGCAAGCCCCCCCATTACAAGAATTTGGCCCATCGCGGGCACGGGTTCTGCCACGGCACCACCCAAAACTTGGGCAAGTGAGGTGGATTGCGCAGCAATCGAGCCGGCGGTCTGAAGCGCCAAGACAAATAACCTGAGCCCGATCCCCAGCAAGATGCCCGCCGTAATCTCGGTCAGGATAAACCAGACTATACTGTCGAATTGTGGTGCCATGGCTGGCGGAGAAACGGCGGGCGTAATGGCCATCGTAAATGCAAATGCAAGCCCGAGCTTTACCCGTGCAGGAACAGTTCGTTCTCCAAAAGCCGGCAAAAGGCTGACCAACGCGCTGACGCGAAGGAAGACCGCGAACCCCTGCCATAGCAGGGAATTCGTTAATTCCATAATTTGTCCGAGGTCCTGCATCATGCTGGCACGACGCCCACCAGAGATGGCCGCGCGTCCAACCCGATTTCCTCGAATGACAAAACTGGAGAGCTAATCCCTTTTGCCCGCATCACTGTGTGCACAAAACGTCGACGCCGGGTGTTTGTTACAATGGCAGGGAAAATGCCATTTCGGTTGGCATCATTGAGTTTCTGCGAAACACCATCGGCCAGCTGATTGAAAAGATCCGGCGGCAGCGCGATGTCTAACCCCCGATCGGCGTCCACTTGATATGCGCTAAATGTGTCCTCCCATTCTGGTGCGAGCTGAATCAATGGGAGCGTTCCGTCGTCACGCCGGATTTCTGCTACCAATTGAAAGCCCAAGCGCTGTCGCACCAGCTCACAGATAGCTTCTGGTTGAGAGTTTTGGCCCCTTGCTTCTGCCGTTGCCTCAAGGATGAGCGGTAGATTACGGATCGAAACCTGCTCGGCCAACAGCAACCGCAGGACAGAGTGAAGCACGTCTATCGGGACTTTGTCCGGGATTAGTTCATCTAGAAGTTTACGGTTCGCCTCGGCGCGTGCGGGAGAAGAAATATTGACCATCTCCTCCAGTATTCTGCGTAAAGATTTAAGTGTCAGCAGACGGGGGAAGTTGCGCTTGACGATTTCTAGCAGATGCGTTGCCAGTACTTCGGCAGGGGTCACAAGGGTGATGCCGCCAATCGCTGCATCCTCTTGATCCTTTTCGTTGATCCAACGCGCAGGGGCGCCGTAGACAGGTTCGACCGTGTCGATGCCTGCAGGCAATGCGTCAGGATTGTCTGGGGCAAGTGCCAGTATCTGGTGCGGACTAAGAACGGCGCGCGCCTGCTCAACACCCTGTATGCGCAGCAGATAGGTTCCATGTGGTAAACTCGGGCTATCTGTCAGCCTGATTTCGGGCAGTATGATGCCGTAGACCGACGCGACATGCGTGCGCATATTTGTAATACGCGCATCAAGTCCGGTACCGGGATCAAGGACCATGCTTACCAGATCGGGGGCGAATTCTACGTGGATATCATCGAGCTCAAGCAGATCCCCAAGGGGTTTCTCACGCACGACCTGATCGGTTTCTTCAGGTATGGCCTCAAGCGGGACCAGACTCTGTTTGCGATACATCCGATAAGACAAATATCCCAATGCCAACGCACCTGCCATAAACGGTACAAATGGCATACCGGGAACCAATGCAAACAAAGTCATCAGGCAGGCCACAGTTGCTAATGCCGCGGGGTGTTTGCTCAACTGGGCAAAGACCGCCAGATCAGTTGATCCTTGCGCCCCACCGCGTGCCAACAGAAGCGCGGAAGCAATGGAAATGATGACAGCAGGAATTTGGGAAACCAACCCGTCGCCTACAGTAAGAATGGCATATGTTTCAAACGCATCACCAATTGGCATACCGTGAACCAGCGTACCCATGATTAATCCGGCCACCAGGTTCAGAAGAGTGATCAGCAGTCCAGCAATCGCATCGCCTTTGACAAATTTCGAAGCGCCATCAAGAGAGCCAAAAAACGTGGTCTCCTGTTGCTCACGCGCGCGACGCTCTTTGGCTTCTTCATGACTAATCGCGCCAGCGGACATATCGCTATCGATTGCCATTTGTTTCCCGGGCATACCGTCCAGCGCAAACCGCGCGCCAACTTCTGCCATTCGGGTCGCGCCTTTGTTGATCACCATGAAGTTCACGATCAACAGGACACAAAAAACTACCAGACCCAGAAAGACAGAGCCGCCCATGACGAACTGCGCAAATCCCTGAATGACATCGCCTGCTGCATCTGTGCCGGTATGACCTTCCCCGATTATCAACTTTGTCGAGGACACGTTGAGAGAGAGCCGCAACATCAGTGATGCCAACAAGATGGTCGGAAAGGCGGAGAAATCCAGCGGCCGTTCGATAAACAAGGTGACTGTAAAAATCAGAATAGCTAATGCGAAAGAAGCGGCCAGACCAGTATCAAGTATCCAGGCGGGCATCGGTAAGATCATCATTACAATGACCATCATCAAAGCAACGGCAAGAAGGACCGTGGGTTGATAAAGCGCGCGCAACGAGAAATTCATCTCAGCCACCCTGAAGAGAAGTCACGTGGTTGAAAAAATGTCAGTTGGACATCACTGACCGCCCACGGAAACCGATCAAATCGCCTAATGATATGCATTCTGCACCTTTCAATTCCCGCATTCTGCGGATCAGGAACAGATTATGGGTAGGGTGTTTATTTTTCGTCACCAAACATATGGGAAATTTCAGGAATCTGGTGAAATCTGTACAAGGGGATCATTCAGAAACTGCTCTAACGTGCTGCGCGCGTTTCCGCTTTCTTGCAGTGCCTTATTCGCACGACCAAGAGGTCCAAGATTTGTGTCTTTTATCACTGGTTCGACTTCGGCTAATGCTGCTACTGGGCCAAATCCTGGTGTTTGAGCCGAGGTGAGTTCACGCCAATCTTCCGAAAGCCAAGCAGCCTGCGCGGCCTGTGTGGTTGCATTAGAGTTGGCGAATATCTCTGAGGCCTCTCGATACGCTCCAGACATTTCTTTGGCTTCGGCCAGTAGTAGCTGCACTTCTTGTCCATCTATTCCAAAAAGAGCTGCTTGCGCTTGAAACGGTTGGCGCAAAGCAAGTGCTGCCCGTGCCGCAAGCAGCTGTCTCGTTTTGTCGTTCCGGGTTTCGGTAACCATTTCGAGCATTAGCTGAACCTGCGCAGCAAAACCCAAATCCATCAGTCGCTTCGCGAGCTGAAGCTTTGTTTGGCTCGGTAGCTTTGCCAACGCTTCTTCACGCTGCGCAAAAAGGTGTTCGAGAAACGTGAAGTCTGCTGCTTTTTGCGTAAGCCTTTCCAAGGCGATCTGTCGCAATTGAGTTGTCGCCTCAGGGGATAGAGATGGACTCAAGGCGTCCAGCGCGGTGAAAGCTTCCTCGAATCGTTCAGACTGGCTTAGTGCAAGTATTTGGGTGCGGCGCAGTTGATTGCCCAACTCGGTACCGCGTAGCTCCTGTGCGTACGCCTCTATCAAAGTAGCTGTCTCGTAGGATAGCTGTTCGTCATTGCTGAGCTTACCTTCCACAAGTTTGATCAACGCTGCGGGTGACTCGAGGCTGTTCGTTTCTATCACGTCCTCAAGGAGGGCTTCAGCAGGTTGCCCCGCGTCGATCGCAATTCCCGCTTGCGCCATGGCGCCCTCTGGCGAAAGGGCTTCTGGTAAGCGTTCAATGCTTCGCATCGAAGCGGCCGCTGCTTCTTGATCACCGTACTGTAAGAAACGTTCACTCAATTGTGGAGCGATAATGGAGCGTAAATTTTTAGGTAGTTTGTTCAACGCACGAAGCACAGCGTTTGTGTCGATCATAATGCCCTGCGGTAGCTGGCGAAAGCTAAGCATTGCCCAGAGTGCAATATCTGATTTGCAATCGGTATAGCTCCCGATCATGTTGTGGCCGTTTACGGCGCCAAACTCCAATATACTGGCGACATTCGCCAAATATCCATTGGCTTCTAACACCGAAGGGTCGAGGCGGAGGGCATCAAGCGCTTCAGCTCCGAAGCCAAAGTAAAGATACAGCTGTGCGAGAGTTCTTGCTGCGTTTATATTGAACTGATCGCGGGCATTCATGATTGCAGTCCGGGCGGGGCCAATCTGAGCCGAAAATTCGTCTTCGGTTCCCCAAGTGTCTAGCGCCAGCACATCAGCATCAGGGCAAGCCATGTCTGATAATGGCGCTACGCCTAAATGGTTTGGAATCCAGCTAGGCAGGTCCATGCTGCTGGTTATACGCAGGTTCTGGGAAGTCGATTGAGCAGTCTCAGGCAGTTCGGTGCTTGGGGTGTCGGGAATGACATCTGCTTCGCCCATTGGCCTAAGTTGTTTTATGGGGGCGGCATAGCTATTTTCAAGCAAACCAGTGCTTGCAGCAGAGGCAACGCTTTCGCCCAAGTTCTTTTGAATCTCATTGAGAAGAGCAGCACGCTCCTCAATGTTTGGAGCGAGGATTGTTTCGTCGTGAACCGTTCTTGTTGTGCCGTCCGCTATTGCGCTGGCTTCAAAAGAAGAACCGCTGCCGATCCATGGTAGGGATACAGGGCGCACCTTGGCGCTACGCACAGCAGCGTTGGGCCTTTGCACATTAAAAAGTGGGGCACCCATCAGGGGCGGACCAGCGAGCTTTGTGCCTTCATCTGCTACGTCGATAACCAGCAATTCTCCACTGCGAAATGCGGTTCCTCTGCACGCACATTTGACGTGCAATGTAAGCGACCCTTTGGTTGTCGTAATGTGACTGATCCGGTCTCGGGGCATGCGCAAGAACACTTCCGAGATATCAAAACCATCGGAATGCTCAGAGAGCGTCAACTGTATCCCATTTTTAGTTTGGCGGGCTTCCCAATTCTGTGAGGCAGGAACAGGCAGGGTTATGCGACTGAATGTAGGGTGATCTCCCGAACGTAACGACAGCTGTTGTGCCTGCGCCTGCACCGCCGAGATGCACAGCAGCGACATGATAAGACAAAACCTTCTCATGCTGCGTTTTGCTTGAGAGCTTTAAGGGCCTCCTCAAGCTCTCCATAATCAGGTCTGCAGTGCGAAGGTGTATTCTGGCGACCAACCTCTATGCATATGTTGGTCGCGTGGTTGTGAAGGTTTGCGATCAAAACCTCGCGAATGAGTTGGTAAAAGTGCGCCTCATCCTTTGTGACATCGCTCACTTTCGTGGCGAATGGGCCGACCAGCCCGTATGCGAGAAACACACCAAGAAATGTACCAACCAGCGCGCCGCCGATCAATTTCCCCAAAACTTCCGGCGGTTGGTCAATAGATGCCATTGTCTTGATCACACCCAATACCGCAGCCACAATTCCCAAAGCAGGCAGACCGTCAGCCACCACTTGAAGCGCATGGCTTGAGTGCATTGCATGTTCAAGATTCGCTTCCATACGCTTATCAAGTACTTCTTCCACCTGATGCGGATCGTCGTAGTTCATCGAGGCGGAGCGCATGGTATCGCAGATCAATGCAATGGCTTCCTTGTCTTTAAGAATTCTCGGGTATTTGCTGAAAATTGAAGACTCATCAGGCCCTTCGATGTGCTCTTCGACAGCGACTGGATTCTGTCTTGCAAGACGAATTAATTCGAACAGGAGGCACAGAAGGTCACGGTAATCATCGTGTTTCCATTTGGGCCCTTTGAATACTTTCCCCATGTCTTTCATAGTGTGCTTGATTGCTGGTCCATCATTACTGATTAGAAAGGCGCCCAATGCCGCGCCGCCGATCATGATCATCTCAAATGGTAGAGATTTCAATATGATACCCATTTTGCCACCAGCAAGAAGGTAACCACCAAATACCATGACGAAGATAGTGATAACGCCGATAATGCCGATCATGTCAGCCCCCGATTGTCTATTTGTGACAGTGTTGCATATGGTGGTTAAGGAACTCTCTGCGTGGGCTCAGGTTTTTGGAACATTCGCATTCCGCCCTGCAAGAATCACGCTGATTGAATAGGCCACTTCCGGCGAAAGGCCAGATAGGATTTCGGCGGCGATGTCGGGACGCATGCGGCCCAGAAAACCAGCGGCAAAATTGGGTTCCATCTGTTCAAAAAGAATCGCGGCATCTTTAGGTTTCATATTCTCGTATACCGACGTCAGGCGCAGGATGTCTTTTTCGGATGCTTCATCCGCAAGAGACAGAGTTGCACGCAAAGCTGTCTCTGTTTGTGTGAGTGCTTCAAGGCGTTTCTCGATTTCAGCGTCTGCGACGGACAGCGCACGCATCCGCAGTTCAATTTTCTTTTCCCGCTCTGACACCTGTATCTCGCGTTCGGATAGTGCCGCGATGAGGCCCGATAACTCGCCCCGGTTGGTGGTAGTCGCAAGGAGCGGACTCGTCCCAAAAGAGGCTGAATCTTTCTTCTCTGAGTCGCTTGATGCTCTAGGGTGTTTTGGCGCTGCTGATGGTGCAGACAGAGTAGTAGGCAATTGGCTGTCCTGTGCCCAAACGCTATTTGCGCTTGTGACCACTCGAATTGTCGCAGAGCTGACCAATAACAGAGCGATGACGAGAACGGAGCCGCGGCCAACAGGCCCGGCTGACCGTTTGGATCTGAAAAGAATCATGCTGCGTCTCCTGTCGCCGGGTGGGATCGGCGGGCAAACATCGGAGTGTTTGGATTTGTCGTGACAGGCTTTGAAGCTGGCGGACTAGCTTCTGGACGGGTAGACTGGGGCGCGGGTGTTGACGGTATGTCATGAAGCGCCGCCATCTGTAGTTCCAACCGCCGCGACATATCCTCTGCGCGTTTGGTTAGCTCTGTCAGAGATTTCGCGGAAGTAGCCGCTGTTTGTTGGGCTGCTACAAGGGTGCGGTTGAGGTCATCTACCTGTGCTGACAAAACGGCCACGGCCCCCCCAACGCCTTTTTCGAGATCGTTGAAACGGTTGAGCCTGCGAGCAAGCACGAAACAGTATACACCTGCTCCAATGGCTCCTGCTGCTAGTAGGATATCTGCAATTAGTTCCATGACATGCTCCTTTTAAGTTAGTACAAATTCCATGATCAGGAAGTCATTGACACGGTCCTGACCTGTAACAACCTGAACACGACGCAGCATCTGCGCACGCAGTCGTGTCAGTGCTGTTCGATCTTCCAAATCCGCGACTTCCAATGCTCGCAAATAGCTGTTGAGCACATCAACAACCCGTGGAAGCAGCTTGGTTACGTCTTCTTGATAGTCTTGAGGCACTTCAAGCTGCGCACGAAAGCGGAGAATCCTTCGTTCCGGGCGTGCGTCTACCGAAACCATCATCGGTTCAATTTCTACAAATGCGATATTTGCAAAAGGATTTTTGGCTTTCTCTTTCCCATCGTCCGTATGGATTTCGGTGTCGCCGCCAAGAATCATACCTGAAAGAGCCGCATAGAACCCCCCGCCAGCACCGACCAGCGCCAACATAAGTCCAATGATTAAAGGCGCCTTGGATTTTTTCGGGGAAGCGTCTTCCGACGCTGCTTCATCTTCTGACATGGTGTCTCCAACCTCTGCTATGCAAAATGGTATAGCCGCGATTGCACTAACGGGTTGTTAAGCCCAATCGGTCATTTCTGTTGGAGAAGCCGGACAGAACGTTCGGTGCGACGGAGGCGATTGTGCAGCAGTACCTGAATGTCTGGATGAAGCTTGGGATCAAGCGGCAACTTATTGTAATCGCGGCGACCAGTGCGATGTTCTTTGCGATTCTCGCAATGGCGCGCATGACCACGGCCCCTAGTATGACTCTCCTGTATGCAGGGCTTGAAAGCAGCGCAGCAGGGGACGTTGTCCGTTCACTGGAGCAACGCGGTGTGGTTTTTGAAGTGCGCGGTGGATCAATATTTGTGGACAGTAAGGCACGCGATGAATTGCGCCTTACTTTGGCCAGTGAAGGTCTCCCTGCGAACGGGAACCGCGGGTATGAATTGCTTGATCAGTTGACCGGTTTCGGCACAACAAGCCAGATGTTCGATGCTGCCTATTGGCGCGCGAAGGAAGGTGAACTGGCCCGAACGATCGTAGCAAATCCGGCAATATCTATGGCGCGTGTGCATATCGCGAGTACGGGCTCAAACCCGTTTCAGCGAGGGATTACGCCAAAAGCGTCTGTATCTTTGACCCCGAATGGCGGAACCATTTCCCCAGCCCAGGGAAAAGCTGTTCGCTTTTTGGTCGCATCCGCTGTTGCCGGTCTCGCCCCTGAAGACGTGGCGGTGATTGATGCGAATGGGTCTCTCATAGGTGCGACCGAAGAATCGGCCCCCTCTGTCGGAGGTGATGATAAAGCTCAGGTTCTTCGTGATCGGGTACAGCGGTTGCTCGAAGCGCGGGTTGGTTTCGGCAATGCAGTCGTTGAAGTTAGCGTCGATACCGTCACAGAGAGCGAGGCGATTCGCGAGCGTAGTTTCGATCCTGATGGACGGGTTGCTATTAGCAGCGATACCGAAGAGCGCACAAATACCGCCGAGGGTACTGGTGGCGGTGATGTGACCGTTGCAAGCAATCTACCAGATCAGAAGGGCGGCGCGGGCGGCGACAAGTCTTCTTCGCAAAACAGCGAAACGCGAGAACGTATTAACTATGAAGTGTCCGAGACCGAGCGGGAGATCATCCGTGCGCCCGGTGCAGTGAAACGGCTATCTGTTGCTGTATTGGTGAATGAGACCACTGTTTTGAATGATGTTGGTGAGCCTGTCTCGCAACCGCGGGATCCGGCTGAAATGGACGCATTGCGCGAACTTGTCTCATCTGCTGTTGGCTTTGACGCAGAGCGCGGGGATATCATCACACTTAAATCCATGGCGCTGCAAAGCGTGGCGCCTTCGGGCACGGCTGCCAGCGTGTCGCTAGTGGATCAGTTTGATCTCGATCTCCTGTCAGCGATCCAGATGTTAGTCCTTGCGTTCGTTACGTTGATCTTAGGCCTTTTCGTAATCCGGCCTGTTCTGACCAAGCAGCCCGCCGAAGTCCCTGTAATGATTGGGTCTCAAGATCTGGAGAAATCTACAAGCGAGGGCGGTGCTATTGCTAAGCTTAGCAGTCTTCCGGCGGTGATTGATGCCGAAGACATGGGAAACGCCCAGATGACCGCTGGTTCGGGCGACGTAATAGCGATGCAGAATAGCGACCTTGAGCGTTTGCCCCCCGAAGATCCCGTTGAACGTCTACGCAATATGATTGGGGAGCGTCAGGAGGAGACTGTCGAAATTTTGCGCGGATGGCTTGAGGATAAGGAGGAAAAAGTATGACTTCGATTGCGCATCGCTACGCTGATTTCAGCCCATTGGGCCTAGAAGGAGAGCTTACAGATTCTGTCTCACCCGAACATATAGAAGATCAAAAGCTCAAGGCTTTCGAGGAAGGGTATCAGGCCGGCTGGAGTGATGCTGACAAAAACCATTCCAATGAAAATAGAAATATCGAAGCAGAATTTGTCCACAACTTGCACGATCTTTCTTTTACCTATCAGGAAGCGCTGACCAGGTTGAACCGAGGATTGAAGCCTCTGTTTGAACAAGTGATGACCACTCTGCTTCCCAAAACGATCAGCGCTGCTTTGCGTGGTCATGTGATTGAAGAATTGCTTCAACTAGCGGCAAATCAGACGAAGGCGCAGATCCTTCTCAAGGTGTCAGAGGTCAGCCTACCGATGATTGAAGAGCTGCTAGAAGACCTTGAGTTAAGCATTCCAATCTCTTTGAGTTCCGATCCTACCTTTAGCAGTCATCAACTTTTTGTCGCCCTTGAAACACAGGAGCGTGAGATCAATCTTGATGCGGTGTGTCAGGAAATCACGACAGCCATGACCGCTTTTAATTTCCATACACAATCGGAGTGCCCTGATGCCTGACCAGACAACGCTTGCCACTGATACCTCAAATCCGTTCACTTCTGTCCCAATCGAAATCACTGTTTGCGTTGGAAAAGCACGTCCGTTGTTAAGGGACTTGGTCATGTTGGGCGAGAACGCTGTGCTGACCCTAGACCGGCGTGTGGATGATCCGGTTGAGTTGTACGTCGGCGATAAATTGATCGCGCGTGGCAATTTGGAAGAGGCGGAGGGCGATGGTGCAGGGCAACTTATCGTTCGGCTGACCGAAGTGGTTGATATGCAGCAGGGTCTTTGATGCTGAGACTAATGCCAGTTTGGATTTGGATCCTTATCTTTCTGTTTTTGCCTCAAGTGGCAGAGGCCCAGGAATTGTCAATTCCGCTAGGAGATGACGGCTCCATCTCAGCGCGGACGATACAGTTGTTTGTTCTAATTACGGTGCTTAGTCTCGCACCGGGACTGGCCATAATGGTGACGTGCTTTCCATTTTTAGTGACGGTTTTATCGATCCTGAGACAAGCCATTGGACTGCAACAATCGCCTCCTAATATGCTTATCGTCAGCTTGGCACTTTTTTTGACCTATTTCATTATGGAGCCGGTATTCACCGCCGCGTGGACGAACGGCATCGGCCCTCTTACGCGTGAAGAAATAGGAGTGGAGCAGGCATTTTCTCTGACTTTGGAGCCTTTTCGCAATTTCATGGCAGCGCGGCTGAACCCCGAAACTTTTTTTGCCATGGCAGAGTTGCGACCGGACACAATCGCCGCACAGCCAACACCGGACGCTCCTCTCTCGGTTCTGGTGCCCAGTTTTATGCTGTCCGAGATATCGCGAGCGTTCCAGATCGGTTTCCTGATCTATCTCCCGTTCCTTATTATTGATTTGGTGGTCGCAGCGATCCTGATGTCCATGGGGATGATGATGGTTCCACCCGCTGTGGTGTCGCTGCCCTTCAAGCTAGCCTTTTTTGTAGTGGCAGACGGCTGGGCGCTTATCGCGGGCAGCTTGGTGCGCAGCTATTTTTAGAAAGTTGCGGCAAGAACAAGAACTAAATGCGTTCTACTCTACTCTCTCCAGTTAAGGTTCTGGCCACTCCCTTGTCTTATTTCATGACCCTAATGTCAGGGGTGGCATATAACATGGAGTGGGTTGATGGGTCAGCGATTAAGGTTGTTATTGCAAAGACAGCCGCGCGCGCGCGGTGGCGAATGGGGCGGGGTGTTTCGGTTTGTAACCCGGTTCGTTGATTTGCTTATTTTGCCTTGGGTTCTCGATCCAGAAGTGCTCTGGATTTATCTGGCTGCGCGCTTTGCGTCGTTAAGTATTCCGCTGATACTCAATTTATTAGACGCCAGAGTGGCGCGCGAGCTTTCGAATCTTGCTCAAATTCGAGATAAAAGCCGATTTCAGTCGGCAGCCGCACGTGTGAATATTTGCTATCTTCTGGTTTGTGGCGCCACGGGGGTATTCGTAATTGTTGGCGCACCGAGCTGTGCGATTATTTTGGGCATTCAGGCGACGCCATTCAGTGCGATATTGACTTGGCTGGTAATCGGTCAGTCTGCGCCGGTGTTGTTTGGCGCGACAAGTCTCTTGATGCACGCGGTAGAACGGGGAGCATTTTCTGATTCGCTCCTCGGGCTTAGATCACTTTTGTTTCTGATTGCGGTTGCAACGTCCGACATGCGCGATGGTGTTGTAATTGCCCAGACCCTTGTTGCAGCGCAGCTGACTCAGGCTGGGTTGTGTGCGCTGTTGCTAACGCAATGTGGCGTATGGCCGGGTGCGACCTCTCTCCTTCACAAAGAGATCAAGCTTTTCTGAAGCGTCATTACCTGACGACAAATTCAGCATGAAGAGCGCCTGCTGCCTTAATGCTTTTGAGTATGTCAATCATATCGCGGGGTGAAACGCCAAGCGCATTCAGGCCAGCAATCAGTTCGGACAATGACGCCCCAGCTGGTATTTCTGCAAGACCGATGCCGGGTTCCTCTTCAATTGCAGCGCGGGTGCGTGGCACCACTACAGTTTCACCTTCAGCAAAGGGGTTAGGCTGAGAGACAAGCGGCTCTTCCTGAATTCGTAAGGTCAAATTCCCCTGACTGACGGCAACACGAGAAATTTGCACGTCTTCGCCCATAACGATCGTGCCAGATCTTTGATCCACAACAACACGAGCTTTCCGTTCGGGCTGGACCTCGATATTCTCGATCCTACCGAGTGCATGAGCAACTGAACGCATTCGGGTCGCTGGTACATCTAGAATGACGGTGCCGCTATCCAGCATCAGTGCCACTCCGCGCCCAAAATCGCGATTTATTGCCTGCTCAATTCGTCCGGCAGTTGTGAAGTCCGCTTCTCTCAAGGCCAGGCGCAAATCGCTAAGAGAGCTAAGCTGAAATTCGATTTCCCGCTCTACCCGCGCGCCGGAAGGGATCGTGCCCGAAGTTGGTACGCCTTGCGTGACCTGCCCGCCGTCTCCTTCTGCGGTGGCCCCACCAGCAATAATGGTCCCTTGGGCGACAGCATATATTTCACCGTCGGCCGCGTTCATTGGTGTCATAATAAGTGTCCCGCCGAGAAGGCTTTTGGCATCGCCGATAGCTGAGACGGTTACGTCAATCTGGCCCCCCGCCCGCGCAAAGGGGGGCAGTGTTGCGGTGACTAATACGGCTGCAACATTTTTTGGGCGAAACTGCTCACCTGTCACGTTCACGCCGAGACGTTCGAGAATATTTGTCATAATATCTTCGGTGAACGGTGCATTTCGTAGCCCGTCGCCAGATCCATCAAGGCCGACGACAAGCCCATAGCCCACCAAATCATTGCCTCGTACACCGTCAAAATCAACAAGATCTTTTATTCTGACAGGGGCTGCATTAGCCGACCCGAAAAGCCCCAGTAGCAGAGTCAAACAAACTGAAAAACACATCAAACCCTTCATAGGTAATTTACCAGTGAAAGCTTGGATGAGCGTGCGGTAATCGCGTAAAGACTTTGTAGTTGAAATTGGACTTGCTCCAGTTCTGTGGCGGCTTCAAACGGATCTACGGACAACAGATTGTTACGCGCCATTTCGAGCGCGCTGCGTTCACTGCTATTTCGTACACTGACAGCCTCGATGTGGGCTTCGGAAGTTCCGATTGAGCCACGTAATTGCGTAATGTCGTCGACGTTAGTGAAGACAGTTATCATCGTCTTTTGCAGCAGTTCACTCTTTTGCGTATTGCTGAGGGCCAAGGCTGGGTCGTCTGCGATTGATATCAGCGCTAGATTGCGAAGCGTGTCTCGAAAAAGAGGATCGTTTGCCCGAAGCTCAAATTCGACAGCGTCCGTATCGGACAGTGCGACCGGCGCGAGGGGTGTGTCCGAACCAAAGTAAACATCAGTTCCAAACCCTGCCGGATCATCAAACCAAGCTTGTGCTGCAGTGAGGATATCATCGACACTACCCGCACCTGCAACTGCGGCGCTTAGCCCCGCAAGGAGATCTTCAGTTGATGCAATCGGGTGTACGTCAGTTGCAGTGCCGGCAAAAAGGGTCCGGCCAGAAACTTGGGTATTCAGTGTACTCACGGTCTGACCAAGAATACCCCTTGCGGTATTCTGGACACTTTCTGTGTTTACTCCTAACGCGGCATTGGTCGCGCCTATTAAAGTATCACGGAAGGTCGTGTTCAAATCACTAATTCGGCTCAATGCGGTTTGAACGCCATCGGCAAATTGCTGTGCTTCTGATCCAGCCAGTTCATAGCCGGTCAATTTGGTGAGGCTGCGATCTAAGTCGTTCAAATACGCAACATTACCACCCAGAGCTGTACGAATGTCTGCCACCTGACCTGTTGAGATTTCAAGAGTGAGGCGCTGCATGTCTTGTTTGAGTGCCGCATTTCGGGATTGCATTGCATAGGAGTGGGCCATGTCGCCCCGTGAGCCGATGTTCATAGTCACAACCTCGTCAGTGTTTCAATCATATCATCTGCTGCCTGAATAACACGTGCATTGGCAGCATAGGCCTGCTCAAGAATAAGCAGGTTCTGAAGTTCCTGATCAGTATCAACACCCTGAGACAGCTGTAGGTCAGTCCATTCAGTCAATCGTGCAGCGCTAAATGTTAAGTCCCTTTCCGCGCCCGCACGGGTCGAGGAAAGCACGCCAGAGAAAGAAGAAAACAAATCCGACATGCTTTGGTTGCCGGTGCTGAATCCACCCGAAGCGGGTGCGCGCTGCGCATCCAAAGCATCGCGCATGTCATTGAGTAATGCGGCGTCCCCTGCTGGGCCGGGAGTAGTTGCAGCCAACCCGTCACGTAGGCGCCAGACCTCACCATCTGCGGCAGGATCAACAGCTGCATTTAGGGATAACCTCGCGCTCAAACCGACTTCGTCGATAGGGGAAAAAGCGCCGCCCGCATCTGTGAACAGCCCCGGATCGCCTGTGCCGCGGGTTGCATCAAGTGCTGGATCGGCAAACCGCTCAACTAAGTCGCGGGCGATCGCATCTAGCTGGGTTTGGGCCTGCACGCCATATGTATCACGAACAGTAAATTGACCGCCCAAACTACCGCCGGCGAGCGCGCTCATGCGCAAGCCCTGACCATTGAGAGCCAGCCCTGATAATGTGCCATTATCTATGGTTTGATATGCGGTCACGGTGTTCTGTCTTTGAAAGCCGACGGTTGCTGCGCTGATGTCCAACAAGACCGCGCCCCCGTCGGTGTAAATCGCAACGGAATTGTTATCGCGTGGGACAACATTGATAGGGACAATCGCACCAATCGTGTCCAGCACCGCTTGTCGTTGGTCGAGCAAGCCCGGGGTGCTTCCGCCGCGAGCCTGCGCAGTTATGATTTGTTTATTCAGTTGTTCGACCTGCTGCAAAGCTGTGTTGAGCGTATCAACCTCTTTGGCAATTTGCCCGTCGGCGCGCGTGCGCATATCCTGCACGTCGTTTGACGCGCGCACCAGCCCTTCGATCAGGCGCTTGGCATCAATCACGGTATCCGTCAAACGTTCTGGCGCATCAGGCCTGCTTGCCGCAGTGATCAGGCTTTGCTCAAAGGCGGCAAGGCGCCCGCTCAAACCTTCTGAATCGCCCGCAACTCCCGTCACATTTTCCAATGTTTGAAAGAAATTGACTGCCGTTTGTATGTTCTGATGTGCGGCGTCTGCGAACCGGCGGTCGGCCAGAACGCCTTCGTTAACGTGTCGTGTGGTCCCGTCAATCCTCACACCGCCATTCGCGCCGTAGTTCATAGAAGACAGAGCCAGCTCCCGGCGACCATAGCTTTCTGTCAGCGCGTTCGAGATATTGTTTGAAACAAGCTCTGTCCCCCGCGCGGCGGCGCGCAGGCCTGACATGGCTGCGTTCATGGCTCCGGTTATCGACATAATGTACCCCTTGGATCAGGTGGGGAGGTGCGCCATGCTCCTCCCCCGAGTGGTCTTATCAGCGCTTGATGTTGGTGGTTTCCTGCAACATTTCATCAACAGTCTGGATGACTTTTGCATTGGATGAATAGGCCCGCTGGGTCTGGATCATTGATGTCAGTTCATTCGCGACATCGGTTGTTGATTCCTCGCGGGCAAAAGCGACGATATCACCTGTGGGTCCGTCACTGGCATCCCATAGAAAGAACGATCCGCTATCGACTGACGGCTGATAAGTCTGTGAATCAAGAGCGACCATGCCGTTAGGGTTTGGCAAGTCAACCAGAGGAACCTGATAGATCGTCCGTGTTACGCCTGTATCGAAAGTCGCATGAACGTAGCCATTACCGTCGACATTCACGCTTGTCATATTACCCACAGGAGAGCCGTCTTTGGTGATGGAGACTGGCGCGAATGTATCTGACAATTGTGTAAGTGCGTCGCTTTGCCCGACCACACCGATATCGATCTCGATAGGCCCGCCATCAACATCAACGATCAGCTTGCCGGATGCAGTATCATAGGCACCGCCTGAGATGGTGGATACAGAGGCCAGTGTGCCGCCTGCCGTGCGGTTATCTTCAAAGGTCAAAACATATTCGCCGATGGTCACGCCTGGATTGACTGAATCGGTTAATGTCATTGTCCATTCATTCGAAGCCCCGGTTGCGGGCACTGTCGGCGTGAAGGTCACGTTCACGCTCTCCGAGGTGCCGAGGTTGCCATAATACTCAACAGCGAGTTGCTGCGCTTCTACTGCACTACCGGCAACTGTTGCGGTTGCCGGTAGATTGACCCCCAGCGTCATGCGGGTCGTCGGTTCACCGGTAAGCTGGTTAACGTTGATCTGGATCGGTTCCAATCCTTCATCCGTATCGCGTGAAAAAGTCGGAATGGAACCGTCAGGCTGTGCAGGCCAGCCCAAGAGGACAAGGCCGGATGACGTTGTTAGGTAACCTTCTGCATCAGTAGTGAATGAACCAGTGCTTGTGAGGAGCATGTTCGTATCACCATTGCCAACATTCAGGTCTGTGACTTTGGCGACTGGCAGCATCCCCCGCCCGCGCACGGCTAGATCGGTAGCATTCGATGTAGCGACCAGCGATCCGCCCAGATCAATCTGGCGATTGGTGTTTGCCCGCACGCCGCCAGCTGAATAATTGCCACCGTTTTTCGAGATCACCATGGATTCGAAATCAGTCTGGACACGTTTATATCCAAACGTGGAGGAATTCGCGATGTTGTCTGAAATGCTTGCCAGCCGTGTGGCGTTGGCTTGAAGCC
>Ga0209345_10002242_pt1 | contig 21573 bp, 17 predicted proteins | sample Cruoilmetagenom7_FD_187294 | JGI IMG/M metagenome (GOLD analysis project Ga0209345, IMG submission 187294) | Oil polluted marine microbial communities from Coal Oil Point, Santa Barbara, California, USA - Sample 7 (SPAdes) (version 2) | ecosystem: Environmental > Aquatic > Marine > Oil seeps ... | reverse complement strand
ACGGAAGGGTTGATGGCCGTTATGGTTAATGACTCAGTGCGGGATTACGAAGCGCTGATGTCTGAGGCTGTTCTGGTGAATACCTACAAGGGGCTGGCGTTTCTGGCTTCGGGCAATACGGAATACGCCCGGGTAGAGTTTAACCGGGCCAACGACCGCACCCGCCGCGCTGTTGATTTTTTCCGCAAGGAAATCGAAGAACAGCAGGCTGCCCTGAAACGTGATGCCCGGAGCGGCAACCAGAAAGCCCTGATGGTTCGCAACAGCCTTGACAGCCGCAGTCTCCAGTCCGCTGTTAACAGTCAGTACGGCGCCCCGTCAGGCTGGTCTGTTTTTCCTGAGTTCATCGTACCTTCAAGCACTTATCTCCATGGAATTTACTTTCTTGCCAATGCCACAGACGGTGCTGATTATGAGCGGGCGGTCACATCACTCTCCCGTGCTGCACAGATGAACCCGGGGAGCAGGGTACTGCAGGCTGATGCGGAGCTGGCGACCCGTCTCGCCTCTGGTACACAGAGACTGAAGGAGCTGCCTCCCCAGGTATGGATTGTTTATGAAAACGGGCTGGGCCCGGTTCTGCGGGAGGTGCGGCTGGACGTACCCCTGTTCATTGTGCGTGGTACCCGGCAGGCGCCAGCTTATGTTGGTATCGCATTACCGGAGTATACTGAACGCTCCGCTGTGCCAGGTGGTCTCGGTGTGACCGATGCTTCCGGTCAGGTGGTGCAGACTGAGCAGATCTCGGATATGGGCAAGGTTATCCGTACCGAGATGCAAGAGAGGTTTACGGGCATACTGGCGAGGGCTGTGGCGTCTGCTATAAGCAAAGCGATTCTCCAAAGCGAGGCTGCGGATCAGTTCGGCCCCTGGGGGCAGCTGTTTGCAGCGGCCTATGCTGCCGCAACAACCCAGGCTGATCTGCGCAGCTGGCAGGGGCTTCCTGACCACTGGGAGGCAACCCGCATCAGTCGTCCGGAGAACGGAAAATTAACCTTGCTGGATCACCGGGGAGGCGTATTGGGTAACCTGGACATACCACAACAGGCATTCACACTGGTTTATGTTAAGCGCCCGACGCTGAAGGCCCCGGCCACGGTGATCACCCTGGATTTGCAGGGAAAAACCGAAGCAACATTAACGCGCATGCCCGAATGAGGTGAGAAAACAGATTGTTTACAGACTTTATCGTCAACATAGCTAGAGGCAGGACGCACATTATGAAAATACTTCTGTTGGCCAGCTTGCTGGTTCTTGGCCTGGCCGGTTGTGCCTCACAGCCGGAAACCCGCTCATTGAGTGATAGACAAAACCTGAAGGTAGATCCGGAAGTGGTCTACACCATGGCGGTTACTGAGCTCTTTGAGGAACGCCTGGCGCAACCCGATGGGAACAGCCTGCTGCATGTGCAGTTTGCGGTGGAGGCAAGATCAGACGCCGAGCTTGCCTGGAAAGTGACCTGGTTTGATGACAGTGGAATGGTTGTTAAAAGCGTTGGTGAGGGTTACCGGAAAGCAACCCTGCTGACCGGACAGGTGCGCTACTTCAGTGCCACGGCCCCGCATGCCCGCGTAACCAGTTACCAGCTGCACCTCCGTGAACCCAAATAGAAGGATGTTCCAATGTTGATACGCGCCATTGCCATTTCCGCCAGCCTTGCTGTTATCGCTGGCTGTGCAGCCCCCACCCGTTATATTGATCCGGCCGCCGACGATGGCCCGGTCGCCATGACCATGGACTACAGGGATTTTGAAAAAGCGGCCTCAGATGCTGTCGAAGACATGCTCGCCAGCGGTGCGGTGAATAACCCTGACGGTGGTCGTTACATCATGGTGGTCAGTCGTATTACCAACGACACCATGCAACGCATCGATACCGATCAGCTCACCAAGAAAATCCGTGTATCTCTCCTGCAGTCAGGAAAGGTTGTGACCACGACAGCGGTTGGTCTCAATGGCGCAGAAGATGAAATGACCATGAAAGCACGTGAACTGCGCGATTCCGCTGAATTTGACCAGTCTGGTGTGCAGCGTAAAGGCACACTTCAGGCGCCTGATCTGAGCCTTTCCGGGAAAATTCTGCAGCGCAATCACAAGGTGGGGAAAGAACAGCAGGTAGAATATTACATCCAGTTGTCGCTGACAGATCTGGCATCCGGCCTGGCTGTCTGGGAAGGTGAAACACCCATCATCAAACGTGGTTCTGACAGCTCCGTTTCCTGGTAGTCAGGGAAGGAGCTGTCAGTACTTTGTATTAACCGGTGCGATCAGAACGCCCAGCCCAGGCTGGCGGAAGCGCCAACCTGATACATTTCCAGGCTGATGGTCTGGTCTGGAGCCAGCGGGTTGGTGCCGGTAACTGTTTTCGCTGGTGAGAAGAAGGCCATTCCCGACAGTTCCAGGTTCTCGCTGAACCCGTGGGTAAAGCCGCCTGTGAAGTGCCATTCCTGGACACCCGGGGCGAGGATGTTGAGCAAAACATCCTCGTCAGAGATGGGGCTTTCTCCGTAGCTGACTCCAGCCCGCCAGGCGTGGTCAGGAGACTGTTGCCACTGCCAACCCAGCTTTACGATGGTCATGTCGTCCCAGCCGAACCCGGCCCCCTGGTCTGTTCCCAAAGATCCGGGTGTGATGGGCATTACAGGGTTGCCGACACTGTTGATTTCACTGTATCGGATATGCTGGATATCCAGCAGGATCCAGTGATCCTGAATGCCTGACCAGGCAATACCGGCATTGAACATTTGGGGAATGTCGAAATCACCCTGCTCGGCGAATAACCCCTGATACTTGTCAAACTCTCCCATTTCCAGGATGTTGCGCCAGCTGATGCCGCCACGAAGGGTATCGGTGATTTCGCCTTGCCAGCCAATCTGGTAGCCATAACCCCAGGCATCATCGGTGCCGTTGTCTGAGAGGGCGCTGGCATCGGACGAAAATGAAGCAAAGCTTTGCAGGCCCTCAGCGGAAAAACGCTGGTAGGCAATTATTGGTGAAATGCCAATGGCCTGATTGTCGGCGAACTCCCAGGCCAGTGTTGGTGCTATGAACAATTGTTGAAGGTTGACGCCAGCGCGGCCACCATAGAATGTACCGCCGTTTTCGCCAGAATAATCTGTGTTCATGCCCCCGTTAGCAAATACGGAAACACCGAAGGCTGTTGTATCTGAGAGTTTATGGTTGAAACCGACGTGAGGGATGAGAAAGCCGTTCCTGCTGCTTTCATACGTGCCAGGTTGCAAAGAAAATGCAGGCGGAGGCGACAAAGGGCCATCAACGGAATACTCTCTCCTTGGAGAAAATACTTCTATGCCACCGTCTACCCGGTTGCCCACAAAAACCATACCAGCAGGGTTGGTGGCTGCAGCCATGCTGTCCTGGGATAAAGCTGAACCCGCACCCGCCATGCCCATGCTGATGGTGCCGTACCCGTGGCTCAGGTAGCCATTGGTTGCCAGTGCAGCTGTTGGAGCGAGTGTGGAGAGAGCGAAAACTCCCAGTGCCAGTTTGATGCGCATGTGAAAACCTATTTTGTTAAACGTCATATCGTTAATAACCGTCTTTTTACATGGTTTTGGTTATAAGGGGTAGTAACGAATTTCCATATGGTTATATTGGGGCGCAGTGCCTCGCAAAAAACTGTTAATCAGTCATACTTGGCATATATTGGATATCTAACTGATAATCTGAACAAAACAGGGACAACAGGATCTAAAGTGGCCTCCTTCCAATTCAAAGAGCGGCTCCAGGCTGCAGAAACCTGGATTCTTGCAAACCCGAACCCGCCAAAGACCTGGCCCTGGACCTGGCTATATAAGGTAGGGCGCTCCGCTTACGCGCTGATCCGCGACGTGGTCAGTGGGCAGCTAACCCTTCATGCCATGAGCCTGGTTTACACCACCTTGCTCAGTATTGTGCCTCTGCTGGCTCTGAGTTTCTCCGTACTGAAAGCCCTGGGCGTTCACCAGCGCATGGAACCTTTCCTGTTTCAGTTCTTCCAGCCCATGGGGCCGGAAGGCGTTGAAATGGCTGAACGTATCCTTGGCTTTGTGGATAACATGAAAGTGGGGGTTCTGGGCTCTGTAGGCCTGGCTTTACTGGTTTACACCGTGGTTTCGCTGGTACAGAAAATCGAGCGGTCGTTCAACATGATCTGGCGGGTGCCGGAGATGCGTTCAGTCGCTCAGAGGTTCAGCAACTATCTGAGCGTTATCATGGTCGGACCACTGCTGATGGTGTCGGCCATTGGAGTCAGTGCGACGATATTTTCATCGTCATTTGTTCAGGCTCTCATAGCCATTGAGCCATTCGGTTCACTGATTCTGGTGGCGAGTCGTTTTACACCGTTTTTTCTGGTGGTGGGTGCCTTCACCTTCGTTTATGTGTTCATGCCCAACACCCGGGTGAAACTGAGGTACGCCTTTATTGGCGGCCTGGTTGCCGGAGTTTCCTGGCAGGCAGGTGGAATGCTGTTTGCGTCTTTTGTGGCAGGTTCCGCCAAGTACGCTGCCATTTATTCCAGTTTTGCGATCGGTATTATCATGCTGATCTGGATTTATCTGAACTGGATGATTCTTCTTCTGGGCGCGAGCCTGGCGTTCTACCTGCAAAACCCTGGCGCGGTTGCCAAGCGCAGCCACGTTCAGTTAGCACCGGAGCTGCAGGAGAAAGTTGCTTTGGCTATGGTCTGGCTGGTGGCTCGTCCTTTCAGCGAAGGTGAGACAGCGCCGCAGCAGGAGGCTCTGGAGCAGGCGTTGCGGGTGCCGGGTGAAGTGACACGTGGCGTCAGTGACAAGCTGATTCGCGCAGGCTTGCTTTCACTGGCGGGCAAACAGGGCGACCAGCTTGTGCCGGGGCGCTCTCTGGATCTTATTACAATAGGTGATGTGCTTCATGCGGTTCGCCGCGATGAGGATCGTGTTGTTGACAGGTTGCCCCCCGTATTTCCAGCCGAGCTGCTGGAGGGGGACCGCAGGAACGAACTTACGACCTTCGCGACACTCCTGAAAGGCAGCCCGGGCTCAGATATCAGCTCCGGGCTCCCTCACTGAGAACCGCTTTCAGAGCTTTACGTACGTAGTCGGTCTGTTCCTGAGTCAGGTGTATGATCCTGGCAAGATCTTCCTCAGGCAGGTTTCTCTGGTGGGCATGGCGCAGTACTTCGCGGCTGCCAATTACCATGCCGTCGCTCAGGGTTGTCTGCTCCTGATCCGGAGCGGGACGCTCTGCTTCCATGAGATAAGCGTGGTACTTGGGAGGCAGGTTCCATTCGCTTGCGATCAGCTGGCAGGCCATCCACTGATAGCGTGTGAGCGCACTGGCTATCAGCGCTGTGTCGGGGTTTCCGGCACCACGCTGGGCCCGGCAAATGTGCTGAAGCTCCCTGCTGATTGTTATGTAGGACAATGCAGGCAGTAGCCCGGTAGTAAAGAGTGCGCTTGCGTCCTCTCTACGGAGCTTGCCTATAAACTCGGCAGCACGGGCGCAAGTGAGACCCCAGCGCCAGGCTCTCTGTGCAAACAATGCCTCCCGGCTGTTACGCGCAGCCATCATCGGGCGCATAACCGCGGCAGCAATCACACTCCGGATGCCATTCATACCGAGAACAAATACCGCCTGATCGACAGACTCAATAGTATGTTCTCCAGCCCGGAAATAGGGACTGTTGGCAACCTGCAGGATCTGGTCTGTCAATGCGGGGTCACCAAGAATAATTTCGGTCAGCTTCTGGCGGTCAGCCCCTTCATCCGAGAGAACTCTCATCAGCATGGGCAGTGTCATGGGCCGCCTGGGGACTTCTTCCATGGTGTTGTTTATAAGACGGGAATGAAGCTCATCAAGAACAGCGCTCGATGAGGGCCGCTCCGTGTGCAGGCTGGAAGGTTCTGTATCCAGAAGCCAGCAGAAAAGGTTTTCTTCAAGCTGCAGTGTCAGAGTCTGTGCAACGTCTTGAGCTTCGCCTGGCTCCGAAGTTTTTGCAGGATTGAATAGCCTCGCCTCAGAAACCGGAGGAGGAGATGGTTTTTCTGTCTTGAAAAAGCCTGTTATCCAGGAAAAGAAACCTGGCATCCGTTGCCTCCGGGTCAGCCAGTCGTGAAAAGGTACGTGTCCACGAAAACTTTAGTATAGAGGTCCGCCGCAGGCTTGCACAGACTAAACCCGCTGCGGTCAGCAAACTATTCAGAACAGTGCACCGCCGAATACAAAAACGAGCTGGCAGAGACCTGCCGCAAAGCCCAGGGTTGCGCCGACCAGGATCAGCTTGATCTCATCTTCCTGAAAGCAGGGGCGAAGCAGTTCCTGAAACTCTTCCGAAGAAAGCGCAGCCATGCGCTCCACCATAATAGATTCAACAGCGCGGGCGCGATCTGTCTCAAACACCGGGTTATTAAAGGAGGTTTTTGACAGTGCTACGGCCTTGTCCCCAACCTGATTCTTGAGTGCGGCAAAACCGGCCGGGCCGATTGCTACCTGGGTAAGCGCTCTACCTATGCCGGCAGTTTCATCTACGAGCGGCTTCATGTGTTTTCTTACCATGCTGCGGGCGCGGTCACCTTCAGGGCCTTCCAGTATGGCGTTAATGATATTGCCGACGGTGAGGATTTCATGGGTCACTATGTGACAGAACGATTCCGCAACTTCAGGTTGCCGCTTCAGAAACAGGCCCTGAATGCGGAAGCTTCCGATTTTTTTTGGGTGCAGAGGGCGGAAGATAACGTTAAGCGCAATCCAGTTGGTTGCCCAGCCAACCAGCAGGCCGAAGACAGGCAGCACCCACCAGTTCTGATAAAAGTACCAGGCAGCCATCTGAACCAGACCAAACAGGAAGCCAAAGTAGAAGCCGGAATTCACGATAAAACGGAATTCGGCTTCGCCGCATTCCAGGAAAATACGGTTCAGCAACTGTTTGTCAGCGGCGAGACGTTCAATCACCATGCCTTTGATATCAAGAAGGTCTTCAACATTATCAGCGATGTCGTCAATCAGGTTGTCGACAAGTTTTGGTGTCGATTTCCGTACCCGTTCGTAGATCAGCCTCCGGCCGGATGCCGGGAGATTCTCCCATAATGTTGGATGCTCTTTGAGCATCAGTTCGTCGACGTATTCTTCTATACGAGGGTCGACCGAGTAGACGATGTGGGTAGCGAGAACCTTGGGGTCAATCTGCTGAAAAATTTCCCTTACGGTGCCGATCTTTGAGATGGTGGCATCCACGCTGATAGCGGCCATCTTGCTGGCCTTGGAGGGAATAATGCCCTGCCAGCCCAGCAGGGGTGGTTTGCCAACGAACTCCAGCGGGTAAAAGGTCATTTTGATGGCGAGCCAGTTGGTGGTCCAGCCAATGAGTGCAGCAATAGCAGGGATGCTGAGGTATTGCCAGAATTCCGGGTTGGAAAGCAGGTCGGTCATTCCCGGCTCCCGATATCCCCCCACAACCACTGGCAAAGAGCCAGAGTGGCTACCGGAGCGGTTTCAGTTCTCAGCACTCTGGGGCCCAGAGCGACAGGCATGAACCCCTCCTTCTCCGCGAGGGCAATTTCCTCTGCTGTGAGGCCGCCTTCGGGACCAATCATCAGTGCGACATGTGCCGGTTTGTCCATGGACGCCAGCGACTGTTCGGTGCGGTGATGCAGGACCAGGCGCAGGTCGCAGTCGCGGCTGTGGCCAAACCACTGTTCCAGGGTCATAACCGGCAGGACCTCGGGTACCCGCGCCCGGCCGCACTGTTCTGCGGCGCTTACTGCAATGGATTGCCAGTGGCGCAGACGCTTGTCTTCACGGTCACCCTTGAGTTTTACCTCACAGCGCTCGGTGGTTAGCGGCACTATGCATGAGACGCCCATCTCCACAGCTTTCTGAATGGCGTAATCCATGCGATCACCCTTGGAGAGAGTCTGGCCAAGGGTGACCTGCAAGGGGGATTCTGTGTGGTTGGCTTCGGGTGCTCCCACAAGTACCCCTACGCGCTTCTTGCCCGCTTCGGTAATTGTAGCCGGGTAATCCTGGCCGTCGCCGTTGAACAGCTTCAGTGCCTGCCCGGACTGCATGCGCAATACGCGGCCAACATGCTGGGCTGCGTTTTCATCCAGATCTGCGTGGCTGCCTTCGCTCAGTGGCGAGTCGGTATAAATTCTGGGGATGCGCATGCGTGTTTACCTTGATCAGTCCCTAACAGCGATGTTGATACCTTCTGTCGCGACCTGGGCCAGATGACGAATCTGGTCTTCGGTGATGACGTAAGGTGGCATGAAGTAAACCACATTACCCAGGGGTCTAAGCAAGGCCTCCCGGGTCAGAGAATGCTGATAGACCCGAACTCCCCGACGCTCCTGCCAGGGAAAGGGGGTTTTGGACGCCTTGTCTTTGACCATTTCCACCGCGAGGGTCATGCCGTGCTGGCGGATATCCCCCACGTTGGGGTGATCAGCAAGGTGAGCGACAGATTCGGCCAGGCAGGCCGAGAGCCGGCGATTGTTCTCAATGACATTGTCGTCCCGGAAGATGTCGAGAGTTGCCAGTGCAACGGCGCAACCGATCGGGTTGCCAGTGTAACTATGGCTGTGCAGAAAAGCCTTCAGGGTTTCGTAGTCATCGTAAAAAGCGTTGTAGACCTCGTTGGTAGTAAGCACGACCGACAGCGGCAGATAACCTGCCGTCAGCCCTTTGGACAGGCACATGAAGTCTGGTGTGATGCCGGACTGCTCGCAGGCAAAGAGGGTGCCTGTACGGCCAAACCCGACGGCGATTTCGTCTGCAATCAGGTGAACTCCATAGCGGTCACAGGCTTGGCGCAGTTTTGTGTGGTAAACCGGGTGGTGCATGCGCATGCCACCCGCGCACTGGATCAGTGGTTCTACCACAACGGCACAGATTTCCTCGTGTTTCTCCGACAGCAGCTTTTCCATGGCCTCAAACTGGCGCAGGGCATAGGCCTCGTCGGTTTCACCTTCTTCCTTGTTGTAAGCATCCGGAGAGGGTGCGGTGAGAACTTCCATCAATAATGGCTGATAGGTTTCCTTGTACAAAGCCACGTCGCCCAGTGCCAGAGCGCCCAGAGTTTCCCCGTGGTAACTGTTGCTCAGGTTTACGAAGTTCTTTTTGCCGGGGTACCCCTGATTCCTCCAGTAGTGGAAGCTCATTTTCAGAGCAGCTTCAATTGCCGAGGAGCCATTGTCGGCGTAGAAGCACTTGTTCAGACCTTCAGGGGTTACTTCGATGAGCCGCTCAGACAGATTTACCACAGGCTCGTGAGTGAAACCCGCCAGAATGACGTGCTCCAGTTCGCCGATCTGCTTCTGAATTGCTGCATTGATTCTGGGATTGGCGTGGCCGAACAGATTGACCCACCAGGAGCTGACAGCGTCGATATACCGATTATTTTCGAAATCTTCCAGCCAGACGCCTTTGCCCCGTCTGATCGGAACCAGAGGCAGGGTTTCGTGGTCCTTCATCTGGGTACAGGGGTGCCATACGGATTTCAGGCCGCGGGCGACAAGGTCAGCATTGCGCATGGTGGGGCTCCGGTAAGACGATGGTTCTGCAATGAATAAATTTGGCTGTTAACCTTTTTGGATATTACAGTTAACAGCGAGGACTGGCTATCAGGAACTCATACCCCACCGGTAGTTCGGCCCTATTCGTATCTGCCGGAGCTACTGCAGACACGCTACAGAAATGCAACATAGTTTTTGTTTATTCCTGCGTATTGTTAAATCGTTGAGTATACATTGCCAGTGAATCGCGAATAGCTATGCGCGATTTGACTAAAAATAAACAAAAATATGAACAGGCAGGTAGTACATGTATCCCGTTAAAGTTGGAAAACTTAGTGTGTTCGTTGTTTTTCTGTTGATGGCAGTTCTGCTCGCTGGCTGCAATGACACTGGCCCCAAAGCCGCCGCTGTAAAAGCTCCTCCCCCTGAACCAACGGTTTACAAGCTGCGTCTGGCCCAGACCTGGGCTGAGAACGCACCTATTTTTGCCGAGACCACAGCCAATCTGGCGCAGATGGTAAATCAGCTTTCAGATGGTCAGCTGCAAATCGAAGTGGTTTCGGCTAATCAGCACAAGAAGCCTTTCGGCGTTTTCGATATGGTGAAATCCGGCGAGTACGATATGGGGCACTCAGCCTCTTATTACTGGAAAGACGTCGATTTCAATATGTTGTTTTTCACCACAGTTCCTTTCGGAATGCTGCCCCAGGAGCAGTACGCATGGTTTTACCATGGCGGAGGGTTGGAGCTGACGCAGAAGGTGTACAGTAAACACAACATGCTGTCGTTTCCTGGAGGAAATACCGGTAATCAGATGGGGGGCTGGTTCCGAAAGGAAATTAACACCCTGGAGGATCTCAAGGGGTTAAGGATGCGTGTTCCGGGCTTTGCAGGGGCAGTTCTGCAGGAGCTTGGAGTAGAACCCATTAACTTACCGCCGGGCGAACTTTACCAGGCCATGGATGAAGGGCGCATCGATGCCCTTGAATGGGTTGGGCCTTCTCTGGATCTGGGTATGCGGTTCCATGAAATCGCCCGGTTTTACTATACGGGCTGGCATGAGCCCGCCACCGAATTGCAGTTCCTGATCAATCAGGACAGCTGGAAGCGTCTACCTGAGCGGCTTCAGAAGGTGCTCCAAATTGCCATGCGTACGTCAGCATACGATATGTATATACAATCAACGTACGAGAGCGCTCAGAACTGGTCGACCATCCAGGTTGAGTATCCCGGCGTTCAGATTCGTACGTTTTCTCCCGAGATTCTCCAAGCGTTGTATGACGTGACTGAGGAGCAGTTGAAAGCCCGGGCCAACGAAGACCCGCTTGCCAGAGAGGTATTGGATTCACAGTCCAGATTCCTGTGGAAAGCACGTCGCTGGACCCGGATATCTGATCAGGCCTACCTGAACAGCCATCCCCGTGGCGGGCTACGTAAGTAAACGAAGTAATGCCTCGGCCAGCTCCGCTTGTCCGGTTCACAGTGTGAACCGGACGACTTTATCAAAGTGTACTGATGGTATAGGACATAGGAGTCACTTGCCCGAGCCTGAGTTGTCCGATTACGAAGGTTTCCCTCCTGCGCCGGTGCTTGCCGGTTCCCCCGATAATTTGATTGATGGCAAACCCGTAGCTCGGACTTTTCCCTAAAGCTACTTCCGGTATTCCGCATTTCAGGAAAACTCCAATCTGGCAGATAAATCTGGTTGATAGTCATCATCCATGCCCTTGGTAAGCATCAGGATGTCGCATTATCGTCTTTATTCGTCGGTTTTTGATAATTAGGCGCCTTGGCATGCGGGTGACACTAGCGCCTGTGCCGAGAAGACTTCGTCTGGAAACGATTTTTTTCAAACTGACTTTTTGGCAGAGAGGCGAATCAGAGCAAAAACAATAGTCGAAAGCCGGAGCAATCCCCATGCTATCTGCACGTTTCCTACACCCCAAGTCCATAGCCGTGTTTGGTGGACGAGAAGCCAAGAAAGTTATTGAGCAGTGTGAAGCTGTCGGTTTCACCGGAGAGATCTGGCCGGTTCACCCCAAGCATGATGAAATATGCGGGCGTAAAACCTACCGGTCAGTGGCTGAATTACCGGACAGCCCGGATGCAGCTTATATCGCGGTAAACCGTGATCTGAGTATTGAGATTGTCTCCGAATTGGCAGAGCGGAACGCTGGTGGAGCAGTCTGTTATGCCACGGGGTTTTCTGAATCCGGTGAAGAAGGGAAAGCCCTTGAGCAGGACCTGTTAAGGGCTGCAGGCAATATGCCATTGCTGGGGCCTAACTGCTACGGTTTCCTCAACTACATTCAGGGCGCCATGATGTGGCCGGACCAGCAAGGGGGGCGCCGGGTTGATCGTGGTGTTGCCCTTATCACCATGTCCAGCAACATCGCCTTCAATCTCACCATGCAGCGCCGTGGGTTGCCTGTGTCTTACCTGGTATCCCTGGGTAACCGGCTCAAATTCGATCTTCACGACGCAATCACTACTTTTGCACAACAGGATGAAGTGTCGGCGATCGGTTTGTACGTTGAAGGTATTTCTGACCCCCAGGCCTTCCAGCAGGCTGCAGAGATTGCGCGCAAATTCGGCAAACCTGTTGTTGCTTTGAAATCAGGGCGATCCGATATCGCCAGTCAGGTGGTGATGTCCCACACCGCGGCCTTGAGTGGTTCCGACGCCCTGATGAGTGCACTGTTTGAACGCTCCGGAGTCGCCCGGGTGAACTCCCTGGAAGTCCTGGTTGAAACCTTGAAGCTGCTGCATGTGCACGGCCCTCTGAAAGGTGTCCGTGTTGGCGCAATGAGTACTTCGGGCGGCGATATGTCCATTCTTGCGGATGCTGTCAGCGATACATCCCTGATGTTGCCACCACTATCCGACAGCGGAGCAATGGCACTGAAACGCATCGTCCATGAGCGCATGGCCGTAGCCAACCCTCTTGATTACCAGCTATTCGACTGGGGTAACCGGGAAGGGCTGCGGCGAACTTATGAAGCATTCATGGGTGAAGGGTTCGACCTGGCCATCAGCATGCTGGACCTGCCCAGAGGAGATCGTTGTGACGCGTCCGACTGGGAAAGTGCTGAGCAGGCCATCATTGATGCGGCCAACAGCCTGAAATATCCGACAGCTGTGATGTCGACACTCTCAGACAATCTCCCTGAAACACTGGCATTGCGCCTGATCGAACAAGGCATTGTGCCGCTGAACGGTATTCAGGCCGCTGTTCCCGCAATCGAAGCAGCTGCCCATATCGGCCAGCTCTGGGCACACAAAGAACCATCACAACCGATTCTCGCAGGCTCTCATGTGGTTTCGGCCGCCGAGCACATCATCGACGAGGGGCGCGCCAAAGATATTCTGGCGACGTATGGCCTGACTGTACCCCGGTCTCACAGAGTTACGACACCAGAAGATGGTGTTGCGGCAGCAGAGTTGCTGGGTTATCCCGTGGTGGTAAAAGCTCTGGGGGTTGCCCACAAAACAGATGTAGGCGGTGTTCAGCTGAACCTGTCTGCTCCCCGGGCAGTTACAGCCGCCGTCACAAGCATGCTGACGCTGGGTCATGAGGTGCTGATTGAAAAAATGGTATCGGGCGCCGTTACCGAACTGATCGTCGGCGCCAGCCGTGATGAGCAGTTCGGGCTTCATCTGGTAGTCGGTGCCGGCGGCATTATGGTCGAGCTGCTTAAAGACAGTCGGCCGCTGTTATTACCGACCAGTCGCAGTGAGATAGAAGCCGCTCTGCGGTCGCTACAGACCGCCAGTCTGTTGTTTGGTTTCCGCGGTCGCCCGGAGGCAGACCTGGAGGCCGTTATTGATGCGGTTATGGCGATTGCCAGCTATGCCCAGGAGCACATGGACTCCCTTATCGAACTGGACGTTAACCCACTGATGGTTCTCCCTGAGGGTCAGGGTGTTGTGGCTGCTGACGCGTTGATCCGTGTAATCCCCTGGCACCATAAAGCCATACAGCCTGACCACCTGACAGCCAATGAGGAGCCTGCATGATGAGTGAATTTCTGCAACTGGAACGCCGTGGAGCGGTGCTTGAGATAACCCTGAACCGGCCTAAGGCGAACACTATTGATATCCCGTTGAGCCTCGAACTGGGTCGTGTCTTTGCCGAATTCCGTGATGACCCGGAGTTACGGGTTGCCATCATGACTGGGGCGGGTGACCGGTTTTATTCCGCAGGCTGGGATCTGAATGCCGTTGCCGAAGGCGAAGAATACATCGGCGATTTTGGTGAAGGTGGATTCGCTGGATTCCCTGAGCTGAAAGACCTCAACAAACCCGTGATCTGTGCGGTGAACGGAATGGCCGTGGGCGCCGGTTTCGAAATGCTGATGCGAGCGGACTTTGTAATCGCTGCAGAGCATGCCGAGTTTCTGTTGCCGGAAGTGCGCATTGGTATCGCCCCGGACATTGGCACCTTCATGTTGCCCAAACTGCTGACCCGACAGCGTGCAATGGAAGTTTTAATGACCGGACGCCGCTTCCCGGCACAACGCATGGCTGACTGGGGACTTGTGAATCAGGTGGTGCCGGGGCCGGAACTGATGACCGCAGCAAGGGCATTGGCCGACAGTTTACTGAAAGCGGCACCTCTGTCCCTGGCTGCGATTAAAGAAGTAGTAAACACAACTGAAACCACCACGTTCGCCGACTGCTATGCCCGGCTGCGTAACGATACCTGGCCTGCCTTCAGGGCGATGCTCGACAGCGACGACTCCGTTGAAGGCGCCAAAGCATTTGGAGAAAGTCGTTCGCCCAACTGGGTTGGCCAGTAGGAACCGGAAGTTCACTCAGAGCCAAACAGAACAATAAAGGAAAAATGTAATGTCTGAATACCTACACGCTGTACGTAATGGCGAGATTTTCGAGATCACTCTGGATAAACCCAAAGGCAATGCAGTAAGTGCGGCTTTGAGCCGGGAAATGGGCAAGCTTTTTGTGGAGTTCCGCGATGACCCATCACTGCGCGTCGCCATTCTGACCGGGGCTGGCGACCGATTCTTTTGCGGCGGCTGGGATCTCAATTCCGTTGCAGAGGGTGAGGAGTACACCGGCGATTTCGGAGAGGGTGGCTTTGGCGGTTTTATTGAACTGCCAAACCTGAACAAGCCCGTCATCTGTGCAGTTAACGGTTATGCCATCGGCGCCGGCTTTGAAATGTTACTGCGCTCAGACTTTGTTATCGCCGCTGAAAATGCCCAGTTCTGGTTGCCGGAAGCCCAGCTCGGGGTAGCCCCGGATGTTGCAACCTTTCTTCTGCCAAAACTTTTGCCCAGACAAAAAGCCTTTGAAATTCTGATGACTGGCCGCCGGTTGTCGGGCCAGGAACTGATGGATCTGGGCCTGGTTAACGCTGTTGTACCTCAGGGAGAAGCAGTGGCTGCAGCCCGGGACCTGGCACAGGAACTGCTCAAAGCTGCGCCCCTTTCTCTGGCCGCTATCAAGGAAGCAGCTGAATTAACAGAAGGACTGACTTTCGCGGAAAGCTATGCATCCCTGCGTTCAAAAGAATGGCCTGCGTTCATGGCCATGCTTGAAAGCGATGATGCAAATGAGGGAGCCAGGGCTTTCCTTGAGGGCCGTGAGCCCGAGTGGACCGGACAATAACAATACTCTGATTGGGAGATGGTCATGAATTTTCAGTTAACCGAAGAACAGAACATGCTGGTGCAGACCGTATCCACATTTGTGGAAAAAGAACTTCTGCCCCATGAGAATGAAGTGGAAGCCCGTGGTGAGGTCAGCCCGGAGCTGGCCGAAACCATCCGTGCCAAGGCGCTGGATGCGGGACTGTATGCCTTTAACTTGCCAGAATCAGCCGGTGGATTGGGTATAGATCATGTCAGCCAGGCGCTGATTGAACGTGAATTGTCCAAGGTTTCCTGGGCCTTGCATGTCTATGTTGCACGCCCCAGCAATATCCTCATGGCCTGCACTGGAGAGCAGATTAATGATTATCTTCTGCCGTGTGCACGTGGTGAAAAATCTGATTGTTTTGCTCTTACAGAACCCGGTGCCGGCTCGGATGCGGCAGGCATAAGCACTCGTGCCCGCGAAGATGGCGACAGCTATGTGATCAACGGGAGCAAGCATTTCATCAGCCATGCCGGTGAGGCCGATTTCGCCATTGTGTTTGCAGTGACCGGTGTAGATAACTCATCGTCACGGCCCCGCAACCAGGTGACTGCCTTTCTGGTGGACAAAGGCACCCCAGGGTTTGAATGCCGTCGAGGCCCGATTTGTGTCAGCAACCGTGGTTATGAGCAATACGAGTTGTTTTTTGATGACTGCCGGGTACATAAGTCCAAAATCCTGGGCGAGGTTGGCAAAGGATGGGATGTCGCCAATGCCTGGTTAACGGCGGGACGAGTAACTGTGGCAGCAAACTGCGTCGGACAGGCTCAGCGTGCCATGGACATGGCCGTCCAGTGGGCCGCAGACCGTAAACAGTTTGGTAAAGCCATCGGCCTTAATCAGGGGGTTTCATTCAAGCTGGCCGATATGGCCACCGAGATTCGCGCCGCAGAGCTGATGACGCTGCATGCTGCCTGGAAAATGGACCAGGGGACCATGACTGATTCCGATGCGGGTATGGCGAAACTGTTCGCAAGCGAAATGCTTGGGCGGGTCACAGATGAAGCGGTACAGATCTTCGGAGGCATGGGGCTGATGAATGAAACACCCGTTGAGCGTTTGTGGCGCAACGCCCGGATCGAGCGTATCTGGGAAGGAACCTCTGAAATACAGCGACATATTATTTCAAAAGACTTACTAAGGAATCAGGCGCAATAACGAGCTTTGCCCAGAAAAGATCTTCCAATAATAAAACGGATCCAAACAAAGGCATTGAACTATGAGCAAAACAATGACGGGAGCATCCCAACCTCAGGATGCTCAGATAGATAAACAGATTTTCTGGCCTGCCTGCCTGATCGTCTCTGCAGTTATCCTTGGGATGATCGTATTTGAAGACCAGGCGGAATCGGGCATCAAGGTAGCTTTTGACTTTGTCACCAACCAGTTCGGCTTTGCCTATACCTGGGCAGGGGCCTTCTTTTTTGGTGCGGTATTGTGGCTGTCGCTGGGCCGCTACGGAAATATTCGTATGGGTGGGGCAGATGCACGCCCTGAGTTCTCCCGGCTTAGCTGGATCACTATGTTTTTCTGTTCTGGTATCGGCACCTCGCTGATCTTCTGGTCTTCAATTGAGTGGACCTACTACTTCACGGCACCGCCTTTTGGTCTCGAACCAAAAAGTAATAGCGCGGCAGATTACGCTGCCATGTACGGCATGTTCCATTGGGGGCCTGTGGCCTGGGCATTTTATTGCCTGACGGCTTTTCCAATTGGTTACGGGTTCTACAACCGCAAGCAATCCCAGCTGCGACTGAGCACAGCATGCGCTGGCCTGATTGGTGACAGGCATGCCAAGGGCCTGTTGGGCAAGCTGATCGATATTCTGATGGTGTTTGGTCTGGTAGGTGGCATTGGTACCGTGCTGGCTTCAGGTACTCCGATGCTGGCAGAAGCTCTCAGCCGCCAGCTTGGTATTGAGCACACGTTCAATGTCGATATTGCGGTAGTGCTGATATGGGCTGTGATCTTTATCACTTCGGTGGTTCTTGGGTTGAAAAAAGGGATACAGCGCCTTAGCCGGATCAATATGTATGCGTTGACCATCCTGTGTGTGATTATTTTTATTGGTGGACCGACGTTCTTCATGCTGAACAGCTTCACCAACAGTCTTGGCCTGATGATCACCGAATTCGCTCACATGACTTTCTATACCGATCCGGTAGCGAAAAGCATGTTTCCCCAGTGGTGGACAATTTTCTATTGGGCCTGGTGGGTAGCTATGGGGCCGTATATGGGCATATTCATCGCTCGTATATCCCGGGGCCGGACCTTCCGTGATATAGGGCTGACAGTAATGGGTGCTGGCAGCGCCGGATGCATGTTGTTCTTTATTCTTTTTGGCAGCACATCCATGCACGCTGAGCTTACCGGTACTTTTCCTGTTCTTGACACTATTGCCAATGAAAGTGCTCCGGCCGCTATTCTGGGCACCCTGGAACAACTGCCCCTGTACGATGTGATTTTGGTGTTGTTCATTGTGGTGGGCTTTGTTTATTCCGGCACCACCGTAGATTCATCCGCCTACGTATTGGCATCGGTCACATCCCGTAACCTCAGGGAAGGTGTCGAGCCCAATGTGGCCAACCGCTTTTTCTGGGCAATGGCACTGGGGGGATCCGGCCTTGTGCTTATGAATGTTGGCGGGCTGGAGCCACTGAAAACCGCAAGCCTGGTTGTTGGTGTGCCGTTGTTGCTGGTGATGTGTATGTCTTTCTTCTCGCTTATACTGTGGCTGAGGGCGGACTACCCGGAACTGGCCTCGTCCATGGAAACCCGGTTGGTGGAAGAGCGGAAGGAAAAAGTTCTGAGCAATGAAAAAGCCATGATAGGAGCACGGGGATATGTTTAAGACCAGAATTACAGAGCTGTTTGGTATTGAACATCCGGTTATTCAGGGTGGCATGCAAAGGGTGTCTACCGCTGAACTGGTGTCCGCCGTAGCCAACGCTGGTGGCCTGGGTTTGCTCAGTGCATTGACACAACCCACCCCGGAAGCTCTGGCTGAGGAAATCGCCCGCACCCAATCGATGACCAGCAGGCCATTTGGGGTAAACCTGACGATTTTGCCCAGTATCACACCTCGGCCTTACGAGGAGTATGTGCGGGTCATTATTGATTCCGGTGTGAAAATTGTTGAAACCGCAGGGCGCAGCCCCAAGCCGTTCATGGAAGCATTCAAGGCGGCGGGAGTGAAGGTAGCCCATAAGTGCACCTCGGTACGCCATGCACTGAAGGCCCAGGAAGTAGGCTGTGATGCCGTCATAATCGATGGCTTTGAAGCTGCCGGGCACCCCGGGGAGGATGATATCCCCTCCCTGGTGTTACTGCCTCGCGCAGTAGATGCACTGGATATTCCTGTTATCGCCTGCGGCGGGTTCAGTGACGGTCGGGGCCTTGCGGCCGCACTGGCCATGGGAGCTGAAGCTGTCAGCATGGGCACCCGCTTTCTGGGAACAGCAGAGGCGCCCGTGCATCAGAATCTGAAAGATAAGCTGCTGGAAGCCAGTGAACTGGACACCAAGCTTATCTTTCGCAAGTTCCGCAATACCGCAAGGGTATACCGAAACTCTATCGCTGAGGAGGTTGTCAGCATTGAGCACAAGGAAGGCACTGAATTTGCGGATGTTGCAGAACTGGTGTCCGGTAAGCGTGGCGGCCAGGTGCTCAAAACCGGCGATATGGAACAGGGTATCTGGTGGGCCGGGCTCTCCCAGGGCCTGATTTATGATATCCCGACAGTGGACGAGCTGATCAAACGGATTGTTACTGATGCGGACACAATAATCAGGAAACGACTGGCTGGACTAAGGGTTAGCTGACGAGAATCGAGCTGACAGATTGCTGTTGCCTTTGCCCCTTCGGGGGCTTTTTTTATGCCTGGCCAGCGGAGATAGCCCGCAGCTTGTGAAGCTTGCGATCTGTGGACGGAGTGCAGTTATAAGTAGACCGGTAATTTCGTATCAATGCAGCCGCTGAGTTAAACCCGCTGCGTACTGCAACCTGAATAACACTGAAGTTGGTTTCCCGTAACAGCCTCCGGGCAGCGGCAACACGAAGCAGAACATAGTAGCGGGCTGGCGTGGTATCCAGAACCTCACGAAACTCCCTTTCGAGCTGCCGCTGGGACGTGCCTACTTTTCGCGCAAGCTCCGATATGGTCAATGGCGCTTCAATATTGGCTTCCATAATCTTGATGGCTTTTGCCAGGCGGGGCGCGCGAGCACCGAGTCTAGCTGATGTGAATTCCCGCTGCTGACTGCTGCCAGGACGTTCGATATCAAAAATCAGGAACTCGGCAACCGCAATGGCAAGTTGCTCTCCGTGGTGCAGACGGATTATTTCCAGAACCAGGTCCATCGACGTACTGGCGCCCCCTGTGGTAATCCGGTCCCGGTCAATGACATAGCGATCGGCACATACTTTTATGTCAGGGAAGGTTTCCTGAAACACTTCAAGCTCCGCCCAGTGGATAGTCGCCCGGTATCCACTTAACAGGCCCGCTCTGGCCAGGGCAAAAGATCCCGCATCCAGACCAGCAATCTGAGTGGCATAGGGCTTCAGCTTTCTGAGCTGACGGGTCAGTTCCGGCGTGATGTAAGACTCGTAGTTATAGCTGGCAACAATAAACAGAACATCCAGTGGTGCAGTATCCGGAATATCAGCAATGCTTTTGTTAACGGAGAACGTCAGCCCACTGGTACTGGAAACACTGTGACCATTGAGTGAAAACAAATGCCACTTGGCGACCGGCTGGTCGGACAAGTCATTGGCGGCCCGGAGTGGCTCTATCAGGTTGGAAAAACACAGGTTACTGAATTCCGGTAATAGAAGGATGCCGTAGTTCTTGATCACGACGCTGTTACCCTGAGTTGTGTTCTTGTTATTAATATCGAATCCAGAAATAACGCCCCGGTAAGGGGCGATATCAGAACCCTGTAGTCATCAGTGCGACAGAACCCTCGACAGAAACGCCTGAGTGCGCTCGTTCTGGGGGTTGTCGAATACATCGTCTGGCTTGCCCTGTTCTACAATCTGGCCTTCGTGAATGTAAATCACGCGGTCAGCCACTTCCCGGGCGAAGCCCATCTCGTGGGTGACGACCATCATGGTCATGCCTTCTTTGGCCAGTTCCCGCATTACGTCCAGCACTTCACCGATCATTTCCGGGTCCAGTGCAGAGGTGGGCTCATCGAACAGCATCAGTCGCGGTTCCATGGCCAGGGCGCGGGCTATGGCAACCCGTTGTTGCTGACCGCCGGAAAGGTGGCCGGGGTATTTGTCGGCCTGGCTGCCGATTCCCACACGCTCCAGCAGGCGTTCCGCAGTGGCGTTGGCCACAGGCTGGGGCGCGTTTTTGACTTTCTGGGGCGCCAGCATGATGTTCTTTTTCACCGTAAGGTGAGGGAACAGGTTGAACTGCTGGAACACCATGCCCACTTCTATACGAATCTGCGAGAGAGCCTGCTGGTTGCCGCCATGCGGAGCGAGCTCCTGGCCTTCGACTTCAAGGTGGCCGGATTCGAACTCTTCAAGCCCGTTTACACAGCGGATCAGGGTGGATTTGCCTGAGCCGCTGGCACCGATAATGACGACTACCTCGCCTTGTTCTACGGTTAAATCAATATCTTTAAGGACATGCACCTTGCCGAAGTACTTGTTCATGCCCTTCATTTTTACAATCTGAGTCATGGGTCAGGTTCCTTCAGACAGAGGCCAGTCCACGCCGTTCAATCAGGCGAAGAATCATTGACAGGGAGAGGGTGATGGCCAGATACATAATCGCGACCACAAAATACACCTCAAAGGCGGTGAAGGTGCTGGCAATGTAAACCTGACCCTGGCGGACGAGTTCGCCGACGCCAATAACCGAGAACAGCGAGGTGTCCTTGATGCTGACAATGGCCTGGTTTCCAAGCGGCGGAATCATGCGCCGGAAGGCCTGGGGCCATACGATGGACCAGAATGTCTGAGTACGGGAAAGGCCCAGGGAAAGCCCTGCTTCGGTCTGTCCCTTGGCGATGGACTGAACGCCACCACGTACCACTTCAGAAATATAGGCACCCGAGTTCAGGGCGATCGCGGCAATACCCGCGGTCAGAGGATCGATAGGGCCGCCGATCAGATCGGGCAGGCCGTAAAAGATAAACAGAACCTGAACCAGAATCGGGGTGCCACGAAAGATTTCGATGTAGGCCGTCGCAGGCCATTTCAGAAACCACTTTTTGTTGATGCTCAGCAGACCAAAAAGAATGCCGAGGGCAAAGCCGATAAGCAGGCCGCCAAAAGAAATCATCAGGGTGTAAGGTATTCCCTTGATCAGGAAGGGAATAGAGTCGATGGCTGCTTGCCAGTCAAATTGGAACTGGGATTCCACAGTGTGCGTCTCCGCAGGGGTTGGAGTCAGAAGCAGCCGGGGGGGG
>Ga0209345_10002241_pt1 | contig 21578 bp, 24 predicted proteins | sample Cruoilmetagenom7_FD_187294 | JGI IMG/M metagenome (GOLD analysis project Ga0209345, IMG submission 187294) | Oil polluted marine microbial communities from Coal Oil Point, Santa Barbara, California, USA - Sample 7 (SPAdes) (version 2) | ecosystem: Environmental > Aquatic > Marine > Oil seeps ... | reverse complement strand
GCGATCGCGCGGCGGTGCTGCGCACCTTGATTCCGCGCTGCGCGCACCAATCCCCTCAGAACGCCTTGAAGGTCAGCGTCGTCAGCGACCGTTCGATCCCCGGAATATCCAGCAGGCTGTCATTAATGTATTTGCCCACATCCTGCCCCTCGGGGATATAGACCTTCATCAGCAGGTCATAGTCACCGCTGGTCGAATGCAACTCGGAATGGATCTCGCGCAGGGCGACCTCTTCGGCGACCTGATAGGTCTGACCGGGTTTGCAACGCAGCTGGATGAAGACGCAGGTGCTCATGATGGGCCTCGCTCTGATGATGCGCAGGCAGGCTGGCACAGCCTTGCCACAGGGGCAATGGGCATCGTGCCCGCCCCCTTCCCCCGCGCCGCCCATCGGCCTATAAGCGCCCTGACCAAGCAGGAGCCAGACCCATGCGGACCGCCACCATCACGCGCAAGACGGCCGAGACCGACATCACCGTCCAGATCGACCTGGACGGCACCGGGCGCTATGACAACCAGACCGGCGTGGGGTTCTTCGACCACATGCTGGACCAGCTGTCGCGCCACGCGCTGATCGACATGACCATCCGCGCCACGGGCGATCTGCATATCGACGATCACCACACGGTCGAGGATGTGGGCATCGCGCTGGGTCAGGCCCTGACGCAGGCGCTTGGCGACAAGCGCGGCATCCGCCGCTATGGGTCGTGCCTGCTGCCCATGGATGACGCGCAGGTGCGCGCCGCCCTTGACCTGTCGGGGCGGCCCTTCCTTATCTGGAACCTCGATATGCCCACCGCCAAGATCGGCACCTTCGACACCGAACTGGTGCGCGAATTCTTCCAGGCCCTCGCGACCCATGGCGGCATCACCCTGCATGTGGACAAGCTGCACGGCTTCAACAGCCACCACATCGCCGAGGCCGCCTTCAAGGCCGTCGCCCGTGCCCTGCGCGAAGCGGTCGAGCCCGACCCGCGCCGCACGGACGCCATCCCCTCGACCAAGGGAACGCTCTGACCGCCATGCGCACCGTCATCGTGGATTACGAAAGCGGCAACCTGCATTCCGCGCAGAAAGCCTTTCAGCGCATGGCCGATGAGACCGGCGCAGGACAGGTCATCGTGACCTCCGACCCCGACACCGTGCGCCGCGCGGACCGGATCGTGCTGCCCGGCGACGGGGCCTTCCCCGCCTGCCGCAAGGAACTCTTCGACCATCGCGGCCTCTTCGAGGCGATGGAGGAGGCCGTGATCCGTGACGCGCGCCCCTTTCTGGGTATCTGCATCGGGATGCAGATGCTGGCCACGCGCGGCCTGGAATACACGCCCACTCCCGGCTTCGACTGGATCGGCGGCGAGGTGGTGCGGATCGACCCTGCCGATCCCGCGCTGAAAGTCCCGCATATGGGCTGGAACGATCTGGTGATCGACAGCCCCCACCCTGTGTTCGACGGGATCAAGACCGGCGATCACGCCTATTTCGTGCACAGCTTCCACATGCGCGTGGCGAACCCCGCGCATCTGCTGGCCCATGTAGATTACGCAGGCCCCATCACCGCCATCGTGGGCCGCGACAATATCCTCGGGATGCAGTTCCACCCCGAGAAAAGCCAGCAGGTCGGCCTGCGGATGATCGGCAACTTCTTGGTGTGGCGACCCTGATCCGGGCCGCCCGCCACAGGATCACTTCACGCGGGACCAGCTGCCCCCCTCGCGGCAGATGCCCATGACGCAGCCGCTGACCTTGAGCGTATCGCCCGACAGTTCCAGCCGCGAGTTGTAGGTCTTGTTGCGATCCGGGGCCCAGACCTTGCCCTTGTAGGACCCGCCCCCCGCAGCGACCGTTTCGGAAATGATCATCTTGCCAGTGTTCGGGCTGGCCATCTCCTTGCCGCTGCCGTCGAAGGACTTCACCAGCGTCCCGCAGATCTGCGGCCCGCAAGGGGCCACCTGGATCAACCCGGTGTTGCCATTGTCATCGGGTGCGGTGCGCCAAGTGCCCAGAAGCGGCTCGGCAAACGCGCCCCCTGCCCCCAACATCATCACCGCAGCCACCATCATCGTCTTGCGCATTCCATCATCCTCCCTGATGCCTGCGGAAATCTAGGCCTGCGCCCCTGCGCCGATCAAGCCTGACATGAGGTCAGCCGCAGCCCGCGCGTTGCATTTTCCCGCCGCCCATGGTCAAAGGCCGCCAATCCCCGAGCAAACAGGTGCGCCCATGATCCTCTACCCCGCCATCGACCTGAAAGACGGCAAGGCCGTGCGCCTCTATAAAGGCGAGATGGAGCAAGCCACCGTCTTCAACGACGACCCCGCAGCACAGGCGATGGAGTTCGTCACGGCAGGTTGCGAATGGCTGCATCTGGTGGACCTGAACGGCGCTTTCGCCGGCGCGCCCGTCAACGCCGCCCCGGTCGAGGCCATCCTGAAGCGCACAAAGGTGCCCGCCCAACTGGGTGGCGGCATCCGCGACATGGCCACCATCGAAGGCTGGCTCTCCAAGGGTCTGGCCCGCGTCATCCTCGGCACGGTGGCGGTGGAAAACCCCGCGCTGGTGCGTGAAGCGGCCCGCGCCTTTCCGGGTCAGGTCGCCGTCGGCATCGACGCGCGCGACGGGCGCGTGGCCACCAAGGGCTGGGCGCATGAGACCGATGTGATGGTCACCGACCTCGCCCGCAGCTATGAGGACGCAGGCGTCGCCGCGATCATCTACACCGACATCAACCGCGACGGCGCGATGCAGGGCCCGAACATCGCCGCGACTGCGGCGCTGGCCCATGCGGTCAGCATCCCCGTGATCGCCTCGGGCGGTGTGTCCTCCCTCGCCGACCTCATCGCCCTGCGCGACTGCGGTGCCGCGCTGAACGGCGCGATCTCGGGCCGCGCGCTTTATGACGGGGCGCTGGACCTGGGCGAGGCGCTGGCCGCGCTGAAAGCCTGACGGACCGGGCCGGTCGTGACCCTCGTTCTCGCGCTGCTGTTCTGCGCGGTCCCGTTCCTTGTCTGGCGTCACTTCCGCGCCCGCCGCGTGGCCATCGCCGTCATCGCCCTGTGGCTCGGCCCGGTGTTGTTCCTGCTGGGCTTCGACCTTGCGATGTCGGGATGCGCCAACCTGCCCTACACATCCGTCGCGGGCTACCTCGATTGCCCCACAAGGGCGCATGAGCTGGCCTATGCGGCCTTCGGCCCGCTCGCCGGGCTCATGGTGGTGGCCCTGCTCTCGCATGGCCTCACAAGCCTCGCCCTGTTCCTGATGCCGCTCATCGCGGGCCTTGCGCTGGAACTGATCCTGCGCCGCCGCAGCGGCCGCTAGCCGCAGGCGTCAGAGCACACCGGGCCCGCGCCTGTCATCGCAGGGCGCGCGCCCCGCACAGGCTTACTCCGCCGCTGCAGCCTTGGCGGTCAGGTTGCCCAGGGCCCCCGCCATGGTCGCAAGATAGGCCGCGTCATCCGCGACACCGTCCAGATCGTCCAGCATCTCTTTGGGTTGCTCATAGGCGAGCCAAGTCTGCCCTGCGGCATCCTCATAGACCAGCACCTTCAGCGGCAGATAAAGCCCCGCCAGAGGATTGGCCTGCATCGCCGGGGTGCCAATCTTGGGGTTGCCGAAAATCAGGACCTGAGACGGCGCAAGCTGCAGATCCGCCGCCTGCGCGGCACCGGCATGATCCACACGCGCCACCACCGCGGCACCGGCCCCTGTCACCGCGGCTTCCAGCCGGTCCATCGTGGCGGGCACATCATGGCTGGACGGCACACGGACGATATCGTCCCCGCTGGCCATACCCATCCCCGCCGAGACCACAAGCGCCGCCGCTGCAAGAACATTTTTCATGACGATTTCCTTCTTCCGGTTCACTCAATGGCCCGACCCTCTGGAATGTGCGGCGGTTTGCCCATAAACAATCCCGTGAAACGCCAAGGAACAGCGGGACCATGCTGAAAGTCCGGATCATTCCCTGTCTCGATGTCGCCGATGGCCGCGTGGTCAAGGGCGTCAATTTCGTCGACCTGCGCGATGCGGGCGACCCGGTCGATGCGGCCCGCGCCTATGACGCGGCCGGCGCGGATGAGCTGTGCTTTCTCGACATCCACGCCACCCATGAAAATCGCGGCACCATGTTCGACGTGGTCCGCCGCACGGCCGAGCAATGCTACATCCCGCTGACCGTGGGCGGCGGCGTGCGCACCCCCGCCGATGTGCGCGCCCTGCTGCTGGCCGGGGCCGACAAGGTCAGCTTCAACTCTGCCGCCGTCGCCAACCCCGATGTGGTGGCCGAGGCCGCCGACCAGTTCGGCAGCCAGTGCATCGTGGTCGCCATCGACGCCAAGACCGTGGCTCCGGGCAAATGGGAGATTTTCACCCATGGTGGCCGCAAACCCACCGGCATCGACGCCGTCGAATTCTCCAAACTGGTCGCGTCCAAGGGCGCGGGCGAGATCCTGCTGACCTCGATGGACCGCGACGGCACGCGCGCGGGCTTCAACCTGCCGCTGACCCGCGCCATCTCGGACGCGGTGGACATCCCCGTGATCGCCTCGGGCGGTGTGGGAAATCTCGATCACCTGGTCGAAGGCGTGACGCAGGGCGGCGCCTCCGCCGTGCTGGCCGCCTCGATCTTCCACTTCGGCGATTACACGATCCGGCAGGCCAAGGACCACATGGCCGCCGCCGGTATCCCCATGCGCCTTGATAGCTGAGGCTGGCCCCATGACCCTCGATGACCTCGCCACCCTGATCTCCGCCCGCGCCAGCGCCGACCCGGACTCAAGCTGGACCGCGAAACTCCTGTCCAAAGGCCCCGAGAAATGCGCCGAGAAATTCGGCGAAGAAGCCATCGAGGCGATCATCGAAGCGGTCAAGGGCGACAACGCCGCCCTCACCTCCGAGGCCGCCGATGTCCTCTTCCACCTGCTGGTGATGCTGCAATCGCGCGGCGTGGCCCTGTCCGACGTGATGGCCGAACTCGCGCGCCGTCAAGGCACCTCCGGCATCGCCGAAAAGGCCGCGCGCAAACCCTGACGCGCCCCCTGCTTCATCTTGCCTGAAATACTCAAGAACCGCAGGTGCCGCAGGCTCAAAGCTTCGAGGATATGACCCCGGTCGCGAAACCGCCCATGCGCAATTCGCCGAACAGGCGCTGGTATTCGATCTTGGGGCAGCGGTTCATCACCACATCCACCCCCCGCGCCCGCGCCATGGCGGCGGCCTCCGCATTCTCGACCCCGATCTGCATCCACACGGTCTGCAACTTCGGGAAAAGCTTCAATGCCTCTTCCACGATGGGCGTCACATGCTCGGACCGGCGGAAGATGTCGATCATGTCGACGCCCCCCTCGATATCGGACAGATGCCCCATCACGGTCTGGCCGAACAACCGCTCGCCCGCATGACCGGGATTGACCGGGATCACGGTGAACCCTTTCAGCGACAGATAGCGCGCCACGTAATAGCTGGGCCGCACAGGGTTCATCGACACGCCCACCACCGCGACGCGGCGGGTGCGCTTCAGGATATCCTTCAGAAAGGCGTCGGAATAAGTCTCGCTCATGCAGGGCAGCATATCCCTCTGCCCGTCATCCGAGAAGGCCCACAACAGCGCTTTGCAGAAAAAAGCGGCGCGCAGAAAAAAGCGCCCAAGGGAACCTTGGGCGCCAGTCACGGAACGAGGGACAGTGAAGAAAGCGCGTATGTTCCGATAGCGCGCCTCTTACATTCAGATAGGAAACGTCACCGGATTATGAAGATGCGGTAATATACCTGTGATAACGGCGCGATCAGACCGGATCAGTCGAAGACATCCTCGACCAGATCCCAGATCTCGCCCGCCAGCCAGCGCGCCGTGCTCTTGCGCTTCTTGGGTCGCGCCTTGATCTTGCCCTTGCCCTGCGCCGCGCGCGACCAGTCGATCTGCGGCGTCACGGGCCGGTTGCGCGGCCCGCCCCTCTCGGGTTGCGGCGTGACCACCGGATGATCCCGCACCGCCTCGACCCGCAGCGATTTCATGTTGTGCAGCGGCGCCCCGCAGGACGAACAGGACAGCTCGTGCCGCTCCTTGCCACGCAGCACCAGCGCCGCGCGCGTGCCGCAATAGCAGCAGGTGGCCACCTTCGTCCCGTAAGTCATCTGTCCGTCCTTCAATGCTCCATGGAAGCATATAGGGCAACAGCCGCCGCATTTGAGACGTTGAGCGAGCCGAAGTCCCCCGCAAACGCGATTTTGACCAGGTGGTCGCAGGTTTCGCGCGTCCTTTCGCGCAATCCCGGCCCCTCGGCCCCCAGCACCAGCGCCACGGGCCGGTCGCGCCGCCCCTCCAGCGCCTGCTCGATGGTCTGCTCGGCCGTGCCATCCAGCCCCAGCAGGATATAGCCCATGGCGCGCAGCTCCTCCATCGTCTCGGCCAGGTTCTTGACCCGCAGATAGGGCTGCCGCTCCAGCGCGCCGCTGGCGGTCTTGGCCAGCGCCCCGGTTTCGGGCGCCGAATGATGGCGCGGCCCGATCACCGCGCAGGCGCCGAACACCTCGGCCGAGCGCAGGATCGCGCCCACGTTATGCGGATCGGTCACCCGGTCCAGCAGGATCACGCGCGGCACCCGCCCCGGCACACCCGCACAGATATCGGCCACGCGCCCCCAGTCCAGCGGCCGCACCTCGAGCGCTGCCCCCTGGTGCACCGACTGCGGATCAATAGGCACCGAGAACTTGCGCGGATCGACCACCTCGGCCTCGATCCCGCTGGCGGCAATCGCATCCGCCAGCTTGTCGCGCGCATTCAGCGTGACGACAAGGCGCAGCTTCACGCGCGCCGGATTCACCAGCGCATCGCGCACCGCATGCAGGCCGAAAAGCCAAAGCGTTTCATTGGCATCGGCCTTGCGCGCCTGTTCCTTTTCGACGACCCATTTGGGTTTTTTCATCGGTTTCGCCCCCGTCCGGTTCGCGTCTGTCACCTTGCGCCCGTTCATGCGCCGCGGGTCGCGCATCTGCAAGGTTTTTCCTGTTGACGTCCCCTTGGTGGGGCATTAATCAGCCCCTCACGCGACGGGCAACCGGCGCAGTGGGCGACAGGCCGCAAGGTGTGGCAGGGGACTGTAACTCCCTCGCGGAGACGCACGCCTGGTTCGATTCCAGGGTCGCCCACCACTTGCGCGTCAAGCGCAGCAGTCGTGCGAAGGTACCGCAAAGGCGAGACAAAAGTCACCTCACCGCCTGACAGGAGGATCTTCGAGACCCAAGCTTTTCCGAAGAAAGCATATGACCTGCCGATCCATAGTGGGCCGGGCAGGTCATCGGCGCAATGGCATCACAGATCTTGCAAGATTACGCCGCTTTGCCCGCCAAGGCTTTTTCCACTTTACCTCGGCTCCAGTGCATCGCTACTACGGAGAGGCTTGGTCAGGCGCTTTTTGGGGATCCGTTCACCCTACCTCTCTTGGTGGAGGATCGGCAGTCCGCGCGAAGCAAACAGACGGCATGATCTCCATATAGAGTTTGATCCCCTACGATTGCGATTGCATCCACATCCGACTATCGTCGAGCCAAATTTTTTAACCTATCGCAAGGACAGTGCAATGGTTGGTGAACTTCAGTTTACAGGTGAAAGATATATGCCAGAAATAGCTGGCAATATCTTTCTAGAGCATATGCACCGGTATTTCCTCGTCGCACAATTTGTTGCTGATAAAGATGTTCTGGACATAGCCTGCGGCGAAGGTTTCGGATCCAATGTCCTGTCCGGCACGGCGGCTTCCGTAATAGGCGTCGACATCGCCGAGGAGGCTGTTCTCCACGCTCGATCCAAATATAAGTCCGGCCGTTTGTCTTTTCAGGTCGGCTCGGTAACGGCAATACCTTTGCCGGACGCAAGCGTCGATGTCGTCGTTTCGTTTGAGACGATCGAGCATATTGCCGAACACGAAGAAATGATGGTGGAAGTAAAACGTGTTCTGCGTCCCGGCGGAATGTTTGTCGTCTCTACGCCTGACAAGGAGACTTATACAGACGCCACAGGCCAAATAAATCCATTTCACGTCAAGGAACTTTATCGCAACGAATTCGAAAACCTGATTTCCGCGCATTTCAAACATTTTCGACTGCATGGGCAAAAGATCGGGTTCGGCTCCATAATCGCGCATGAAGCTGGCTCCGCGCCATTTGTCGAAACCGGGTCGTCAAGCCTGGTGACAACCGATGGTCTGACCGCTCCAATGTATCTTATCGCTGTGGCATCCGACGATCCTGAAAATGTGTCCAGCATGAGCGGCCTTTTCATGCAGGATATCCAGAGTTCGGAACCGGTACTAAAGCGGGTCGAATTTGAACGAGACCTTTGGTCTAGCCAAGTCATCGACGATATTGAATGGATTTCGAAAGAGATCGGTTCATTAAGAGAATACAGCGCAGTCCGCAAATTACCGCTGGGCAAGCTCCTGCGCCGGATAATAATGAACAGACTTTTGCATAAACTGTCGCAGGTGAAACAATTCAGCCGGCGCAGGCGCGAAAGATTCCGGAACTCTGCTGAAAAGCGCGACCCGCTGTTGCTTGCCTCCCGGTTTGACCGCTTCAGTGACGAATATTCTTCGCGCCTCGCAAAAAACCCCATCATTGCCGAAAACAGACTTCGCAAGGCGATCAGTTCCGGCATCAGGGTCACTGCAATTGTGCCGAATTACAACCACGCAAGCTTCCTCGCGCAGCGGCTGGACAGCATCTTCGGTCAGACCTACCCTCTCATAGACGTGATTGTGCTGGATGACTGCTCAACCGACGACAGCAGCAAGGTCATCGAAGAATATGTCGCGCGGTATCCCAATCGGATGCAGGTGGTCTACAATACGGCCAATTCCGGCAGCGTTTTCGCTCAGTGGGAGAAAGGTCATTCGCTTGCACAGGGCGACCTTGTCTGGATCTGTGAAAGCGATGATTTTTGCGAAGCGAACTTTGTCGAGCGCATGATACCTGCATTCCGCGATCCCAGCGTGATGTTGGCCTTCGGCAGAATCGAGTTTGTGAACAGCGAAGGTTCCTATGTTCCGGGCATGGAACACTACCGCGAGCAAGCGGAGCCGGGGATCTGGCAAAATGCCTTCAGCCGCCCAGCGTGGAACTGGTTCAAAGGTGGCTTTGGCGTCAAAAACGTCATCGCAAATGTCGGCGGCAGCATGTGGCGCCGCGTTCCCCTGGCCAGCGAGATTTGGGAAGAAGCGCGCGGATACAAGATCATGGGCGATTGGTTCATGTATTCGGTTCTGGCCCAAGGTGGGCAAATTGCCTACGAACCAACGGCAATCGCCTATTTTCGCAGTCATTCGGAAAACACTTCGGGGCAATCAGCGCAGTCCAAACCTGATTACTACTCGGAGTATTTTCGCCTCATGGCGGCCTTGAAGCGTCGATGGCCGCTTCCTGATGCGACCATTGATCGCTTCATTTCCTCCTGCAAATCAGTCTCCCTCGCAGCGAACGTCGATGATGCGACATTCGAGAAAATGCTGCCCGCCGCCGACCTCAAGACGATCGAAACCGATAACGTGCACGTCATGATCGGGTTGCTCGGGTTTTCGTTTGGCGGCGGCGAGTTGTTCCCGATCCATCTCGCGAACGCACTGCGCCGATTGGGAATCATGGTATCAGTTTTGCAGATGACTGATGTCGAGGATCACCCTGATGTGCGCGCCTTGCTGGAGCCATCGATCCCGGTTTACCAAGCAAGCCAGGTTCGCGAAAAAGGTGGGGCTGCGTTCATTTCGGACGCAGGTATCTCAATCATTCACTCGCATATCGCCAGTGTAGAAATGCTGATGCTTCAACAACTGCGGGTCAGCACCCCCTATATCGCGACACTGCATGGATCATACGAAGCCATGGATCTCAATGCCCGCACCATTTCCGGCTGGGCAGATAGCGTCGACCAATTCGTATACACTGCCGAGCGGAACCTGACCGCATTTAAAGACTTGAAGACACCCAAGGACAAGTTCATCAAGTTTCGCAATGCAATGCCAATTGATCAACGGCCTTTTGCAAAGAGCCGAGAACAGCTGGGAATTCCTGAAAACGCGATTGTGTTTACCCTTGTTGCGCGTGGCATCGAAGGGAAAGGGTGGTTGGAAGCCGTTCACGCCTTCAAGAAACTCCGCCAACGTAGACCCGATCAACCGATTGCGCTCCTTGCTGTGGGCGAGGGGAAACTGACAGATGCAGCACGATTGCTGGCAGCCGGGGACCCCTCGATCCATTTCCTGGGCTATGTCAATACAATCCACGGCATCTACAGGATCAGCGATGTTGCCTTGGTTCCAACGCGGTTCTCGGGGGAGTCCTATCCGCTTTGCCTCATTCAGGCGATGCAGGCCGGCATACCCGCCATCTCAACTGACGTCGGTGAGATAAAGGCGATGCTCCAGCAGCATGGACGCGAAGCCGGATTGATCGTCGACAACATTGATGATGACGAAGCCTACATAGCCGCGCTGACTGACGCCATGGAAATGACCCTGGATTCGGATCGGCGGACGCGCCTGAAATCTGATGCGGTGGCGGTCGGAAAGGATTACAATATTGATGTTCTTGCGAAAGAATACTTGGATTTGTATCGCGCGGTGATTGAACGTTCGGACAAAATGGCGGCTCCAAACTCCAAAAGGAACACTGCATGAAAATCCTTGTCATTGGGGGTGGCGGTTTCATCGGCAGCCATTTGGTGAACGACATGGTTGCCGCCGGGCATGTTGTTACTGCGCTCGGACGCAGACCGGTGCCCTTTCGCCCCCTACCCCCGAATGTAGGATATGTATCGGGTAGTCTGGATGATCGAAACCTTATGCGCCGACTGGTCGCAGACAGCGACGCTGTTGCCCATCTTGCCAGCGCTACAGTGCCAACGACAGGTGACAAGAATCCGGTCGAAGATGTGCAGGCCAACCTGATCGGAACACTGAATCTGCTTGATGCGATGGCCGAGACCGGCTGCGACCGTCTGCTTTATATTTCATCCGGCGGGACGGTCTATGGAGTGCCGCAAAGCACTCCGATAACGGAACTCCATCCTTTGGCACCTGTGTGCTCATACGGGATAGTCAAAGTTGCAATCGAAACTTATTTGAACCTTTACGCAAGAACCAGCGGACTTCGGCCAATAACGATCCGTGCGTCCAACCCATATGGACCATTTCAAGGCAACCTCGGAATTCAGGGGATCATTGGCACTTACCTCAATCGCGCCCTCAACCATCAGCCTATCGAGATTTGGGGCGACGGCTCGACAATCCGGGACTTCATTTTTGTGCCTGACCTCACACGTCTGTGCCTCACTGCTCTGGAAAGCAACAAGGTCGGGATCTACAATGGCGGCACCGGGCATGGCACATCCATCCAGGAAATTGCCGAACTTGTTCAAGAGGCTACGGGCCAGAAAATCCCGGTACTCTATCGTCCGGGACGAAAATTGGACGTCCCGATTTCGGTCCTTGATACAACAAAAGCGCAAACGGATTTCGGTTGGACACCCTCGGTGAGCCTGCGCGAAGGAATTTCGCTCACATGGGCAAACCTCGAACATGAAAATCACATTTTTTCTACTGCCCAATCCTAGAGAGACGTAGTGTAGAACAACCAGTTGACGCGACCGCCGAAATATTGGGGAAAAGGAAGACATTGATGGAATGCAGCATCTGTGGCGGCAGGGGGTTCTCGCGAAATACTGTTCTCTGGCCGGAACTGATCGAAGAGTGGGAGCTTTCACCCGAAGAAACCGACTACATCAATCGGCAGCAGGGCGAGAACTGTCTGTCATGCGGTGCAAATCTGCGTTCCGTCGTCTTGGCCAGCGCATTGTCGGCCGCCCTTGGGACCACTGGACCTCTGCGCGAAGCAATCGGATCGGTGAAATCGAATATTCTCGAGATAAACGAAGCCGGAACGCTGCATGGCTTCCTGAGCACAGCACCGAATGCAACCTACGCAGCCTATCCTGAAGTTGACATGCAGAACCTGCCGCATGCTTCGGAGAGCTTCGATGTTGTCATCCATTCGGACACGCTCGAACACATTGAGGATCCGATAAAGGCGCTTGCGGAATGCTGTCGCGTCCTGAAGCGCGGAGGCGCGCTATGCTATACTGTTCCCACTATCGTCGGCAGGTTGTCCCGCAGGCGAGATACGCTTTCACGCAGCTATCATGGAGCACCCGGTGATGGCCGTGATGACCATCTGGTCATTTCAGAATACGGGGCTGACATGTGGACGGAACCCCTGCGTGCCGGTTTCAAAACAGTAGAGATTTTTTCTTTGAGCTATCCTGCTGGTCTTGCCATGCTAGCCAGAAAGTAATTTCAAGCATTTTCGGAAGGGAACAACATAGTCGGGATGACAGAATATCAGATATGGCCGGACCAGCGTCCGGTGTCCTCGGTAGACCGCACTCTCTTTCGCATTGGGAAGTATCCTGGATACTGTAACGTATGCGGTCGTCTCACTGTGTTCCGTGTTGAAGACCCGAATTTTCGGGAGCATGTCAGTTGTAAGAACTGTCATAGTGTCAACAGATACAGACAAATCACGCGAATATTGCTGAATCAAATCTTTCCCGGGCAAGGAAACAGGTTCAAGTCGATTTCGGATATTCCCAAGAATCTGACCATCTGGAATACCGAGCATACGCGTGCCTTGCACGACAGACTGTCGACACACCTGGGCACAAACTAGGGTCAGGACTCATTCTCTCGTCATAGCCAGAACATGACGGTTGCGGCGAGGGCGACGGCGGAGAGGAAGACCTTCGGGCACCTGTCGTAGCGCGTGGCAACCCTGCGCCAGTCCTTCAGGCGGCCGAACATGATCTCGATCCTGTTGCGGCGTTTGTAGCGGCGCTTATCGTATTTGACAGGCTTGCCGCGCGACTTCCTGCCCGGGATGCAGGGCTTTATCCCCTTGTCTTTCAACGCATCTCTGAACCAGTCGGCATCATAGCCGCGGTCGGCGAGCAGCCATTCTGCAGATGGCAAGCTATCCAGCAGGGCCGCAGCACCCGTGTAGTCGCTGACCTGGCCTGCGGTCATGAAGAAGCGGATCGGACGTCCATCGGCATCGGTAACGGCGTGCAGTTTGGTGTTCATGCCGCCCTTGGTCCGGCCGATCAAACGACCCCTCTGATCGCTTGGCCCCCCTTTTTCGACCGCAGGCTGGTCGCCGTGCGGTGCGCCTTCAGATAGGTCGCGTCGATCATCACCGTCCTCGGAACGGCCGCCTCGGAGGCCAGCCCCTCCATCATCCGGGCAAAGACACCCTTGTCGCCCCATCGCTTCCAACGGTTGTAGAGGGTCTTGGGTGGACCATACTCCTTCGGTGCATCACACCACCGCAAGCCATTGCGATTGATGAAGATAATGCCGCTCAGCACTCGCCGGTCATCGACACGCGGCTTGCCATGGCTCTTGGGAAAGAATGGTTCCAGACGGGCCATCTGCGCATCCGTCAGCCAGAAAAGGTTGCTCATTGATCGGTCTCCTTGCGGAGGCTGAATCATGCCGAAAAAGGAAGATCAATGGGTCCTGACCCTACATCAGCAGTGAATTCATAGACCCCGCGTATTCAAGCGGCACAGTTGTGGACGGTATTCTGCATGTCGATATGCAGAATACCCACTTTGCAGAGGAGAGTCTCGACTACGTTATTTCGTCAGATGTCCTCGAGCATGTTCCCTTCTACAAGGACGCACTCCAAGAGACCCACAGGATATTGAAGGTCGGCGGAGCACATGTATTTACAGCGCCTTTCTACCAGCACCGGTTTTCCAATGAGCAACGCTCGATAATCGACGAAAAGGGCGAACTTGTCCACTTCCGGCACCCCTGGTATCATGGCGACCCTCTGCGTCCCGAGGGTGTTCTTTGCTTCAATGTGTTTTCCGTCGAATTATTGATCGAGTTGGAAAAGATCGGCTTCGAGGCAGAATTGCACATAATCAGAGATCCGGTTCTTGGCATTCTGGGAAACAACGGAATTGTTCTCGTTGCGAAAAAGGTTGGTGTGTCACCAAGAGAAAAGGACTTGATTTTTCCCGACCAGGATATCCCCGCAAACACATGATCGGGACCCGTCGGACAGTTTTGCCTGTCCACATGGCGGCCGTTCGTCTTCTGTCAATCAATGGTCGGACCCGCTGCGTCAACAAATAGGCCATCTCGCTGCCTAGCCCACGGGAAAAACCGCTGTCGGCGGCAGCCTTCATGATCGCCCCGATCGGACGGCGATGTCACGATTGCGGCTCGGACGTCCCGCACGAAATGCCACAAAACCAACCCCCCTGAATAAGGGACCCTATCGTCTTGTCGTCGCCGGGCAGGTATGTGACACAGTCGCCAATACGAACGGGACAGGACGGTCGTCCATATGCAGGGCAGCGACAACACGGATCAGGCGCGGCAGCCTCTCAGGGACAGGTTGCGCTTTCAGGCGGCCGTGGCGCTGGCACGGGCATGCCGGCCGTTCTCGATGCGGCGCTACGAGAAACTGATGGCCTCGGCGGCAAAGCGCGATCCGGCCCGCTGGCATCTTCGCGCCGGGTTGCAGACACGCCAAGACCACCCGCAGGCGCAGGAAGGGTTCGTGCCCTACGGCCCCCCTGCCCCCATCGACCCGGCCGTCAGGCTTCTGGCCTATTACCTGCCGCAATACCACCCCTTCCCCGAAAACGACGGATGGTGGGGCAAGGGCTTTACCGAATGGACCAATGTGGGCAAGGCGCTCCCGCTGTTTGAGGGACATCACCAGCCCCACTGCCCGATCCATTTCGGCTATTACGACTTGCGCGTCCCCTCGGTGATGGAAGAACAGGCCAGGGTCGCCCGTGAATACGGGATCGGTGGTTTCTCCTTCTATTTCTACTGGTTCGCGGGCAAGGTCCTGATGCACGAACCGCTCGAGGCGATGCTGTCCAATCCCAAGGTGGACATCCCTTTCTGCCTGACATGGGCCAACGAGAACTGGACCCGCCGCTGGGATGGCCGTGAAGACGACGTGCTGATTGCACAGGACCACTCGCCCGCGGATTCACTGGACTTTCTGAACCATGTCGCCCGCTACTTCCGCGATCCGCGCTATATCCGCATCGACAACAAGCCGGTCCTGCTGGTCTACCGGGTCGAGATCATTCCCGACATTCGCAAGACTGCCGATCTCTGGCGCGCGGAAATGCGCAAGCTCGGGTTTGACGGGATCTACCTGATTGCGGTGCAGGCAGGTGCTGTCAGCGATCCGCGCCCCTACGGTTTTGACGCGGCGGCCGAGTTTCCCCCCAACGGCCTGCGTCCCCCGCCGATCACGCAAAGCATGGACATCAGCGATCCGGATTTCACAGGCAAGGTCCTCGACTATGTCGAGGCGCGCGATGTGGCCCTGTCGCGTCCCGAACCCGACTATCGCCTGATCCGCGGGGCGATGCTGTCATGGGACAACACCGCGCGGCGTCAGCACAACCCGACGATCTTCCACAACTTCTCCTGCACGGCCTTTCGGGACTGGCTGATCCCCCTGATCCAGCGCGAGGCGGAGGCGAAGGATCGCAACCCGGAAGAGCGTATCGTCCTGATCAACGCCTGGAACGAATGGGCCGAAGGCAGCCATCTCGAGCCTGACCAGAAGCACGGCTTCGGCTATCTACTGGCGGTTTATGATGCGCTCTGCGCGGTGCCAGGCGCCATTGTCATGTCGGATCGGCAACAGTCCAGCCAAACGGGCGACGAAACCGACTGACGCGCCGGACCGGTCAACCTCAGCCCGCTACCGCCCGACCGCCGCCGAACTGCACGTCATGCAGCGCCTTGAACTTGCCGTTCAGGGCCAGCAGCTCGGCGATACTGCCCTGCTCCATGATCTGTCCCGCCTCGAGATAGCAGATGCAATCGGCATTCATCACCGTGGACAAACGATGCGCAATCACGATCGTCGTCACACCCTCGGTGATCCGCGCCAGCGCATCGCGCACCAGCACCTCGGAATGGCTGTCCAGTGCGCTGGTCGCCTCGTCCAGCAGCAGGATCGGCGCGCGGCGCAGCACAGCGCGGGCAATAGACAGGCGCTGACGCTGCCCGCCCGACAGGAAAGACCCGTTCTCGCCGATATGGGTCTCATAGCCGTTGGGAAGCTTTTCGATGAACTCATGCGCATGGGCGATCTTGGCGGCCTCGACCACCTCATCGTCGGTGGCATCGGGGCGGGCCAGGCGCAGGTTGTCCATCACGGTGGCGGAAAACAGGAAAGTATCCTGCCCGACAAAGGCGATCTTACTGCGCAGCGAGGCAAAGGTTGCCTTCCCGATGTCCTGCCCGTCGATCAGGACACGGCCCTCGTTGGGATCGTAAAGCCGCAGGATCAGGTTCAGCAGCGTCGACTTGCCCCCGCCCGACGGGCCCACCAGCGCCGTGGTCTTGCCTGCGGGAAAATCAGCGGTGATCCCGTTGACCACGGATTTGTTGTCGCCATAGGCAAAGTGGACGTCTTCCACCCGCACGGCACCCGGTCCATCGGCCAGCGGGGCGGCATCCGGTGCCTCAAGCAGGGTCTGCGGCGCGTCCAGCAGATCATACATCATCTTGACGCCGAACATGCCGCTTTCGATGATGACCCGCATCCGCGACAGCCGCTTGGCCGGTTCATAGGCCATCAGGAACGCGGTGACGAAAGACATCAGCTGCCCCGGCGTGCCGGGGGCCTGACCGAACAGGTTGACCGCGCTCAGGATCACGATGGAGGCAATCGCCAGACCCGTGATCACATCCAGCAGCGGCATGGTCAACGCTTCAAGGCTGACCAGCCGATTTGCACGGTTTTCGACCTGCCGCACCGCCACATCCATGCGTCCAGCCATCCGCGACTCCAGCCCGAACGCCTTGACCACACGCGCCCCGGTCGAGGTTTCCTGGATCACCTTGATGATCTCGCCCAGGCCCGCCATCTCCTGCGCCATGATCCCGCGCACACGCTTGAGGATCTGCTGCAAGCCATAAAGCGCGGCCGGTCCCACGATCAGGCTGATCATCGACAAGAACGGCTGCTGATAGAACATCACCGCCACCAGCCCCAGAAGGGTCAGCAAGTCGCGGATGAAACCTGTCACGATCGTGTCGATCACCTGTCGTGCCATCTGCGCGCTCTGGGTGATCTTCAGCAGCAGGTCCGAGGATTCATTGGTGTTGAAAAACGCCACGCCCTGTTGCAGCAGACGGCTGTAAAGCTGCATCTGCTTTTGCGCGACGATCCGGTTGCCCGCCCGCGCCATCAGCACGGCCTGTGCATAGAACGCGATCCCCTTGAACGAGAAAATCGCCGCCACGCCCAACCCCACCATGAGCACGCGCCTGCGGTCTTCCGGGGTGGACAGCGTGTCGATGATCTCGCCCATCATCCAGGCCGACAGCGCGGTCGAGGCCGCGACAAGCACCATCGCCCCGGACGCCGCCAGGTATTTCCAGCGATGTTCCTGGAAACTTTCCAGCAGCAACCGCAAGAGAAGACTGTCTGCGGGCAGACGCTCCAGCATGCGCTCGTTCCATGGCTTCTTCTGTGTCATCTGTCCGTGGTCGATGTTTCTACAGTCCTGTCTTGGTGCCCCACCTAGCAGCTTGGCCCGGACGGGTCGACACGTAACTTGGCGTCCGCATGGCGACATGTCGAGGCTGTGACAAGCTCCGGCGGCGTCGCCCTCACCGCCAAACTGTTCCTCGCCATCCCGAATTACAAGTGGCACCACCTCCCCGTAACGCCGCGGCCATGATCGGGTGCCAAGCCCCCTTCTGCCCCGGCCAGAACCCGCCTATAGTCCTCGCAAAACAGGCTGTGGCGGTGCAGAGTATGGCAAAACGGGCGAAATCACCTCAATCCTTCAACGTTTTGATCGTGGCACAACGCGGCCGCCTGCAATACGAGGCGCTGCTCTTCGCCGCCAGCCTGCGCCACAGCACACCGGATTTTCCGGGCCGCCTTTTTGTAGCCGTCCCGCAGCCCGGCCCCCTCTGGCTAGAGGATCCGCGTGTCGCCGATGCGGATGTGCTGGCCCTTCTGGCCGAACTGGGGGCCGAAGTGATCCCCTTCGAAAGCCGGCATTTCGGCGCGAAATACCCGTACGGCAACAAGATCGAGGCGCTGCTTGCCCTGCCCAAGGGTGAGCCTTTCGTGTTCTTCGACACCGACACGCTGATCACCGGCGATCTGACCGCCGTGCCTTTCGATTTCGACCGCCCCACCGCATCGCTCCGGCGCGAGGGGACGTGGCCGCAGATCGAGCTTTACGGACCGGGCTACGGGGCGATCTGGAAATCGCTCTACGACATGTTCGGGCTGGATTTCGCAGGCTCTCTCGATCCTGCGCAACCCGATGAATACTGGCAGAAATACCTGTATTTCAACGCAGGTTTCTTCTTCTACCGGTGCCCGCATCTCTTCGGACAGCGTTTTCTGGACATGGCGCTGGCGATCCGCGACACGCCCCCGCCGGAACTCGTCTGCCAGTCGCTGGACCCCTGGCTGGATCAGGTCGCGCTGCCGCTGGTGATCCATTCCTTCGGCGGCGGGCGCGACACCCTGCCCGAAGGCCTGCTCGACGGCGACGTCAGTTGCCATTACCGCCTGCTGCCGCTGCTATATGCCCGCGAAAGCGATGCCGTCGTCGATCTGCTGGAAACCATCGCAGCACCGAACCGGATCAAGCGCGTGCTGAAATCCTATGATCCCGCCAAGCGGATGATCTATCAGGGGCGCGGCACGAAACTGCGCGAGATGTTCGACCGCAACGCCCTGCCCCGGCGCGAGCAGATGATCCGCAACCAGATCAAGAAAGCCGGGTTCTGGATGCGCTGACGCGCAGCAGCCCCCCAAATATGCAAAGGGCGCCCCGAGGGACGCCCTTACATTTGGCATTCTTGCAAGGATCAGCCGGCTTTTTCCAGCAGCGTATAGGTCGAGATCGCCTCGCCCGAGACCTGCGCGCGGGCAATCCGACCGGCCTCGTTCTTCTTGCTCTTCGCGCCCACGGCACGCTTGATCATCCGGCCAAGCTGCTGATTGAGCGGCATTTTCGCCTTTTCCGGCGCGTCGGCGTCATTGGCCGTGGCACCGACCGCAGCGGCGTAAAGCGCTGCGAATTCCTCGTCCCGGGTCGCGGTTTTCATCACGGTCAGGATGAAATGCTCGTCAAAGCCGCCATCCTCATCCAGTTGCTTGGCCAGGGCCACGGTCTTTTCGATGACCGCCCGCTTGGCGCGCAGACGCTCTGCCAGCGCATCGCCGGGCTCGGCCGTGTCCAGCAGATAGCTCTCGATCGCGCGCTGCAGGTAATGGCCCTCGTCCAGACCGGCCTTCTTCGCCTCCGAGGCGATCAGGCTGCGCACTTCGGGCTCAAGACTGAAGGTCACCTTGTTGGCATTGCTCAGCCGCTCCAGACGCTTCTGGCGGCGGGTCACTTCCTTGGCGGGCTTCGCAGCCTTGGCGGCCTTTGCAATCTTCGCGGGTTTCATCTTGCCTGCTGCCTTCTTCTTGGGATTTTCCAGGGCGTTCATGACGCGTCACTCCTTACCTCAACATACATATACGATATGCTGACGAAATCGCTTCGTCAACATGAAGTTACACTATGCTGAAAAAATCCGGAACGCCCTGCAACCCCCTGTCAGGACGCGAAAATCCCCGACGTATCGGCAAAGCCCTTCACCTCGATCGGATTGCCCGACAGGTCGCGGAAGAACATCGTCCACTGCTCGCCCGGCTCGCCCTCGAAGCGCACCGAAGGCGCAATCACGAAATCCACGCCCGCGTCCTGCAGACGCTTGGCCAGCACCTTCCAGTCCGCCAGCCCCAGCACGATCCCGAAATGCGGCATCGGCACCATATGCTCGCCGACCTTGCCGGTATTGGCCGTGGCAAAGGGCGTGCCCAGATGCAGGCTCAGCTGATGGCCGAAAAAGTCGAAATCCACCCAAGTATCGGTGCTGCGCCCCTCTTCCGCACCCATGACGCCGGAATAGAATTCCCGTGCCGCATCAAGATCGTGAACATGAATCGCAAGATGGAATACCGAACGCATCGTCTGTCCTTTCCGGGCCTGTGCCCGCCTGTTGTCTCGCGCTGCCCAGTTGTGATGCGGCGCGGGTTATCCTACTGATGTGCGCAATTCAGTATAAACGGGAGGAGACTTCAATGACAGATGCACCCAGCTACGGCTTCGACACGCTGCAAATCCATGCCGGCAGCCGCCCCGACCCCGCCACCGGCGCGCGCCAGACGCCGATCTACCAGACCACGGCCTATGTCTTCCGCGACGCCGACCACGCGGCGGCCCTCTTCAACCTGCAGGAAGTGGGCTACATCTACTCGCGCCTGACCAACCCCACCGTGGCCGTGCTGCAGGAACGCATCGCCACGCTGGAAGGCGGCGTCGGTGCGGTTTGCTGCTCCTCGGGACACGCGGCGCAGATCATGGCGCTCTTCCCGCTGATGGCGCCGGGCCGCAACATCGTGGCCTCGACCCGTCTTTACGGCGGCACGGTCACCCAGTTCAGCCAGACCATCAAGCGTTTCGGCTGGTCCGCGAAATTCGTCGATTTCGACGATCTCGACGCGGTGAAAGCCGCCATCGACGATGACACCCGCGCGGTCTTCTGCGAAGCGATCGCCAACCCCGGCGGCTATATCACCGATCTGGACGCGATCAGCGCGATCTCGGATGCGGCAGGCCTGCCCCTGATCGTCGACAACACCTCCGCCACACCCTACCTCTGCCGCCCCATCGAACATGGCGCGACGCTGGTGGTGCATTCCACCACGAAATACCTGACCGGCAACGGCACGGTCACGGGCGGCGCCATCGTGGATTCGGGCAAGTTCGACTGGTCCGCCTCGGACAAGTTCCCCTCCCTCTCGGCCCCGGAACCCGCCTATCACGGCCTCAAGTTCCACGAGACCTTCGGCCCGCTCGCCTTCACCTTCCACGGCATCGCCATCGGCCTGCGTGATCTGGGCATGACCATGAACCCGCAAGCCGCGCATTACACGCTGATGGGGATCGAAACCCTCAGCCTGCGGATGCAGCGCCATGTGGAAAACGCCGTGACCGTCGCGGGCTGGCTGGAGACGCATCCTGCCGTGGATTACGTGACCTACGCGGGCCTGCCGTCCTCGCCCTACAACCACCGGGTCGCGGCGATCTGCCCCAAGGGCGCAGGCGGTCTCTTCACCGTGGCGCTCAAGGGCGGCTATGCGGCTTGCGTCAAATTCGTCGACAGTCTGGAACTCTTCAGCCATGTTGCCAACCTCGGTGACACCCGCAGCCTCGTGATCCACTCCGCCTCGACCACCCACCGCCAACTGTCCGAGGCCCAGCAGGTCGCGGCCGGTGCCGGGCCGAACGTGGTGCGCATCTCCATCGGGATCGAGGATGCGAACGACCTGATCGCCGATCTGGACCAGGCGCTGAAAAAAGCCTCGGCCTGAACGAAAACGGGGGCGCCAGCAAAACCGGCGCCCCCAATTCATCTTGCCAAAAATACTCCGGGGGGCGTCGAACAAAGTTCGACGTGGGG